>JABAOF010015941.1_pt1 | contig 13214 bp, 10 predicted proteins | sample 7062171 | NCBI WGS metagenome assembly JABAOF01 (sample SAMN14538628, study PRJNA623070) | marine sediment metagenome | biome: marine biome [ENVO:00000428]; feature: marine pelagic biome [ENVO:01000023]; material: deep marine sediment [ENVO:00002113] | place: India: Gulf of Khambhat ...
GCCAATCTCCTTAATCATTCGGATCTGAAATCGAAACCCCCCAATGAAGACAATTAGGATAAACCAACTGATGACGAAAACCGATCGAGGGTAGCCTGCGAATCGATAGCCGATCGTTAGTGCTACAATCATCATCAGAGTGCTCAAGGTCACAGCAGAGATAATCGCTCTTAGATCCCGAATACCCGTGTACCGCCACATCCCACGATAAAGCTCGAACAGGAAGAAAATGATCAGATTCAGTCCGACAAAAAAGGGGAGTGTTTTTTTGAGTTGATCCGCATAGAAGGCTGGAATATCAAAATTGAACCGTAGGGCATAGGAAAGGATGAATGCGAGGGCTATCATAAACGCGTCGCAGACTATAACCACCACTCGGTTTCTATAGAACCTGGGCATTTTTCTGTTTGAAACCTCAAGACAGAATTAAGTTTTTTGCATGGGCCAAGCAGCCAGAAATGAATCCAATGTTTTCTTGCCGATCCTTTGCCTGGTCTGGTACCTCAGTTTCTTACCGAATAAATCCTGATCAAGTAAGGTCCTGAAGCCGTCCCAAAAGCGATCTCTTCCTTGAAGTGCTCAGAATCCAGGAACCGGGTCAGACCCCGACGCGTGTTCTCAATATCTTTCTGATTCAGGGCCAGAAAATCTACCTTTCGTTTTTTCGAGAATTCAATCAAGTCCTGATTTCGAGGAATTCCGATGAATGTTCCCTCAGCATAGAAGCCGACACGCGCCAAACCATCCTGACCCATTACGACGGGGTTCTCCGGGCCATTCTCCTTAATCCATATTCCAGCCTCCCTTATGGGGATCTTGTCAATCCGTTGGGAGGCGAGGGTCTTCGGAAGCAGGGCAACGACGATTGCCACCACCAGCGCCCATCGAAGATACTTCAAGCCGAACAGACTTTCACCCTTGAATTTCGCCGCCTGAAAGGCATTTCTGATAACCTGCTCAACTTCAATGACTCCCACCCCAGCCCATGGGAGACAGAGTATCACGGGCACCATGACGTGTCGTGTACTGATGTAGATAAAAACGGTCCCATATCGAATGAGCATCAGTAGGAAAGCCACCAAGATCGAGAATAGAAATACCTCCTCTTTCATCCTATATTCAACCCTTTTTCGTCTGAAGGCACCAAAGATCAGTGGAATGACCAGCAAAGGATGCATCGCTTTGAGAAACTTGTTCAGCGTTTCAATCACAATAATACTCAACCGCTGTTCCCTAGCCAAAGACAGAAAAATCTTTAGGCGACTGCTTTCGATCTGCACCTGTGGGCCGTTATCCCATGATTTCACTTCGACCTTGTCGAAATTCCTTTTGATCTCTTTCATTGTCAAGTCAGAAAGGGTTATCCCTGGGATCTGTTCCGCCCTTGCCCAATTCCAGCGGCCTGTCTTTTGTTTCAGATACAATATGGCTGGTGAAAGGACCACCGGGACCACCAGTAGCAGTACGAGCGCGAAGCGCACATTCTTTTTGTACGTCGCCCTCAGCGTCCTGACATCCGCGAGAATCGTCCAGGCTGCGAGGAGAGGGAGCACAAAAATCCCCTCCGGTCTTACAAGAAAGGACAGAGACCCAAAGATGCCACTCACCACAAAAAGCCAAAGCCTTTTTCGCCCTATCGCCTCCCATCCAACCCAAAGCGTCATCATTAAGAGGAACCAGAATGTCGGCCCGCGGATGACCTCGGCAGAAAACCGAACCGCATATGGGTGAAATGCAAAGAGGATCGACGCAACTAGGGCTACGTCCCGGCTGAACAAAGACCTCACCAAAAAATAGAAGGGAATGATCGCAAGGGAGCCAAATACCGTAGACACCATCTGGCCAGAAAGCTCCCAATCAAAGAAGACTCTCTGGAAAAATGCAAGGGCCAATGGATACAAGTTCGGCAGCCAGAGGCTTAGTGCCTCAGTAACCGCGCCTTTGGAGATCAACTTGGCCAACTTAATGTAGAGGGTCCCGTCGTTCGTGATGACATAGGTGTGAAAGACCATGTACAGTCTGACCCCTAAGGACAAACCGAAAAGGATGAACAAGACCTGCTTCTCTCGGTCATCAGCAAAAAGGGAGGATCTCAAAATCCTGCTATCGGTCATGATCGCCTTCTTCTCGTTTTCAGTCGCTCGTCTCTCCCTCTTTGGCCTTCCTCTTCTCAAGCATTCCAATCAGCATTGTCAACCCAGTGAGGATAATCAACCAGCCAAAGAGAATTGGAAGGCCCAGTGTTTGATCGGTTTGAAGGTAAAGGAGCGCGCTGAATCCCAACAGAAAGGTCACTCCGTATTCGCCCAGACTGACCTGTCGATGAGACAACCCCAGGTTAGTCATTTTCTGATAGTAATGCTCCCGATGCGACAAGTACCACTTCTCTCTCTTCATCATCCTCCGACCGAGTGTGACTATCGTATCAAAAAGAAACGCCCCAAGCAAAAGAACCGAGACGAAAAGGGGGATATACCCCGACCCTCCGCTTTGATTGCCGATAAGCGCGAGAACGGCAAGGACATATCCAATAAAGGTGCTCCCCACATCGCCCATGAATATCTTAGCCGGCGGAAAATTGTGCCAGAGAAAACCCACGCAACTTCCTCCCAAGAGCAAACCCAGAACAAGTATGTCCGAGTTCCCCAGGCTCCAAGCAATGTAAGCCAGAAAACCTGCCACGATGACCCCGACGCCGGCTGCAAGCCCGTCAATGCCGTCCATAAAATTATAGAAACTCACAATCGCTATGACCCAGAAAACGGTGATCGGGATACCGAAAACACCCAAATTGATCCGACCCAAGGGACTGATGTCGATGGCTCTGAGATGGATTCCCCCGGCTATCATAAATCCTGCCGCAACGAGATACAGAAACAAGCGTAACACGATCGGAAGACCCTTGAGATCATCGATAAGGCCAACGAGAGCCACCAAAGCGGCTCCAGCAACAAACCACCCAAACCACTGCGGCATTTCCCACTGAGCCGGAGCGAGTCGAGCAATGAGTATACCGAGAAAAAAGGCTATGACAATCGCCAGCCCACCCATCGTTGGAGTTGGCTTTTTATGAGAACTCCGGTGGCCAGGAACATCCAGAAGATTGAGGCGCACGGCTGCCCTGACCATGAGGAAGCCAATGCTCATAGAGGCTGCAAGGNNNGGTTCAAGTGTTTTTCTCTCCGCGGTTTCTTCGGCCAATCAGACCCGCCCGTTCATTCTTAGAGACAAAGATCTGAACCAACGGGCTGTCTCCTCCAAGCCCTGCACCATGGAACAAGGTGGCTTCCAACCGAGTTCCGCCTCGATTAATGAGCTATCAAGAACAAGAGATTCAACGAGCCGGTTGAGATCAGCAGATTTTCCGGTCAACTTAGACACCAAATAGATCAGAGGCAAGGGGACAGGTATCAGTCGCGGTTTCCGATCCAGAGCCGATGCGATAAGCCGAATCAACTCTGGCGTCGATACATCTTCACCGTCGCTCACTAAAAAGGTCTTCCCCGCCGCCTTGGGATGGGATACACACGTGACAATCGCATCCACCAAGTTACCAACAAAAACAAAGCTACGTCGATTTTTTGCACGGGCTAGAGGAATCGGGGCACCAAGCTGAACAATTCGGATCAATCGCAAGAAATTGCCTCGGACACCGGGGCCATAAACTAAAGGCGGCCGAATGATCACCACTTCTAAGCCACTTTCGCCCTCAATTCGACGAAGAACCTTCTCGGCCTCCCATTTGCTGAGGGCATAGTCGTCTCGTGGGTTGGGTGTGTCTTTCTCAGAAAACTTCTGACATCGACCATCAGGACACAGCCCCGTTGCCTCTCCGTTGACTTTTGCTGAACTCACGAAAATCAGGCGACGGACCTGTGAGGCGACCGCTGATCGTGCCAAACGCTCTGTGCCAGAAACATTGACCCTGCGGAATTCGGCCAGAGAATCCAAAGTGCCCTCGTCTGCGGTCTGCGTTTGCGCTGCCAAATGCACAACTGTGGTCACACCTGATAACGGACCACTCCACTCAGTATCCGGACCGATATCCCCCACGCCAATCCATCTGCCTTTCTCGGTTAAGGGTATCCTCCCCTGATTCAAGCTCTGGCCATCATGACCTAAAGCTTCCATGGCAGTCTCGGATCGCGTACCACCGCGCACGCTGTGTCCAACAGCCAACAAGGCCTGACAGAGGGCCTTTCCGATGAATCCGCTCGCACCGGTAACCAGCACAATTTGATCCGGCGATGAATGCTTTTTCTCTCTCATTGCGCCAGCCCGTCTCACCCGAGCAACTCACGGTAGACCGCCAGCGTATCTCCAATCACTTTTGCCAGAGAGAATTCCGTCATGACGATCTCACGACCCCGTAAGCCCATACGCTGGCGATCAGATGGGTTCTCAATCAATCGTCTCAACGCATCTGCGAGGGCGACTGCGTCACGGGGACGCACTAGCAGTCCATTGTGTTCGTCGTGAACAATCTCGCGACAGCCAGCAACATCCGTGGCGACAATCGGCCTTCCACAGGCAGCCCCTTCAATGAGAACCTTGGGCAGTCCCTCCCGATATGAGGGGAGACAGACGACATGGGCCTGTGCAAAAACCGCAGACATGTTATCTCGATGTCCCCACCACTCAACAATCCCGCTCCTATGCCAAGCCTCTAGTTGGCCTTTCATCACCATGGCCGGGTTGCCAAAATCACTATCGCCAACCAAAACAAACCGCGCTTTAACCCCCTCTTCACGAAGGCGACGTGCTGCTTCGACGTACTCACCAACCCCTTTGTCCCACAAAAGGCGCGATGCAAGGAGCACCAGAGGCCTTCCCAGCGGCTCTGGTGTTGGTGAGAACTCATTCACGTCCACACCGGAACCCTTGATCAATACCGCTGCCGAGGCATCGACCAAACCGTTTCGCACAAACGTCTCCCGGTCGTCCGGGTTTTGGAATACCACGCGTGAGTTTGGGTGGTTCAGTGCAAGCCGGTAAACAAGTTTCACCGAGTTTCGTAGGAGCCACCCTTTCAGCCCCCTAGAGATAAACACATAGCCGAGACCGGTCACGACATTGACGACAGCGGGCACACGGGCGAGCCTGGCCATCGTTCCACCGTATAACACGGGTTTAATCGTCACATGATGCACTAGATCAGGCCTGAGAGAATTGTAGAGCCGATAAAGGGCAAAAAGACTACCCATCTCCTCCCAGATACGGAGGCCCCAGCGGCTGATCGGAATGGCGTGAAAAGAGAATCTTTCTGCTCGGATTCCTTCCACGGCCCTTGTAACCGGCGTCGCGACATGAACATCGTAACCAGCCTCCCGCGCCTCCCGCGCTAAAGCTAATCGATGAGAGAGAAAAAAGCCAGCGTCATTTACGACGTAGAGGATCCGTGCTGGCGAGCTCATTGCACCTCCAACCATGCTTCAAACATCAGAATGGCCCAAAGATGATGTTGCCAGTTGCGCTTCTCCCAGAGATGTTCTACCCACATTTTACGAATCGGCTCGAATTCAAAGAAGCCCTCCTCCCCCAGACGCTTTTCATCTAAGAGGCTCTCGGCCCAGTCACGAAGCGATCCTCGCAGCCATGTATCGATTGGTATCGCAAACCCCATCTTGGGTCGCTCAACCAACTCTTTGGGCAGGTACCTATAAAGAACCTGACGGAGCAACCACTTCCCCTGGCCATCCCTGATTTTCATTGACATCGGCAACCCCCAGGCAAACTCCACAACCCGATGATCCAGCAGTGGGACGCGCGCCTCAAGACTCACACCCATGCTGGCCCTGTCGACCTTGGTCAGAATATCGTCCGGCAAATATGTGAGAAGGTCCATAACCATCATCCACGGGGCATATTCGGAAAGACGCGGCCATAGACGCGGGTCGTTTAGCCGGCTGGATGGCTCAGAAGCGTGCCTCAGAATTTTTCCCGGATTCTTCCATGTCGATGTGAGCAAATAGTACAAGGCTTCCCTATTTCGGGCAGGCAAGACACCTGCCAGCTTGTGGATCTTATCGCCTGGCACCTCCTGACGTAGGTGATATGGCAACATGGGCTTAACCGCCCCGAAAAGGCGGTCCCAGGTGTGAGGGGAGAGGCTGGCCAAAACGCTTCCCAACAGCCCCCGGACTGAGACCGGCAACCAGCCCGTCGCCTTCCAGACATTCATTGCCCAGGTGTGACGATTATACCCTCCGAATATTTCGTCCCCGCCATCTCCGGAGAGAGCCACCTTCACATGTTCCTGCGTCATCTTTGAGACCAAAAAGGTCGGGATCTGCGAAGAATCAGAAAATGGCTCATCATACAGAAAAGGCAGCCTCGGGATTACCGCTCTTGCCTCCTCTGGAGTCACATATAACTCGGTGTGATCTGTCCCCAAGCAGCCGGCCACTGTTCGAGCATAAATGGCCTCATTGTACCCCGTCTCCCTGAAACCGATGGTAAACGTCTTCACCGGCCGGTGGCTCTTTGCCTGCATGAGTCCCACGACAGTTGATGAGTCGATACCGCCTGACAAAAGCGCACCGAGTGGTACGTCTGCGATCATGCGCACCCTTACGGCGTCCTGGAGGAGCATATCCAGTTGATCAATAGCCTCCCCATCCGAACCTTCAANNCTTCAAATGGCTCTTTCACTCCTCTTTCCGCGGCATCTATGGCAGACCAATAAGGCTTCGGTTGAGGCTCTGATCGTAGATCTGCCATATTGAGCGCTAACATTGTACCCGGAGGCAGTTTGTAAATTCCTTTGTAAATGGAATACGGAGCTGGGATGTAATGGTGGCGTAAATAGAGAGCGACGGTATCGCGATCGATTTCGCCTTCGAATTCGGGATGGGCACGTAGGGCCTTCAGTTCGGACCCAAATAGGAATGTCTTACCAACCCAGCCATAGTAAAGCGGTTTGATCCCTAGTCTGTCTCGGACCAAGTGGAGAATTCGGTTCCTTTGATCCCACAAAACGAAAGCGAACATACCCACCAGGGACTTTAGCGCCTCCTCCAACCCCCAGTGGCTTATGGCGGCGAGCAGTACTTCCGTATCAGAATGTCCCCGCCATTTCGGTGCAGCACCCAGGTTTTCGAGCTCCTCCCTGATCGATAAGAAATTGTAAACCTCGCCGTTGAATCCTATAACATACCGGTCACAAGCAGAAAACATGGGTTGGTGACCTTCAGGAGAAAGATCGATAATGGACAGACGGCGATGGCCCAGGGCAATGCCCGCTTCCGCATCGGCCCATGCACCAAGGTCGTCCGGACCGCGATGACTCAGCGCATCGGCCATGCGATTGGCCGTAGCCCTCAGCTCATCGTTTCCCATCCTACCGGTCAGATCGACAAAACCCGTGATGCCGCACATCCAGTTCTCACGTCCTCATAACAAATTTTTCGGAAAATATATTTCAAGGACAGCAGATGGAGTCATCCTCTGCAAAGCTCACCACATGTCTTCCAATATGGAGCCGAATCCGAAAATTCGACACGACAAAAGCCTGTCTGTGAAAACCATCGAGCAATCTCTCTCCTCGAGTATCGATTCTCTATTGGCGCTGTTAACCGGTCGACTGCGTCATTGAAGATAAGCCGAAAGGATCTCCCACTATAGAACGGATAGATTGGTATATTCTTTGCCCTATCTCTCAACCCCAGAGAATTCAGAATGGAGCCTAAGAATATCAAGGGAAGGTAGACGGTCACAGCCGTTATAAATGCAGCAGTGTAAGAAATTGCGGCAGGGGCCCGAATGGTGAGCCTTCGAATCAGGTCAACCGACTTTTTCAGCCAGAGAAAATACTGGGGACGGTTTTCCAGGTTGTAATAGATATAGGTGAGCAGTTTTCCATCGGCTTCAAGCAGCCTCTTCAGCGACATAAAGCCAGCTAAGGGATCAGGCAAATGGTGTAACACGCCGAGGCAGTAGACAAAACCGAAGGATGCGGGTCGCAACGGCAAATGAAAGATATCTGCCTGTATCACCTCCACGTTGCCGCGATCATAACAATTTCGATAGGCTGGTTCTACGGCAAAGGATAGGTCGAACGCAACGATCCGATGGGTTTTCGGTGCCAAGTGATAGGCCCAGCGACCCATACCACAGCCACCATCCAGAGCGGTTTTGTCATTCAACCCCTCCAAGTCAATGAGATCGAAATACTCCCGGAATACCTCGTCGAAATCCCCCAGCAGGTTGTCAAAGGTGCGCCATTCTCGGCCAAATTGCTCGGCCGTTCGTCGTTGCATGCTTATTCGTTCGTATGAAGAACCGCTTTGAGGTGTTCCAGGAATAGACCCATGCTTTTGGAACCATTGTGGATATCGACTCCAAACATCAGGCATATATTCCTTTGGGAGTAACCGAGGTATCCCTTCGATGACAGGATACTGCTCCATCCCGTCCTCACTCACCAAACGACCATCGATAACCTCCTCCTTGCCACACATGTGACAAGGCTCAAGACCGGAAGGAAGGCGATTCAGCCGAGAGCAGTAATGCTGACAATGTGCCCAAACATTTGCCAGGTGCCGCGCTCGTTTCGCAAAAACCTCCAAGCGCAAAGGTTTCCTCGTAATAGGCGTCCTGAGAAGCTCAACAATCCCGTGTCTCACCTTCTCTCCCCTCCAGGCTTCTTCATTGAAACGCGGACAAAAAAACCAGTCAACAAAAAGAACTTATCTGTCAACCTCTGGACAGGGGATTTTTCCAGGACTCTTTTCCTACACTACCTTTGCTCTCCGTAAAACCTCGAACCCCAGGGAATTCGTCATCCTAGCTAACCCGAAATTTCTATACGAAAATCCCTTTGCAGTTGGAGCGAGCCAAAATAAAACCGTCTTGAAGCCCAAAGAACCCGGGATGTCGTAAGTTGATTCAACCTATATTCCCAGTTCTTTTATCGTGTCGGCGACATACTTGATTTGTGATTCTCCTAGCTCGGGGAACATCGGCAGCGAGAGAATTTCGCGTGAGGCCCTGGTTGCCTCGGGAAAGTCATTTTCATTCCATTGCAAGTACGCGTAAGCCTTTAAGTTGGGCAGAGCCGTTGGATAGTGTATGCCAGTGGTTATGCCATTCGATTCTAAATGATCCCGAATTTTCGTTCTCAAGCCCCTCTTAACTCTGACGACATACAAATGATAAACAGCCCGGACGTTTTGAATCTCTACGGGTGTGATCACATCGGTGTCTTTCAGATGTTGATTATACGCATGAGCATTTTCCCGGCGCCTTTCATTCCAGTATGGTAGGTGCCTCAATTTTGTCTCTAGAATTGCGGCCTGCAGGGCATCCAAACGACTGTTGACGCCCTCAATTTCGTGGTCATATTTACCCACTCTTCCATGATTACCTAGCATTCGTGCCTTCCGGGCGAATTCATCATCATTTGTCACTATCGCTCCACCATCCCCATAAGCGCCCAAATTCTTTCCGGGATAGAAGCTGAAACAAGCCATATCCCCTAGTGTGCCCACCTTACGGCCCCTATAGACAGCTCCGTGAGCCTGAGCAGCATCTTCAATTACTCTTAGGTTGTATCTTTCAGCGAGATCGAGAATAGGATCCATATCTGCGGGTTGACCATAAAGATGAACGGGTATAATGGCCTTTGTCCTTTCAGTTATCACCTCTTCTACGCCGTTAACATCAATGTTGTAGGTGCTCGGATTAATATCGACAAAAACAACCTTGGCCCCTGCCATGGTGATTGCCTCTGAGGTTGCAATGAAGCTATTTGCAGCCGTAACGACTTCATCCCCGTTACCTATACCGAGAGCCTTGAGGGAAATGAAAAGGGCATCGGTGCCGTTTGCTACACCGACACAATGCTTGACATTGCAGAGCTCCGCAAAAGCCTTTTCAAAGGACTTGACAAAAGGCCCTCCAATAAAAGTAGTACTCGTAAGCACACCTGTTATAGCAGCGTCGATTTCTTCTCTTATACTAAGATATTGGGCTTTCAAATCAACCAAGGGAATACGCACATCTATCCTCTTCTATTGCATGATCGAAAAATTCCTGAAATGGTAGGAACAGAGTGGCCAGAACCAACTACCCCACGACAAATGTCTATGAAGGCAATCTCACCGAGAACCACGAAGTCTTTTTGCCAATTTCTCATGGGATTCCCAGTTTGCATTTCTGGGGTCTAAATCGCAAGAAGACCTCTTGTCCACTTTCAATAGACTCATAGATCGCGCTTATCAATTCCAAGGAGCGCCGGCCCTCGAGACCATCGACTAAGCCAGCCTTGTTATTCTTGATCGAATTCATCACACCTTTGAGATACTCACCTAAGTTGTATGCCCACTCCGGCGGGTTCTTGCCATATCTTTCGAAAATCACGTCATCAATGGGTTGGTGGTCCTCAAATTCCCAGGTCACCAGGTCGTTCATGAAGAATCCACCAACGATCACACTGCCTCGCTCTCCCAAAATGCTGACCGAGCCTTCCAAGTCTTTGGGTCTCGTTGCCGTCGTGGCTTCAATAATTCCAATTGCTCCGTTGGTGAATCTCAGAATAGCTGCACCTGTGTCCTCACACTCAATATTGACCAGACGAGTTGATGAGATAGCCTTCACGCTCTCCACATTGCCCATGAGCCAAGTCAGCATGTCTATGTGGTGGCCAGCCTGATTTGTGAAAACGCCGCCATCGTATGCCCAGGTGCCCCGCCAATTAGCTGAATCATAATAGGCCTGGTCTCTTTTCCAACGCACTCGAATGGTTCCCAGAACGAGTGTTCCAAAACGGCCTTGTTCCAAAGCCTCACGGACCTTGATGATGGGGACATTGTAACGGTTCTGATGGACGACAAAGATCTTTACACCATGTACGTCACACGCGCGAATAATTTCGTCTGCCTCTTCAAGCCTCAAAGCGATTGGCTTTTCGATAACCAAAGGCTTTCCGTAACCCGCTATTTCTGTTACGTTTTGTGCATGGATCCCACTCGGTGTCAGGATGCTGACTATGTCAGTCTCACTGCCAATGGCTCCCATCATTTCCCTAGCATCAGAAAAACACGGCGCTCCATATTTCTCTCCAAAATTTCTCGCTCGCTCTTCAATGATGTCGCAGAAGCCGACGATATCCGAATCATCGAGGTAATTTGCAATCACATGAGCATGTTTCTTCGCTACATTGCCACAACCAACTAAAGCGAATCTCACTTCCTATTACCTCCCCTATAAGAAGATTCTCAATCATGGTCGTCAACCGGGAGAAAAACCTGAAAGCCCCTTGTTAGCGACCACTGAACTCTTACTCTTCAACGGCTGCGGCTTTTCCGGGAAGACAAACTGCTCGTCCTTCTCAGGACATCATTCAGGATTTCACCTAATACTCCCGCCTGATATTCCCGAGTGTATCTCTTCAAAGCTTGAGGATCAAAGGGATGGAGCATTCCCCTTCCCTTCATGGATTTCGTTTGGATCAAGTCCTGTACGATTTTCGAGAGCCTATAAGGGTCATTCTCCAACACCCCCATTCCCGTCTCTTTCAGCGTGTGCTCTATCACCCCACCCGATGCGCCAATCGCCAAAATGGGCTTCCCGGCACCTAAATATTCAAAAAACTTCCCGGTAAAGAGCCCTTTAGCCATTGAGTCGGCCCACTCGAGGAGCAGTAACACATCAGCCTGTCTCTGGCAGTTGAGTGCTTCCTTTCGCGGTACGAGACCTGCTAATTCTACAAATGGTCCAACCGAATAATCAGAAATCATATCCTTGATTCCATCAACGTTTGGACCATAAAACCATATTTTCAAGTCCCCTTCCCTGATGCTTCCCGACTTGTAAAGAATCTGTATAGCCTGGAAAAGAACACTCGGATCTCGCAATCCCGGATATAAAAGGCCTGTATGAACCATGTTTATTTTATTGTCCTTCCATTCAGTTAGGGGTTCTTTAATGCCAGCCTCGTATTCGGCGGGATCAAAGCCGTTGGTCACCACGTTCACCGGGATACCTAGGAGCTCATGCAATTCTCGAGCAAGTGGTTCAGAGACGGTGGCCGCTGCTGAACAACCCTTCAGAGTTCTTCTCTCTAAATAAGATTCCATACGGCGAACGAACTTCGTTCTTTTGCGAACGAGGTTCAAACTCCAGAGATCCCTATAGTCGGCAACCCAAGGGATTTTCAGCCTATGCTGGATATGCCCTCCCATTAGGTGAGATGAAAAGGGCGGTGCACTGGAAAGTAATATGTCTGGTTCAAATTCCTTGGCTACGTGTAAGGCTCGATTTCGCCCCATGCGATACCAGGGCCATTCCGGGTCAGGAAAGGCAAGTACTTCATCATAGCAAAAAGCCAAGAACCTCTTGAAAACATCCAGACGCTTGGAGCGAAAATCGCTTCTCCTAGTCCCAACTTTTGACACCCTCTTGCCAAAGACCCGCCTCACTAAAGCGTCCAACTGGACTCCTCGAATCCTGACGACTTCGTCGCCGGTCGCTGTTTCTTGGTCCATAGGGCCGAACCATGTCTTTTCATTCACAGCTGCACTGATAACGAGAGGCTGAAAACCATAATTGGTGAGATACTTCGCGAAAGAGGCGATTCTGTAGGATCCTATTGCCTGCATTGGGGGGTAAGCGTATGAAATAATGAGGACCCTTTTGAACCCCTTTTTTTTGAACGTTCTATTCATGTGCTGAGAAGGGTGAGGTTTGATCATCCGACCATTGGGTTACAAGTGTTTGGAGCTTGAACACCTAGAGCCTATTCGTTACCCTAAACCTCAAAAGAAACATCAAAGCGATCTACCCATCGAATCAAGTTGACCCAGCGCCAAATCCGGAAGTCAAAAGGCCTGCACCCCCCGATAATTGCTCGCCAATCACGTTCGATCATCCTGATTTTCAAGACTGGGACCTGTGCCGCCGTCTTGCTATACAGCAATTCTTCAACCCAAGGACGCAGTGTTGCTAACCAGGCTTTTTCCGGCGTCTGAAAGCCGATTTTGTCCTTCCTATCCAGAACCGCGTCAGGGACGATGCCGCGCATAGCCTCGCGGAACACCGCTTTGGAGCTCCCGTCCGGCGCAATAATGTATTCCTCGGGTAGAGCGAAAATGAAGTCTACCAGGGCCGGAGTTAGAAATGGGACCCGACTCTCGATAGAATGAGCCATTGAGTTACGGTCTTCATAGCGCAGAAGCATAGGGAGGCTCGTTTCCGCAAAGGTCCGATGGAGATAA
>JABAOF010004187.1_pt5 | contig 13211 bp, 13 predicted proteins | sample 7062171 | NCBI WGS metagenome assembly JABAOF01 (sample SAMN14538628, study PRJNA623070) | marine sediment metagenome | biome: marine biome [ENVO:00000428]; feature: marine pelagic biome [ENVO:01000023]; material: deep marine sediment [ENVO:00002113] | place: India: Gulf of Khambhat ...
ATCAGGATCCTCGGCGGCCAGCTGGGCGTCGAGCGGGTGCTGGCGACAGCGGACTCGGCGCGAGTTAACTTCCGTCGCGGCTCGATCCCGCGTTTGACGGCCTTGCGAGAGTCGCTGGCGGGGCGCGAGGTAGAGGTGGAGGTCCGTCGGCTTCAGCCGCTGTCACTGGTTTTTCGGGTTGCCGGCGCGTCGGATATCACACACATCGTGGTCGAGGCTCTGGAGCGAATACTCGAAGCGCAACGTGAATTGGTGAAGACGGGATAGAAACGAGATGAGACGAAACGGAACCGCTTTCCTGGCTCTCGCGTTCGTCGCGGCCGCCAGCGCCTGCAGCGCCGCGCGCGAGGGTCTTGAGGGGCACCAGGAGGCCGTGGCGCGCGTCGACGGCCACACCTTCACCATCGATCAAGCCGCGGCACTCATGGCCGCCGCGCCGGAGCGAGTTGTTCCGGCCAGCCCATTCGCCGTGGACGTGCTGACTGGGTACTGGATCAGCTACACCTTGCTGGTCAGCGAGCTGTTGAGCCCCGATTCACTTGATGACGTCGACACAGACCCGCTCATCGAGTTCAGCCGCGATCAGGAGCTCGTCTGGAACCTTCGCGAAGAAGTGATCCTCTCGCGCACCGAGCTCAGCGACTCGGATTTGCGCCAGGCGTACGAGCGCGAGCAGCCCTTCACGCGCGTGGAGGCGCAGCACATCCTCATCCGCGTGCCCGATACCGCCACACCGGCCGAGCGAGACAGCCTGCGCCGGCTGGCTACCGAGGTGCGGGCCCGGGCGCAGGAGGGCGAGGACTTCGGCGAGCTGGCCCGGCACTATTCCGACGACCCGACCACGGCGCCGCGCGGCGGACGAATGGGCTGGCTGCAGCGTGGTCAGCACCTGCCAGAGATCGAGGCGGCGGCTTTTGCATTGCAGCCAGGCGAGGTCAGTGAAACCGTTCGCTCGGCCATCGGGTATCACATCCTGAAAGCGACAGACCGTCAGGCGCCTGACCTCGACTCGGTGCGCGAGGAGTACCGAAGCGCCCTGGTCGAGCGCCGGGCGGGCGAACTNNCTCGATTCGGTGCGCGAGGAATATCGACGCACGCTGATTGATCGCCGGGCGGGCGAACTGGAGGCCGCGTATATCGACTCGCTCCGCCAGGCGGCAGGGCTACGACTGGCGCCGGGCGCGATCTCGCGAGCCAAGCAGCTGATCATCGACCCTCGAGTCTCGAGACTCACCCCGGCCGAGCGCCGGGCGATCCTGGTTCATTATCGGGGTGGGGCGTTGACCGTCGGAGAGTACTTGGATTTCGTCATTAAGGGGTCGCAGAACACCCGACGCTTCATCAGCGGCGCCGACTCCGCTGGAGTCGCCGCTGTTTTGAGGGAGCTGGTTCGCAACGAGTTGCTCGTCGCGGCGGCGCGGAAGCGGGGTCATTCCCTTACCCAACCGCAACTCGACAGCCTGCGGGCCGACGCTCAGCGGCAGATGTACGCTTCAGCTGTGACTTCCGGCCTTCGACGTTCACTCCTTGTGAGCGACGGCACAGCGGTGGGCGACGCGGTAGAATACATGCTAGGCGAGGTGTTGAACCGCCAGCGCAGCCCGATCCCCGTCCTCCAGATTACGCCCGCACTTCGGCGCGGCCATGTCATTCAGGTCTATCCCGATCGGTTCACCCGCGTGGTCGAGCGCCTGGTAGCGCTCCGACAGGCGGCAGCGGACGCCGACGGACGGCCCGGCGCCCAGCCGCCGGCTAAAGGCGAGTGAAAAAATGAGTCGATCGTCTGTCTCGTCGCGCCTGAGCCCAGCGATAATGAGCGCGGCGCTCGCGCTCGTGTCGCCTTGCCATGCGGACGCGGCGGCTCAGGACCCCTCGGAGATGGTCGACCGCATCGTCGCCGTCGTTGGCGACACGGCGATCCTGCAGAGCGAGCTCCAGGAGTATCTGTTTAGGCTGCAAGCTCAGGGCGTCCGACCACCTCAGGACGCGGCTCAGCTTGCCGAGTTCATGAGCCAGGCGTTGCAGCAACAGGTGAACGAGGTACTCCTGGTCATCCATGCCCGCCGCGAGGGCATCACGGTTTCCGAGTCGGAGGTCAATGACATGGTGGATGACCGACTCGCGCAAGTGCGGCGCCAGTTCGGAACCGAGGCCGATTTCCAACAAGCGTTAATACGCGAGGGCATTTCGTCGGCCGAGTTCCGCATCCGTCTGGGTGAGCAGGTCCGCGCCGAGATTCTGACACAGCGTTACCTGCAACAGCGCGTGTCCGAACTCCAGCCGGTTCCGGTGAGCGAGGACGAGATACGCGCCCGTTTCGAAGCTCAGATGGAGATGCTCGGGCCCAAGCCCGCCACCGTCAGCCTCAAGCAGGTGATCGTGACCCCCCGCCCCTCCGACGACGCGCGCCTGGTGGCGCAAGAGAAGGCGGAGCAAGCGCTTGCCCGCGCCCGCTCGGGCGAGGATTTCGAGCGGCTGGCTCGCGAGTACTCCGACGACACGGCGACGCGTCCCAAGGGGGGCGAGCTGGGCTGGGTGCGACGTGCCGAGCTGCTGCCGGAATTTGCCGAAGCCCTCTACCGAATGCGGGCCGGACAGCTGAGCGACCTCGTCGAAACGTCGGTAGGGTTTCACATCATCAAGTTGGAACGGATTCGCGGCAACGAACGCTTTGCGCGGCACATCCTGATTCGCCCCGACATGACGGACGCGGACGCCGACCGGACCCGGCAGTNNACGGACCCGGCAGTTGGTGGACGAGATTGCCAGCGCCATTCGCGACGGCGCCGATGTGGACTCGCTGATCACCCGCTACGGCGACCCGCAGGAACGCGCAACCTTGACCAACTTCCCGCTCGACAGACTGCCGCCCGAGTACTTGACGGTGGTCCGTGACGCGCAGGCGGGTGAGATCATCGGACCGCTGCAGCTGCCGGCGCCTGGACTGGCCAGTGGCAAATGGGTGGTCGCGCTAATGACCGATCGAAGCCCGGGTGGCGAATGGACCCTCGACGACGTGCGGGAAACCCTCCGCCTCCAGATTCAGCAAGACCAACTGCTCCAGAAGGTGGTGGATCAGCTCCGTGAATCAACGTACATCGAAACCCGACTCGGAGATGATCCCATCACGCGATCGTGACGTGAAAGCGGCCGAAGCGAGACGCCGAATTCGCATCGCCGTGACCCTCGGAGATCCGCGCGGCGTCGGGCCCGAGGTCGCCGTGCGGGCGATCTGGGAACCGACTCCAATCGACGCCGACATCTGGCTGGTTGGGCCGGAGGGAGTCGTCGACACCGAGGGCGTCGAGCTGGTTGCGACCGGGAACTGGCGGGAGGGCGGTGACGAACGAGCGGCGGGGGCGGCCGCGGTGGCGGCCATCGAGCGGGCCGTTTCGCTGGCCGTCGACGGTTCGGTGGATGCAATATGCACCGCCCCAATTTCCAAGTACGCGGTGGCGGCGGCCGGATTCAAATGGCCCGGGCACACCGAAATGCTCGCCGACCTGACAGGCACGCCAAAGACCGTGCTGTGCATGGCCGTGGACAAGACGCCCCGCGGCTCGCCGCTCAGGGTCATGCTGGTGACCAATCACATCCCGCTGCGTCGCGTAGCGGAGTTGTACACAGTCGACCTTCTCTGCACCACTGGCCGCATCGGCCACCGCGGATTGCGGCACTGGTGGGGTATCGAGCAGCCGCGGCTGGCGGTGTGCGCCTTCAACCCTCACGCTTCCGAGCGCGGCATCTTCGGCGATGAAGAGGCCCGGGTTTGTGAGCCCGCCGTTGCCCGCCTCAAGGCGGAGGGGATCGATGCTCGCGGCCCTATTCCGGCCGACACGGTGTTCCACCGCGCGATGCGAGGCGAGTTCGACGCGGTCCTGGCGCCCTACCACGATATCGGGATGACCGCGATCAAGACGGCCGCCTTCGGTGGAGCGGTGAACGTGACGCTGGGCCTGCCGTTCCCGCGGACCTCGCCCGATCATGGGACGGCGTTCGACATCGCGCGCAGCGGTCGCGCCGACGCCTCCTCGATGCGCAGCGCCCTGGAGGCGGCCGTTCACTTTGCGCGGGGCGCTTTGACGTCTTCGGCGGACCTCGATAGATTGCGCAGCGGATGACGCCGAGCATCCCTGCCTCTGGTTCCACCCTCGAGGAACGCGCTCCGTGATCAAGCTCATCAACGTCTATATGGAGTACCCACGTTCGGGGCTCGCCTTGAAGAACGTGTCGCTCCATCTGGCCAAGGGCGAGTTCGCTTTCCTCACCGGGCCCTCGGGTGCGGGGAAAAGCACCGTGCTCCGGCTGGTGCACATGGTCGAGCGGCCCAGCGATGGCGAAGTTCGGGTCTCGGGTTATTCGTCCAAACGCCTGAGGCGACGTGACATCCCTCAGCTTCGCCGCCGCGTGGGCATGGTCTTTCAGGATTTCCGGCTGTTGAGGAATCGCACCGCCGCCGAGAACCTGGCCTTCGCCCTGGAGGTCACGGGCGCGCGGCGCAGCGAGATCAAAGGCAAGGTCCAACGGCTGCTCGCCCAGGTCGGCCTTGCCGCCCGCGCCGGCGCCTACCCCGACGAGCTGTCCGGTGGCGAACAGCAGCGCGTGGCCCTCGCCCGCGCCTTGATCCATGACCCGGTCGTCCTGCTCGCCGATGAGCCGCTGGGAAACCTCGACGAGCGGGCGGCCCGGGGGATATTCGAGCTGGCCCGCGACATCAATTCCTCGGGTACCGCCGTCTTGATGGCCACCCACGATCTCGACCTCGTGCGCCGCTACTCCCAGTACCGGGTCATCGAGCTGTCCGAGGGCGCGGTTGTCTACGACTCTGGCAACACGGATGGCGCTTCATAGCATCCGCGAGGCGGCCGCCGCCCTACGCCGAGCACCCGGCCTGGCGATCCTCTCGGCGACCAGCATAGGGCTGAGTCTGTTCGTGATCGGAGCCTTCGGCGTGGTCGCCTACAACGTCGAGGTCACGCTCCAGGGCATCGAGCGCCGAGTCGAGGTGGTCGCCTATCTCCGCGACGACGTCTCCGCCGCACAGCTCGAGGTGCTGCAGAACGATGTTCGCTCGTTCCCCGAGGTCGAAAGCATCACGCACATCACCAAGTTCGAGGCGATGCGCAAGGCCATGGAGCAACTCGCGGAATTTCGCGATGTGTTCACTGACCTCGAGTTGAACCCGCTGCCCGCCTCGCTCGAGCTTCGTTTGAAGCCGAGATCACGAGACCCCGAGTCCGTCCGCCGCGTGGCGGAGCTGATCGCGCTTTATCCCGTCGTCGAGGACGTGCGGTACGGACGCGAATGGGTGGACAAGATCTACCAGCTGCGCCGTCTGGGCGCCGCCGTCGCCCTCGTCCTCGGACTCGCCTTTGCCGTGGTGGCCATCCTGATCATCGGCACCACCGTGCGCATGGCGGTTTTGGCTCGACGAGAGGAGATCGCCATCATGCGCCTCGTGGGCGCGACCGACGGCTTCATTCGCCGGCCGTTCCTGCTCGAGGGCTTGATCACCGGTCTGGGGGGTGGCCTGCTTGCCCTGGTCCTGACCTACGCCGCCTTTCGCGTCGTCGACAGTTCGCTGGTCGACCTACAGTGGCTGCCGCTGACCTGGGTCGTGGGCGGCGCTGTGATCGGGGGACTTCTGGGAACGCTGGCCAGTGGTGTCGCGCTTCGACGCCACCTGATGACCTATGCGTAAACCGGTGCTCCGCCCGGCCTACCATGTCATCGCGGCCCTGCTGTTGCTCGCGTCGCCGCCGCCCGCGACAGCTCAGGACCCCATCGAGTCGCTGGAGACACAGATCAAGGAGAGCCGGGAGCGCCTCACGCAGATCCGTGACGAAAAGCAGCGGCTCCGCGCGGAGATGTCCGCGCTCGCCGCGCAACTCCACGATCAGACCGACGAGCTCGACAACCTCAACCAGCAGGCCGCGAACCAGGAAACGCTGCTCCGCGAGCTCGACCGCCAGCTGGCCATCCGCGACCAACAGGTCAGCGCAACGACCGCGGATCTGCTGCGTACACAAGATGAGTTGGTAGAGAAAAAGGTGCTGTTCGCCCGCCGGGCCCGCGACCTCTACAAGCGTGGCTCCTTGGCCGAGATACAGGTGCTGCTCGCCGCCGAAAGTTTCAGCGACCTGATCAATCGCTACCAGTACCTCTACCTGGTCGCCCTCCACGACCGTCTGCTGGTCAGCCAGATCGAGGAGCTGAAGGACCGCCTTCAGGAACAGTGGGAAACGCTGCGTCGAGAGGTGCAGGGGCTGCGTGAGGGTCGACAGGACAAGGTCAAAGAGCTGCAGGATCTCCATTTCCTCGAGCAGGAGCGACGGCGCCGCCTTCGGGCGATGCGGGGACTGCAGACCAGCACCCGCCGTCGACTCGAACAGTTGGAGGAAGACGAGAACCAGCTGGCCAACCTGGTCGAGCGGCTCGAGCGCGAACGCGAGGCCGCCGAGGCCCTGGCCGCGACGGCGCCCACCGCCGGTACGCTCACGCCTTCGGTGAGGGGGAGCCTCGATTGGCCCGCGCCGGGCCGGTTGATCTACAACTTCGGCCGCCAGCGATTCGACGATGGCACGGTAATCCTGCGCAACGGCATCGGGATCGCCGCGCCCGAAACGACACCCGTCAAAGCCGTCAGCACCGGGACCGTCGTCTTCGCTGAGCCCTTCATTAGCTACGGGCCGTCAGTGATACTCAGCCATGGGGGTGGGTATTACTCGCTTTACCTCTACCTCTCCGAGATTCTCGTCAGCGAGGGCGCGACCGTGGCCAGCGGGCAAGTCGTCGGCCGCGCCGGCGGCGTCAATACGCCAGAGGGCCCGCACATCGAGTTCCAGATCCGCGAGCGCGGCCGCTTCGTCGATCCCTTACCCTGGCTGCGCAGACAACGTGGCTGAAGCCGGCTACCTCGACCTGTTCGGTCACGATGAGCTGCGACGCCGGCTCTCCCGCGCCGTTGAGCGCGGGCGGCTCGCACAATCCCTGCTGCTTCACGGACCCCGAGGTGTAGGCAAGCAGCGGCTCGCGCTCTGGACCGCGGCCACGCTCAACTGCCTCGGCACCGCGACCCCGCCCTGCGGCGCGTGCTCTAACTGCCGGCTCAGCGCTCGGCTCGAGCACCCCGACATTCACTGGTTCTTCCCCGGACCTCGGCCCCGACGCGCGACGAGCCCCGAGCAGCTGCGACAGAAGCTGGAGGACCAGCGCGCCGATGCCCTGGAGCAGCGTCGCGCCAACCGACTTTACCTCGAGGAGGAAGAGGGAGCGACGGGGATCTACATCGGCACCGTACACACTATGCGTCGTCTCGCTCAAAAATCGGCCGCCCTCGGCCCCAGCAAGGTCTTGGTGATCGGACGAGCGGAGGGGCTGGTTCCGCAGATGGGAAGCCACGAGGCGGCCAACGCCCTCCTGAAGCTGCTGGAGGAACCGCCGTCCGATACGACGCTGATCCTCACCTCGGACGTGCCCGGTGCCCTGCTGCCGACGATCCGATCGCGTGTGCAAGCCATCCGGGTGCCGCCACTGCCGATCGACGGTGTGGCGACGTTCCTGCGCCGGACCCTCGAGCTCCAATCCGATGAGGCGCTGCGGCTCGCCCAGCTGAGCGGCGGAGCTATCGGCCGGGCGCTCGAGCTACAAGAGGCCGATCACGAGGAGCTGCGCGAGGACGCGATCGAGCTGGCGCGGGCCGTCCTCGGCGTGGAAGTACGGACGCGACTCGCCAGCGCCCACCGCTTTCGGCCGTTCGGTGCTCGTGGGGCCTTCGCTCGTTTGCTCTCAGAGGCCCGCGCCCTGCTTCGCGACCTGCTGGTCGCGTCCGCTGGGGCCGAGGAGGTCGCCCTGCCGCGTCAGGCGGCCGACCTCGCGGGAGAGCGGCTTCCCGAACTCCCCCGTATAATCCAGGGTCTCGAGGCGCTGGAAGTGGCCCGGGAATTGGTCGAGCGCAACGTCAATCCGCAGCTGATCGTCGCCAACCTCCAACGCCTGGGCATGCGAACGACAACGGCCCTGGGGCCGCCGGCCGGTGAGGCACCGTAGATGGCCAAGAAAGAGGCGAAGTTGACCCACGTGGACGACCAGGGCCGGGCCCGCATGGTGGACGTAGGGGACAAGCCCGCCTCGCGCCGCTCCGCCGTGGCCGCCGGCTCGATCCGCATGAAGCCCGAAACGCTGGCGGCGATCGAGAAGAACGCCGTCGCCAAGGGCGACGTGCTGGCCGTGGCCCAGGTTGCCGGTGTGAGCGCGGGCAAACGAGCCGCCGAATGGATCCCCCTCTGCCACCCTCTTCAAATCGACGTAATTGATATATCTTTGACCCTGGACTCCGATCTTCCGGGTGTCAGGGTTGAGGCTCGGGCCGCGGTCACGGGCCGGACCGGAGCGGAGCTGGAGGCGCTGGTCGCTGTAAGCGCCGCACTGCTCACGGTTTACGATATGTGCAAGGCCCTCGATCGCGGCATGGAGATTGCAAACGTTCACCTGGTGGAGAAGCGCGGAGGGCGCAGTGGAGTCTGGCGCCGGACGCAGCCATAACCGGTCGCCAGTAATTTAGGCTACCATCGCCGAGGCCAGGAGCTGAGGCATGTCGATAGTGAGGATGTGGAGGGGTTTGGGCCAAAACTGTAGGGTCGCCTACGGTCTTTCAGTACCCGCCTTTGGCCTCGCTGGAGGCGCCGGTCTTCGCCGGGCGCGTGGATCGGACCGTCACTCCCACCACCGGGAGAGCCTTCAGCCCCGCGAGTCCCAAGAGGAAACCGGAACTCGGGTCACGCCGTAACGTTTTGTAGTAACTGCAGGCGAGCCGAACGGTCATTGTGACCGGGCGGGTGAGCGTTCTGGAGTGGGGAGGCGAGGGCTGGGTCGGACTCGACAAACAGATATAGGTCAGGAAAGATAACGATGCGACAGTACTCTTCGACGTGGCAGAATCAGGCGGTCCCGTTGCGATTACCACTGAACGGTGCCAGGCTGGCAAGCGTGCCGATCCCCGTCTGGGCGCTGCTGGTGATTGCACTGAGCCTCGTGCTGGCGACCGCGGTGAGTGGAGTGCCGGAGGCAAGCCATTCATTGAGTGCGGAGCTTCGGGGCGAGCTGGCGCTGCTGCAGGCACAGGCGCGGGACCTGGCGAGCGAGAACGAGCTGAAGTCGATGGAGGTCGAGCGCCTGGAGTTGATCCAGCGCTATTCGAGCGACTTCCGGATCCCGGCGGACCGGGCGACGCAGATCTACGACATCGCCCTGGCCGAGGGAGTCAACTCGGATCTGGCGTTCAATCTGGTCCGGGTTGAAAGTGGTTTCCGGCGGACGGCGGTGAGTTCGGCAGGTGCCATCGGCTACACGCAGATTCGGCCAGCGACGGCGCGGTGGCTCGATCCGACGGTGGAAGCGAAGGACCTTTTCGACACCGACACGAACCTGCATCTTGGATTCCGCTATTTTCGTTATCTGCTCGACGAGTACAACGGCGACACACGGCTCGCTTTGTTGGCCTACAACCGCGGGCCGGGGCGTGTCGGTGACCTGCTGACGCTGGGAATCGATCCGGCGAACGGCTACGCGCGGCGCGTGCTGGGAGAGTGAAGGGCCGCGACAAAGGGAGCGGGCCGGAGCTGAGCTCCGGCCCGCTTTTTCTTAGCCACCGCTGGTTTTCGTGTGCGGCTCACGCAGTCCGAGGTTACGGGCTCGCGCCCATGTATATTCTCACTTCATCCCCGGGGTAGATTCGGCTGGTCCTGAGCCCGTTCCATCTCATCAAGTCGCGGGTCGAAACCTCGTAGCGCTTGGCGATCGCCCACAGCGTATCGCCACCTTGAACCCGATAGGTGATGTAGGGGCCGTCCGGTCTCTCGACCGTTGCGGGCCGCGTCGGCGTTCGCCGCACCCGGGTCGGGGCCGCGGCCAGGCGGGGCACCTTGCCGGCACGCGGGATCATCAAACGCTGGCCGATTCGTAGACGCCTGGGGTGGACCCCTCGGTTGGCCGCCCGGATCGAGGCCACGCTTACCCCGTAGGCCCGTGCGATCTCGCTCAGCGTGTCGCCGCGGCGCACGACATGCTGGACCCAGGTGACGCGCTCTGAGGCCGGTACCTTTGCGTAGTTGAGCGCGAATTGTTGCCCGGCCCCCGGCGGCACGCGCAGCGTGTGGCGTTCACCGGGCGGCGTAACACCACGCAGAATCTGCGGGTTCAGCTCAGCGATCTCGTCGGTTGAAACGGCCGCCGCGTCGGCGATCACATCGATGCTTGTCGCGTCGGGAACCCGAACCACTTCGTACGCGAGCGGAGCGAGGGGCTCGATGCCGTTGAAGGCGTACTTTTCGGGTTGTTTCGCTATGAGCGCCGCGGCGATCAGCTTGGGTACATAATTGCGTGTCTCGCGCCGGAAGTAGCGACGCCGCGCCAGCGTCCAGAAATCATCGCTGCCCGATCTGCGGATCGACCTGCGCACCCGGTTCGCGCCCCCGTTATAGGCGGCCGCCGCCAGATACCAGGACCCGAACTCTTCGTACAGGTCCTTCAAGTGAGCGGCCGCGGCCTTGGTCGCGAGTATCGGATCGCGACGCTCATCCACCCAATAGGTGATTCTCAGATCGTACAGACGTGCCGTGCTGGAGATGAACTGCCAGAGACCGACCGCCCGGGCCCGACTGTAGGCCCGCGGGCTGAAACCGCTCTCGATCAGCGATATGTAGACGAGATCCTCGGGCAGCCCCGCGTCACGGAAAACCGCCCGCATCATCCCCTCGTAACGCCCGGCGCGCTGCAAGTAGATCTCGAAATTTTCGCGGCCATCGGTCTGAAAGAAGTAAAGCCAGCGCTCGACGGCGTCGTTGATCGTGATCGGTATGTCAAAGCTCGGCGTCTCGGACTCGATCTCCGCGAGCTCACTCCCACCGAACATCTCCCTGACTTCGGCCTCGACCTCATCCAGCCGGGCCGAGTCCACGGCCTCGACCGCCACGGAGGGTGGCCAATCGAGGCTGTCTGGGAAGCCGGGTTCCTGGGCCGGCACCGCGGTCTCCTCTGCCGCCACCGGTTCCGGTTCGGGTTCTGGAGCCGGCCGCGTCGAGCTGCAGGCCACCGCCAGGGCCAGCAGCGCGAAGGACGGTAGCGCGGCCCGCCGCTTCATTTACCCGCTCCCAGCAGTTCGTCGACGGCGTTCAAGAAAAGCATGACGTTCTCCTTCCGACAGGTCTCACCCATGAGACCGATCCGCCAGATCTGGCCTGCCAGTGGGCCCAGCCCGCCCCCGATCTCGATACCAAAGCGTTCCAGCAAGCCCCGTCGGAACGCGAGATCATCGACGCCCGCCGGCACCCGGACCGCGGTCAGTTGCGGCAGTCGATACGCCTCAGCCACCAACGGCTCCAGTCCCCGCTGCAGCAACCCCTCGACCAACAGCGCGCCCACTCGGCGATGCCGCTCGTAGCGCTGCTCCAATCCTTCCTCGAGCACGGCACGCAGACCTTCGTGCAGGCCGTAGAGCGCATTCACCGGCGCCGTATGGTGGTAGATGCGATCGCCTCCCCAGTAAGAGGCGATGAGCGACAGATCCAAGAACCAGCTCTGCACCGCGCTCTTTCGAGAACGCAGACGCTCGAGCGCCCGTTCCGACACGGTGAGCGGTGCGAGGCCCGGTGGCACACTCAGGCATTTCTGGGTGGCGGAGTACGCGACATCGATGCCCCACGCGTCCACCTTCACCGGTACGCCACCCAAGCTGGTCACCGTGTCCGCCACCAACAGCGTATCTGTGCTTCGCAGGTGCGCGCCGAGTTCCTCCAGCGGCTGCAGGACGCCCGTAGAGGTCTCGGCGTGGACGACGGCCAGAAGGCGCGCGTCCGAGTGCGCCCGCTGGGCCGCGATCAGATCTTCCACCTTCAAAGGCTCGCCCCAGGGTGCCTCCACCACCGTCACCCGAGCGCCGGCTCGCTCCGCCACCGAGACCATGCGCCCACCAAAGACGCCGTTCACGCCGATAATCGCCTGGTCGCCCGGCTCCAAGAAATTGACCAGCGCCGTCTCCATCCCCGCCGAGCCCGGGGCCGAAACGGCGAAGGTCAGCGCGTTGGACGTGGAAAAGATCTCCCTGAGCTGAGCCGCCACCTCGTCCGTCAACTCGAGAAAGGACGGGTCGAGGTGACCGACGGTGGGGCGAGCCAACGCGAGGCGAACTCGGGAGCTGACCTCCGAGGGCCCAGGTCCCATGAGAATCCGCCGCGGTGGCTCGAAGGGTGAGTAGCTCATCCCAGATCAGTGACCCATCTGCGAGGCCGAGCCTCGACTCGTAAACCGACACGCCCACATCGCTAATCTGCCGTAGCCAAGAAGTTGCCCAGAATCCGATTGGTGGCATTGAGCACGGCGCGTGCCACACCCTGGGGCACGTTTCCCTCGGGGCCGAGTGCCGTGCCAATCAGGCGGCGCTGATCGCCGGTTTCAGGATCCTGCGTCCCGACGGCCACGATGGCAACAGAGTCATCGAACGCCCTAACCGATTTCACGCCGACGAGTCGAAAGGCCACGCGCCCGGCCAGCACCTGGTGCAACGCATCGAGCGTGGCAAGCGCGGTCACCCGCAGGTCGATGGCCCCGTGTCCGACGCCCGTCGCTCTTCCGCGATACTCCACGGCCCGCCACTCCAACACGACCTCGGCCTGGGCGCGCGTGTCGGCGCCGTGGACGAGCTGAGCCTCGACCAGCTTCACGCGCTCGCGCGCACGACTATCTTGCCAGGGTGTCCTCATGGCCGCTCCGGCGGGACTCGGCGGTACGGGGATTCGGCTTCGCGACGGGGGGAGCCGGCGGCACCGTCAAGCCGGTGGCCAGCCGTTGCATACTAGACCGGCGAGCGGCTTCTGTCAACGTCGCCAACGGTCTAGAGTGTGTAGTTCGGCGCTTCGCGGGTGATCGTGACGTCGTGCGGGTGCGACTCGCGCAGACCGCCTGAAGTGATGCGGACAAAGCGCGCTTTGTCGCGAAGTTCCTCGAGCGAGGCCGCGCCGCAGTAGCCCATGCCGCTTCGCAAGCCTCCGACCAGCTGATAGAGCACGTCGGCCACGGGGCCCTTGTAGGGCACGCGCCCTTCGATCCCCTCGGGCACCAGCTTCTGACCGTCAAGCTCGCCGTCCTGGAAGTAGCGGTCGGCGGTACCTTCCTCCATAGCCGAGAGCGACCCCATCCCGCGGATGACCTTGAAG
>JABAOF010005006.1_pt2 | contig 13209 bp, 10 predicted proteins | sample 7062171 | NCBI WGS metagenome assembly JABAOF01 (sample SAMN14538628, study PRJNA623070) | marine sediment metagenome | biome: marine biome [ENVO:00000428]; feature: marine pelagic biome [ENVO:01000023]; material: deep marine sediment [ENVO:00002113] | place: India: Gulf of Khambhat ...
TTAAGCTCTTTGGTGCCGATGGTACTGCTCTGGGGGCAGAGTGGGAGAGTAGGACGTTGCCGGGATTTTTTTTATAAAAAGTCATTGCCAGCGAAGCGCGACAAGGCTCAGAGAATCGGGAAGCCAGCACTTCGGGGGGATTGGAATTACACTCTTTAATCCTGACCGGAGTTTCAAGTTTCAGCTATAAATAATCATTCATACCGCAGCGAATCGACAGGATTGGCTGTGGCCGCTTTGATGGACTGGTAACTGATTGTAAGCAGGGTTAATAATACCGTCAGAATAGCGGCCGTCAGAAACTGCCCCATCCCAAGGTTGACACGATAGGCGAAATTCTGAAGCCAGAAATGCATGGCGAAATAAGCAGCGGGCCAGGCGATAACATTTGCCATCAATACACATCGAATATACTCTTTCTGGAGGAGTATCAGAATATGACCTCCTGATGCCCCCAGAACCTTGCGAATACCGATTTCTTTTGTTCGCTGCTCGGCTGAGTAGGAAATCAAGCCGAGTATACCTAAACAAGTGATAAACATACCTAGGGTGACAAATATATTGAACATCCGGGCCATCTGTTCCTCAGACTGGTATTGGCGGTTAAATTCTTCGTTGAGAAAAAAGTACTCAAAGATGTTTCCGGGGAAGAATTTTTTCCACATTCCTTCGGCAAATTTGATGGTGTTTTCAAGATTTTCTGGGCCTACGGTAAGGCTGATATATCGATAATCGGGTTTGATCGCTAAAAAAAACGGCTCAATCTTGGTCTGAAGTCCGCTGAAATGAAAATCCTTTATTACCCCAATGATTTCCTGATCTCCTTGCCAAATGATCCTCTTGCCGATCGCATCTTCAGGCGTGCTCAATCCCAGCTCTTCCAGGGCAGTCTCATTAATGATGTATCCGTCAGAGCTGCCTGCATTTTTTTCGCCGTGAAACGATCTGCCGGCAACAATTTCGATGCCGTATTCTGAAATAAAATCATAGTCCACACTATAAAAGTAAAACCGATGCTCATCCTTCAAATCTTCTCCTTCTAACAGAATACCGGTGATCCGGCAGAACAATCCCGGCACACTTGAAGAGACAGTTGCGCCCCTTATGTTGGCATGGCTAGTTAGTTCGCTTTTCACAATTAGGTAGTTATCCTTGATCGAGACGCCCCCCCTTACCGGTATAATAAGTTTTTGCTCCTTTTCGAATCCTAGGTGCTGGTTTTTCATGAAGCGGATTTGCTTGTGGATGACCAAGGTAGAGATAATCAAGCCCACGGAGATGAACAATTGCCCGACAACCAGTATTTTCCGCAGAGCATATCGGTGAGAACCGCTGTGTCTTAATCCTTTGAAAGCAAAAATCGTTTTAAATGAAGAAAGGAAAAAAGCAGGGTAAAAGCCCACTAAAATCCCGGCGAAAATTACCAGAGAAAAAAGTTTCAAAAGCAGACCTGGCTGCAGGAGGTCCGAAGGGCTGAATGCGGTGCCGGCCAGGAAATTAAAATGCGGAACGGCCGCCGCTGCCAGAAACAGGGCTGCCGACATGGCTATTATCAGTAGGAAAATGGATTCTCCTATAAATTGAAAGATCAACTGTAATCTCTGTGCACCGATGGCTTTTCGCACTCCTACCTCTATGGCCCGGCGGCTCGAGCGTGCTGTAGTCAGATTGATGAAATTCAGACATGCAATAAAAAAGATAAGTGCGGCGACAAAAGCGAGAATATTCAGTGTCGAGGGATTTCCGGGCAGCTCGAACTCACGACGGATGTTAGAATGAAGATGGATCTCTTGGATAGGCTGCAAGTAGTAGATGTGCGCCTTGTTTCTTCCTTTAAAATAGTCTTGTACATAAGGGTCCGCCATATGGCCGATTAAGGCGTCGAAGCTCCTCCAATCGATTCCAGGCTTGAGCTTGATATAAGTGTGATAGGCGATGTTTCCCCAGCTATCATTCGATGGAGGATCTGCCGAAAGCAATGAGGCGATAAATTTATATTTCAAATGAGTGTTTTCCGGGGGATCGGCAATGATTCCGGCAATCTCGAGAGTATCATTTCCGATTAGGATTGATTTGCCGAGAGGATTTTTATCTCCAAAATATTTTGTTGCCATACTCTGGGTTACGATAACGCTTCCCGGACGGCTAAGTGCAGATAGTGGATTTCCTTCAACAACGGGGATGGAAAGAATTTCGAATATTTCGGGGTCAGCATACAAGCAGCCGTCTTCATAAAATAGCTTTTTCTCATATGCCACAGGTTGATTTCCCTTATTTCCGATGCGCGCCACTTTCTCGACCTGGGAATATTTTTCTTTAAGTTCCCAAGCTGCCGGTGTGCTGATCGTTGCCCAGTAATTAACGGTGTCGGATGTGTGCCAGGCCAGGGCCACCCGAAAAATGCGGTCTGCATCTGGGTGAAAGTCGTCATAACTGCGTTCGAATTGAATGTAGAGGAAGATAAGAATACAGCAGGCCATTCCGATAGCGAACCCGACAATCGTGATCAAGGTATAGGCTTTTTGTTTAAGCGCGTTTCTCAATATGATCTTGAGATAATTTTTAATCATGACTGCACTCCAATATATGGAATTCGAAATAAATCCCGGAAGGGATTTGAAAAACATAAACCAAAACCACAGGTTTGCTATGGCTGAACCTTTTGTTTTCACTCTTTCTCTATAAACCTCCTCAAAATCACCGATGGCTTGATAATAATCATCTTCATCCAGAAAAAACCACAATGCCGCTTTACCCAGAAGAGGAAGAGTGTCTTTTTTTGAGTTCATTTATTTCTATTAATCGAAGTCAAGATTACATTCTTCTGTCCAAACAGTTTTATAGGCTTTTTGTATCTCCCTCAGAGCATCTTTCCCGGTCAGGGTTAAAGTACATGTATTTACTCTGCCCACTAATTTCCTTTTCATTTATGTGAAAAATGGATACATATATAGATACGTGATTAATTGGAAAATGGTTGACTAGGTTTTATATATTTTTTGTGGGTCTTTTTTTACTTCTTTTTACCTTTATTTATGACCGGCTCTATCTTCGGCTTCCGTCAGTCTATATTGGCTGACCTGGTTTACTCCCAATGCGTTGAGTGCCTCGCTGAGCCACAAAAACAAATCACCTAACGACGATTCAAAATATCACTTGTATTTCTCTGATATTTTTTAATATCATTAGCTTTCTTATTTTAGCGTTGAATCAGAGATACACGATTATTAAGAAATCTATTATAATTAGAAGTCTAAACCATCAAAGAAGGAGGAAAGAAATGAAGAAGACTTTTTTATTACTCTTTATTGCAGGATTGATATTATGCTCCTGCCTAACCCAAGACGAGAATCCTTTTTTCAGCGAGTTTGACACACCTTTTCAAGTTCCCCCGTTCGATAAGATTAAAGTAGAACATTATATGCCCGCTTTTAAAGAAGGAATGGAGCAGCAGAATATGGAAATTGAAGCGATCGTCAATAATCCCGAGGCCCCAACTTTTGAGAACACCATTGAAGCTCTGGAAAGCACCGGTTCCTTATTGAGGAAAGTCGGCAATGTTTTTGGCGTTTTAAACGGCTCGATGACTAATGAGGAAATGCAGAACATCGCCAAAGAGATTGCTCCTCTTAGGTCCAAGCACCGTGACAACATCCGGTTAAATGAAAAATTATTTCAAAGGATTAAAGCGGTTTATGAACAGAAAGATAAGCTGGACTTAACGACAGAGCAAAATACGCTCCTTACGAAATATTACAAGGACTTTGTGAGGAGCGGTGCAAACCTTGACGAAGAAAAGAAAGCCGAACTGAAAGAAATTAATCAAGAGATATCCGTTCTTACAGTACAATTTGGCGAGAATGTTTTGAAAGAAAACAATCGTTTTGAAATGGTCATTGATAAGAAGGAAGACCTGGCCGGGTTGCCGCAAGCAGCAATAACCGGTGCCGAAGAAGCAGCAAAAGAACGGGGGCATGAGGGCAAATGGGTATTCACTATCCATAAGCCGAGCATGATCCCCTTCCTCCAGTATTCCGAAAAACGAGACCTCAGGGAAAAGATCTTTATGGCCTACATTAACAAAGGTGACAATAACGATGAGCTGGACAACAAAGCTAACTTAGCCAAAATAGCTGCCCTTCGTGTGAAACGGGCGAATCTATTGGGCTACAAGACCCATGCTGATTATGTGCTCGAAAATAATATGGCGAAGGAACCCCAGAACGTTTACAAGTTTCTTGAACAGCTTTGGAAGCCGGCTTTAAAGATGGCCAAAAGAGAAGCCAGGGAACTTCAAGAAATGATTCGCAAAGAAGGCCACGATTTTAAGCTACAGCCCTGGGACTGGTGGTATTATGCAGAAAAACTGAAAAAAGCCAAGTACGCGCTTGACGAGGAGATGTTGAGGCCGTATTTTAAGCTGGAAAATGCCAGGGATGGGGCCTTCGCAGTGGCCACCAAGCTTTTTGGAATTCAGTTTATCGAACGAGATGAAATTCCAAAGTACCACGAAGATGCGAGGGTGTTTGAAGTCAAAGAGGCTGACGGAACGCATATCGGTATCCTTTATACGGATTACTTCCCGAGAGCCAGTAAACGCGGTGGCGCCTGGATGAACAGTTTCAGAAAACAATCAAGGCATGGCAGGGAAGTTTATCCAGTTATCACCAATAATGGCAACTTTTCAAAACCAACCGGTGACAAACCGGCATTGATCAGTTCAGAGGAAGTGTCGACTTTATTCCACGAATTCGGACATGCCCTTCACGGGCTGCTTTCCGATTGTAAGTATAACAGGCTCTCAGGAACTTCTGTCCCCAGAGATTTTGTGGAGGTGCAGTCGCAGATAATGGAAAACTGGGCATTCGAGCCCGAGGTCCTTAAGATGTATGCCAAACACTACGAAACCGGCGAAGTTATTCCGCAGGAACTGATTGATAAATTGAATAAAGCCAAACTCTTTAACCAGGGCTTTGCGAGCGTTGAATACCTTGCGGCTTCCTTCCTCGATATGGACTGGCATACGCTAACTGAGGCTAAAGAACTGGACGTGCATGAGTTTGAGGAAGCATCATTGAACAAGATAGGCCTGATTCCCGAGATTATTGTCAGGTACAAAAGTCCCTATTTCAACCACATTTTCAGCGGAGGATATTCTTCAGGATATTACAGCTATATATGGGCTGAGGTTCTTGATGCTGATGCTTTTGAAGCGTTTAAAGAAACAAGCCTTTTTGACCAAAAGACAGCGCAGTCGTTCAGGGAAAATATTCTTGAAAGAGGTGGCACGGAAGACCCGATGGTACTCTATAAGCGATTCAGAGGAGCTGAACCCAAGGTTGAAGCTTTATTGAAAAGAAGAGGCCTCAAGTAAGAACTAAGCAGGAATTTTTTTAATTATTCTTTTCCCCGATCGTTTTGTATTGTGAAGGATTATCCACGGGAACTATTATCTCATCTGCTCTGACAACGGTCTTTCCCTCTGGATTAAACAGTACAGCTTTGCGGGCGATGAACCGACGCTCTTTTTTGACCAGCATTATATAGCCCTTTAGAACCCACTTTCCTTTTTTATCAGGTATTTCTGCTTTGGCCTGCCCGAAGTCGAGGGGATCAGCACCGTATTCTCCCCGGCCCCAGCTTTGTCTTGCTGAAAGCACTCTGCATCCCAGTACATTTGAAAATTCGCTGCTGTAAATCGGTTCTTTGCCAGGTTCTTCCTCTGCAGGGCCTGGTTCCAATTCTGATTCGAACTGTAAAAACATGAGAACGACCTGATCTCCATTTCGCATCGCTAACAGCTTTTCGTTTTTGTTGCCGACAGAGTAGGAAGCGTAATAGTTTTTGTTATCGACCAAATCGTAAAAAAGAACTTTTCCGGAAATATGGTCAAAATCTTTCTCGAATCCCTCTTTTAGAAACTGAAGCCGAAAACCCGATATCTTATGGGATACGGAATAATCGAATATAGTCATAAGAATGTCGGCTCTTCCGCTCGATTGTCGGGTCAAATCTAAAAGCTTGTTGTTGAAAAGTGTGTTGATTTCTTTTTTTGCTCTTTCTTCATCTCCAGGTTTGCCGCGCGGGAGAGTGAAGATGTTCATCTTTTTTTCTGGAATCCGTTTGAATTCAGAGGCGTCTGTGAGCTTGGCGGAGAAGACGTAATAAATCAGGCTAACAGGAATCGAACGGATTATGATTTGGTCGAGCCAGTAGCTGGCTTCTTCCCTAACTTCTCTATCCGAGTCTTTTTTTGATATATCCTCAAGGATTGTAATGACTCCATGTGTGTATTTTTTCCCCAGAAGGAGCACAACTTTTTTCCTGACCTGCGGGTCTTTATCTGTTTCGATGATTTTTTTGAGGAAGGGTATGGCTGCTTCTGGTTCCAATTCTATCAGCGAATTCAAAGCAATCAATTTTAGGTCAGTCTCTGTCTTTTCCTGAGTTTCGTAGATTTGTTGAATTATTTTTTTGTATTCAGTCTTACCGATTAAAGCAAGTTCTCCCGCAATTTCTATTCTCAATTCCTGGGCGTCGTCCAGCCAGACGCTTTTGGGAAATTGCTGGATAAGAAGATCCAATTCTCTGACCGCCTGTTCCTTGAGCTCAATCACCTTGTTCTTATCCACTTGTTCTTTTGATATCTTATTCAAGCATTGAGCCAGCCAGTAAAGGGCCTCATCTCTCAGTCGACCAGATTGATAGCGTTTGATGTACATGTACAGCATTTCTCTTGCCTTTCCCCATTGTCTTTTGAATACATATTCCTTGCCTTTCAGAAATATATAGATCTCTTGTTTCTTGAACTCGTCATCTTGATAGCTAAATCCTTTATCTGCCAACCCTGCTCGGGATTCGTACGTATAAGATAAGATCGCCGTCGCTCCTGTAAGGACCAACAATAATATTGTCAATCCAATAAATAAGAATCTTTTTAAAATTTTCATTTTATATCCTCCGTCTCAAAAGATTGTTTTTGATGTTATAAGAGTTTTTAGTTTAAATTTAATCTCATTCTCTCTGATCAGTCGCGCCAGCAGGTCTGCAGAGGCCTGATCCTGAGGGCTGAGATTTGATATTCCTATCATGATTAATTCCACATCTTCTATAAGTTGCTGAACGTATGGATCGTCCCTTTGTGAAACCAGATACTTCAAGAGCCGGGTTTGCACAAGTATATCTTTTATAACCTTTTTCTCTATCTCCGAGATTTCTTCCTGTCTTTGAGAATCTATGCGGTTCATAAAAGAAACCAGGATGAGCTCAAGGTTTTCAGCATAGCGTTGAATGGGTGAGTCATAGCCTTTTAAAGCAGTTGATTCTGGACGGATTTCTCTTGAGCCTGGAAAGAAGAACTGCTTGCCAACTATAAATCCCAGGATAAAGACGACAACAAGAGCAGAAGCTGCCAAAGCTAACTTTTTATAAGGGAAAAATACCTTCCAATCTCTCTTTTTTTGGAAGATCTTGGCTGAAATGATTTGCCATGATTTCTCCTTATCCGGGAGGGGGATATCTTCTTTCTTGTTGTGCTGTGGGCTGAGATGAGCTGTTCTTTCATATATCCTAGCGCATTTCTGGCATTCCCGGAGATGCTCTTCCAGATCAGTCTTTTCTGAATGAGTCAATTTTCCGAAAACACTCACGGTCATTAAATTTTTACTTTCTTCGCAATTCATTGTTCCCCCCACAGCGGCTCCAGTTGCTTTCTTAATCTTGAAACCGCTCTTTGAAGTTGCTTTTTGACGGTGCTTTGACTGCACTGCAGGTTTTCGGCGATATCTTTTATGTCCATATGCTGAAGATGCCTTAAATCAAAAATAAGGCGCTGCTTTGGTGACAGCCTGTGAAGAGCATTTTTCACATGGGCAACGGCTTGGGCCATGACAGCTAATTTTTCCGGCGATGAATCCTTAGCCTCTAGTTCATCTGAAAGAGTAGAAATATACTCAGTCTTATCTGTTTTTCTTCTCTTGCATTTTCTTAGATAGTCAAGAGAGCAGTGAACCCCTATCTTGCAAATCCAGGAAGAAAAATTGGAGCTTATGTTAAAATCAAAACTCTTGATTCCTTTAAAGGCTTTGATGAATGTTTCCTGCATGATGTCTTCGGCGTCTTGCTTGGATTTTGTATAGCGGAATGCGAGTCGATAGACCATTTCGTAGTTATTTTCATACAATTCCTTGAAGGCGCTTTCCTTTCCTTCTTTTGCCAGCAATATGACCAGCTCGTCGTCCATATTCATTACCAGTTCTTGGTTCATCATATATTTATTACGTCGGAAAGTCATCATAGGTCGACAGGTAAAGCGATATCTTTTTCTTCTCTGCATATAAATTCTTTTATGGAGAGATTTAGCTCAGAAATTTATATGAAGGATAGCAGGGAGTAGGATCATGCGTGGGGATTGAAAAGAAGTGGCTCCTCTTTATTCTCGCTGTCTAGCTTTTTAGGAAACCGCGTGATTTATTTAATATAGAAATAGCACACAAAACCAAAGATTACTTTGCCTATGAAGCATGCCCATTTGACTACAGGAAAAGGGAACATAAAAGGCACAGCGAACAAAGCGGCCATAATCAATGCCAGGATTATTTTGCCCTTGGTATCAGCACTTATGAAAGCGACGATAAAGATTATGAAGACTATTATATTAACTAATAGTTCGTAGGGCATCACTAACCCTTCAAAATACGCTTATTTTTCGCGCTTAATTATAAGCCCTAATTTTACAATATGCTTTTATAATTTGTGAAGTCTTAATGTTTTCAGTGCTAGATAAATTCTAATCCTACTTTGTATGAGATACCGGGCTTGATAAATCAAGCCCCTACATGAGCCTTGATGAATTAAATTAACATATTTATTCATGTAAAAAAAGTGCGGGTTTGATGAATCAAAACCCTACACAAGATAAATTAAAAGCCCCTATATTTAAAAGTGCGAGCTTGATGAATCAAAGCACTGCAATCAGCATTATTGAATTAAATTAGCATTTGTATTTCTGTGAGAAAAGTGCGGGTTTGATAAACAACATCCCTCAGAATGCTCTTTACATATTCCTGTTGATAACTTATATTATATACTCATAGTGGCGGGCTTGATAAATCAAGCCCCTACAGACTATTAGAGTGGCGGGCTTGATAAATCAAGCCCCTTCAAACAAATAAAACGGTGGGCTTGATAAATCAAACCCCTACAGACTACAAGAGTGTGGGCTTGATGAATCAAGCCCCTACATTTTTATCTTTAGGATCAGGCAGGAATTTCAATGATTCACGCAACGACCATTATTTGTGTTCGCCATAAGGGAAAGATTGCCATGGCCGGAGACGGTCAGGTTTCTATAGGTCAGACTATCCTAAAGAAGAAGGCTAATAAAATAAGAACTCTTTTTAAAGGTAAGGTTATAGCTGGATTCGCTGGGGCTACTTCTGATGCTTTTGCCCTGTTTTCAAGGTTTGAGGCAAAGCTTGAAGAATTTAGAGGCAATCTTTCTCGCGCTGCGATTGAACTGGCTAAAGACTGGCGCATGGATAAAGCGCTCCGCAGGTTAGAAGCTCTCTTAATCGTAGCTGATAAAGACAATTCTTTTCTGATTTCGGGAACAGGGGATGTCGTTGAACCTGACGACGGAATCATCGCCATCGGATCTGGAGGCTCATTTGCCCTGGCTGCCGCTCGTGCCCTGATTAAGTACACGGACATGTCCGCCAAAAAGATTGCTCTGGAAGCCATGAAGATAAGCTCTGATATTGATGTTTACACTAATGAACAAATTAAAGTCGAGGAACTTTAAATGGCCATAGCTCTGCCCCAGGATTTAAGAAGGCCCCCTCTAAAATCGGAAGAGACAGAACTTACTCCTCAAGAGATTGTAGCCGAGTTAGATAAGTACATCATCGGCCAGGAAGCTGCTAAAAAGGCGGTGGCCATAGCCCTTAGAAACAGGTATCGAAGGAGGAAGCTTCCTCCCGACCTTGCCGATGAAATTGCTCCCAAGAATATATTAATGATCGGGCCTACCGGTATCGGGAAGACCGAGATATCCCGCAGGCTGGCCAAGCTAACTTACTCTCCTTTCCTCAAGATAGAAGCCAGCAAATTTACCGAAGTTGGTTATGTCGGCAGGGACGTAGAGTCCATGATAAGGGATCTGGTGCGGATTTCTGTGGATATGGTGAAGTCAGAAAAGGTTGAGGAGGTTAAAGAAAAAGCTCATCATAATGTCGAAGAAAAGATACTGGACATACTCCTTCCTCCGTTAAAAAGGAAGACGGGAGATCTCGAAGAAGGAGATCCTCTCAGATTTCAGGAGACGAGAGAGAAATTTAGAAGACAGCTCAGGGACGGCCTGCTTGATGAAAGAATGGTGGAAATTGACGTCAAGGAAAAGATGGCTTCTCCAATGGAGATTTTCTCGAACTCTGGAGTTGAAGAGATAGGAATCCATATTCAGGAAATCATCCCTGGGTTTTTAGGAGGGAAGGGTAAGAGACGAAGGATAAAAATAAAGGAAGCCGTGGAATATTTACTGGAGGACGAACAGAGAAGATTGATAGATATGGACCAGGTGGCCCGGCTGGCTATGGAGAGAGTTGAGCACTCTGGAATAATATTTCTCGATGAGGTGGACAAGATTGCCGGCCGGGAAACGGGCCGAGGTCCTGAAGTCAGCCGCGAAGGAGTCCAAAGGGATCTGCTTCCTATAATCGAAGGCACCACTGTTAACACGCGTTTCGGTTTGGTGCGAACAGACCATATTCTTTTTATAGGTGCCGGAGCTTTTCATGTTTCCAAACCTGCCGACCTTATACCAGAACTGCAGGGAAGGTTCCCGATTAGAGTGGAACTCACTTCCTTGGATAAAAAAGATTTCATCAAGATATTGACCGAGCCAGAAAATGCTCTTATCAAGCAGTACAAAGCTCTTTTGGCAACTGAAGGAATCAATGTTGATTTCACCGAGGATGCCATCGATGAAATTGCTGAAATTGCGGAGAAAGTCAATGAAGATGCCGAGAATATAGGAGCCCGCAGGCTTCACACAGTCATGGAGAAAGTCATGGAAGAGATATCTTTTAAGGCTCCAAATGTAAAAAAGAAAAAAATTCCTATCGACAGGAAATACGTTCAAAGCCAGCTCAAAGATATTTTAGAAGATCAGGATTTGAGCCGCTTCATTCTTTAATGAAGAGATTTTCTCTTTTTCTTATTCCTTTGTTTCTTTTGTTCACATTTGTTTTTTGCGGGAAAAAGGGACCCATTCTTCCCCCCGTCAAAAAAATTCCCCAAAAAGTTGAAGTTTTTGAGATCTCCCAGAGAGGGGAGAAGCTCATCCTTACGTGGGAGAACCCTGCTGCTTATACAGATGGGAGTTCTCTTTCCAACATTTCTGAAATAGAGATCTGGCTTGTCGAACAAGCGAGAAGCAATGCTGCAAAGGGATCTGGAGGGGATAAGAAGATTACTTTGGAAGAGTTTGAAAGAAGAGCAAGGCTTTTGGTTTCGATAAGAAAGGAAAGGTTCTCTGAATATCAAACAACGAGAGGTGATACGCCCGGCGGATTCCGCTATTTTTATGAGTTGAAAGGAAAAGATTTCACTCCGAAAAACCTCATATTTGGACTTAGAGTAAAGGACAGGAAAAAAAGAAAATCTGCGTTTTCTGATCTGCTTTTAATTGGGCCCGAAGTTATTTCGCTCCCTCCTGCAGGGATCAAAGCGACCGTTTTTAAGGATCGGATCGAGATTACGTGGAATCCACCAGAAAAGAACATAGACCAATCTTCGCCACCTCATTTCAAAGGCTATAACATTTATAAGCTGGACGAAACAGGCTTTGCCTATCGGCTCAATTCTCAGCTCATAAAAGAGAGAAAATACAGCGATAAAGATTTTCTCCTTGGAGAAGCTTATCTCTATTTCCTGAGAGCCGCTGTTTCTGAATCGCCGCCTTTATCAGAGAGCGACGATTCTGAGGCAATAGAAGTTTTGGCCAAGGACACTTTTGCCCCTAGTGTTCCTTCGGGCCTGGTGTCCATTGCTACAGAGGATTTCATATCTATCAGTTGGGATGCCAATCCGGAGGGGGATTTAGCTGGATACAGAGTGTGGAGGAAGATGGAAGAGGAGGGGGAATATATCTCGTTAAATCCACTCCCGATTCAAGAAAATGCCTTTAACGATACGAATGTCGAAAAGAATAGAAGATATTATTATGCTGTCACCGCCCTTGATAAATCCGGGAATGAAAGCCCAAAATCAGAGAGTGTCTCTCAGACAATGAAGGATGGATTCTTATGAAAATTTATCGATACACACACAAAAATAAAACGCACTGGGGAGTATTAAAAGAAGATATTCTTTTTGAGCTAAAAGGCTCGGTATTCAGGAAATTTGAAACCAAAAGAGAGGGTATTCCAATCAGTGAAGTAACGCTGCTTCCTCCTGCTGAACCTACTAAGATTGTTGCGGTTGGAGCTAACTACAAAAATCATACCAAGGAAATGGGAAGGCCTATCCCAGAAGAGCCGCTGATTTTCCTTAAACCTCCCTCAGCGGTTGTGGGTCCCAACGATATTATCATCTATCCGAAGATGGCCAAGAGAGTTGATTACGAAGGAGAGCTGGCTCTGGTAATTAAGAAAGAAGCCAAGCTCCTCAGTGATAATGATAAGGTAGAGGATTATATCCTGGGTTATACCTGCTTTAATGATGTAACGGCGCGAGATCTTCAACAAAAGGACGGTCAATTTACAAGGGCCAAGTCCTTCGATACATTCGCCGCTGTCGGACCCTGCATTGCTACTGATGTCGATCCTTCCAAGATGAGAATCAAGACTTTCTTGAACGGGAAACTGAGGCAGTCTGCCAGTCTGAATAATTTAATTTTCCCCATTCCCTTTCTGGTTAGATTCATATCCAGGATCATGACTCTTACTCCGGGAGACATCATCACTACTGGAACTCCTGCAGGAATAGGCCCCATGTCGGCAGGTGATAGGGTTGACGTCCAGATTGAAGGAATAGGAACTCTATCCAACACCGTGATGAAAATAAAATCGTAAGGATTCTATTTATCAAACTCACCTTTTTAATCGAATAAATGAATTGTAGGGGTTTGATTCATCAAACCCACATTTTAAATTACAATCAATGGCTAATATTTAACGTAGGGTCTTGATTCATTGTAGGGGCTTGATT
>JABAOF010031235.1_pt1 | contig 13200 bp, 7 predicted proteins | sample 7062171 | NCBI WGS metagenome assembly JABAOF01 (sample SAMN14538628, study PRJNA623070) | marine sediment metagenome | biome: marine biome [ENVO:00000428]; feature: marine pelagic biome [ENVO:01000023]; material: deep marine sediment [ENVO:00002113] | place: India: Gulf of Khambhat ...
TTTTTAGCCCTTTATGATACCCATCAAAGGCAAAATATGGAGCTTTTATCCCGCTATTCATGCCATAATATGGGATAAAGGAGACTTCAATCCTCTACCCCATATGGGAAGTTGACATAATATGAATTAGGCGACACACAAAGGTCACCCCCTTAGCCTGGCTTCACAGGTGAGTTAAATATGCCTAGATCTAAGGTGTACAAGAGAAAAGGAACAACCCTTTTAGCGTCTTATATAGATACACAAAGCATGTGTTGTGAGTTACGGAGTAGGAGAAGAAGAGCTTATCTGGGTAATCTGAATTGAGGGGGTTATTCATATATATAGGGAATGGTGTTTAGTAGCAATTGCCCCGATGTATTCACTCACGGGGCTTAGAAAGACTCTTAGAGAGGCTCTATGAGGCTTATGAGGAGTGTATTAAGTGTGTTTGGTGTATTCGATTAGTGTTTATTAGATATGCCCCGATTTAAACATGTGTCTATCAGGTTAGATAAATAAATAGGGAGCTAGAGAAGCAATAAATTATTCAATTAAGCAGGAAAATTTCCTACTCTTAATCCCAGTCAGCCTGGTTTTGCCAATTCATTTTAATTAACCACTTCAATATGTGACTCATTAATATAACCAACAGTTCGTACCCCATCTATCTCCACAAAAACTCTGTACCATTCATAAATTTTCTTTTCTGATAACATAACCGTGCCAGGTTGAATATAGAGAATGGTCTTTGAGTCAAAGTCGGGTTTTGCTTTTATGGAGGTATTAACATGAATAATTTTTATCCCTAATGGATGATTAATTACCTCAACATTCATTACGTGCATATAGCCATAAAATCCTTTCCAAAAAACTTTATACCAATCGCCAGATTTCTTTTCTGCTGCTAAAATTGTGGCTGAAGGAACTCTTGCCACTGTCTTGGAACCAATTGCACGATATGTTTTTATTGAAGCATTATTGAGAGTGACTCTTAATAGAATTGAGGATTCATCCGAAGGAGTGGGGACTGCCTCCTTTTGGAGAGCAAGCTGCCAGATAATTACAAACGAGATTACAAGAGCCGTTATTGCTAAAGCTAGATATAAGGATTTCTTCAGACCGAAAGTCTTAATGATCTTTTTTGGCGTGATTACTTTTCTCTTTGGAACAATCCTTTCTGCAGATGGGATGAATTTCTCTATCTTGCTTAGTCCATCCATAATCTCCCCTATTTTTTGATATCTTTTTTCTTTCTCTTTCTCCATACATCTTAAAACCAAGTCGGCAAAATTTTTTGGGATCTGAGAATTCAGCTCAATTGGATTCTTGGGTGTTTCGCTCTTGTGCTTCAAGGCTATGCTGAAAGGCGTATCCCCCTCAAAGGGCACCCTTCCAGTCATCATTTCATATAAAATGATTCCCAGCGAATAAATGTCAGAACGCTGGTCGACTTCTAATCCTTCCACTTGCTCGGGTGACATATATTCTGGTGTCCCAATCATAACTCCAGTGCCAGTTATGCCTTTCCCTTTAATTGACCGGGCTATCCCAAAATCCATTATTCGTACGATTCCCTCTTTGTCCACCATGATGTTACTGGGTTTCAAGTCACGGTGAACAACACCTAATCTGTGTGCTTCTTCTAGTCCTTCGCAAAGCTGCATTGCTATGTTAATTGTAGTTCCTAGGGCCAATTGTCTTGATTGTCTTATCAATCCTTTTAGATCTTGACCAGGTACATACTCCATAGTGATGAAGTGGATGCCCTTCTCCTCCATAAGTTCATACATCCGGCCTACATTTTTATGGACAATCTTGCGGGCCAGCTTCAATTCATTGCTGAAGCGTTCTATTGTCTTCTTATCTGATGCGACATCGTGCTTTATGAGTTTTAAGGCAACTTCTTCGTTGATCTTCTTATCTTCTACCCTATAGACTTTACCCATCCCTCCTTTTCCCAGCTCTTCGATGATCTCATACCTTCCAGCAAAAGTGGTTCCTCTTCTTAATTCATCTGTGGGTGTTTCGAGAGTCTTGGTTTGGGGAATAGTTATTTGCTCTGAGGAAGGAAGCCTTGCCCCACACTTGCCACAATAAACAATATCGTCAGGATTCTTAAAATGGCACTTCGGGCACTTTCTTCCCATTGTTCCCTCAGCTTACTTGGCAATAGGATAATAATTAATGAGGGGAGTGTCAAATTGAAATATAGACTTATCCTCTTGTCACCAATTTGTCACCAGAAATGCTTAAAATTGCCTACGTTTGCGTATAGAAGCTTAAAAGGAAAACGGTAGCTTACCTCTGGAATCCTCAAAAGAGCCAGTGTAGCTCAGTGGTAGAGCAGCTGATTCGTAATCAGCAGGTCGGGGGTTCGAATCCCCCTGCTGGCTCTCTTCTCCATATTATCAACAATCATCTTCTTGTGTCATAAACAATCCATGCATCATAATTCCAAGGAGTCCCAGAGTCCCTATCCCTCCTCTTTAATATGCGATACATAACGAAGCATTTAATGCAGGAACAACTTAAGTTTATTGCGAAGTTTGACTAATAATGATTAATTTAGCAATAATGTTAATATAATTGGAGAAAACTAACACTTGAATTTAGTAAGTAGAATGATAAGTTGTTTACAAAGAACAACAAAGAATTCATTTTTCTAACAGCTTCAATAGCAATGTAATATAAGGTAGATGTGTGCCTATAAATGAAAAAGGGGTGATGCCGCTGGAATAGTTAAAGTCATAATTTTGTGGATTCGAAAATATGAATTCAGCTGGAAATAATGAGAAAATCCGTCAAGTCAAAGTTGTTCTTATCAATTATATTCCTTCTCTTCACGTTAATACTTCTCTTTTATTTATTGAAACTTCCGCCATTTAAAAATATTAAACAGAAGAGATTAAGTTTGGTTAACAAAGATGTTTTGCGCCTTGATAATAACCTTGCTTTTGCAAATAGGCTGGAATCCTTCAATGTAACAAATGAAAAAGAACAGTTTAAATTTGACTTCGATACTGCCTCAGATCTCGAGCAATGGGATTTTAATAATAATGAAGTAGTGATAAAAAATGGCCAACTTTATCTAACGTCAAAGCAAGAGCGATTTCAATTTTTTTTGAAAAAAATTGATTTGCCTGCAGAAAATATAGAACACATAATTCTCAGGACAAATATCTCTGGCACAGATCATGTTAGTATAAAATATGTTAATGAACAAAGTAAGAGAGGATCCGTTTTTTTAGACGTACCATCAGAAGGAGAATTTTACGAATATAAAATTAACGCGGCCAATAGTCTTAGAAGGTGGACCGGTAAAATAGAATCTTTGTTCTTTGATATTGTTAATAAATCGAACCTTCCGACTCAGATGGTCTTAGATTATATATATTTTCAAACTTCTCAAGAACTTTACTCACAAAAAATAGGCGTGGATTTATGCAAATTGGAAGACCATATGAGAAAAGCTATATATGTTCATAATCCAAGTAAAATTGAATTTGAAATTTACATCCCCCCAGAAAGGGATTGGGAGATGAGTTTTGGAGCAGCAAAATATGATTCAAAAGCGCCTGTAAATTTCAACATATCAATAGAAGGTAAAGGTTTTGAAGACATTATTTTTAATGAAACCCTTCAAGAAAATAAAAAATGGTTAGACAAAAAAGTAGGACTTTCAGGATACTCGGGTCAAAGAATCAAGATTATATTCTCCACTCATTCAAAAGAAAAAGGATCTCTGGCTTTTTGGAGTAATCCCATCATATATGCTGTTAAAAGAAAAAGGCCAAATATCTTGTTATATGTAATCGATGCATTAAGGCCAGATCACTTAGGAATATATGGCTACAAAAGAAACACATCTCCTCACATTGATGCCCTAGCTCAGAAATCCATTTACTTTATTAATACCTTTTCTCAATCCGATTGGACAAGACCCTCTATTGCTTCCATTTTCACATCGACTTATCCTTCAACACATAAAATAATTCACACCTGGAACCTACTTCCAAATGTCTTTATGACTTTGGCTGAATACCTTCGCGATGAAGACTTCCTCAATGCTTCTTTTATTGCCAATCTAAATGCTGGTGCTCAAGCGAACCTCCAACAGGGATTTGATTTCCTGTATGCCACTGGAAATGGTGATGACCGTGGCTTTATTAAGAAGGAATTGTTACCGTGGATCGATAATTATAAAAATTCCAACTTCTTTATTTATGTTCACACTATGGAACCTCATGAACCTTACGACAATAGCCCAAGGGAATTTTACATTTTTCCAAGCAAAGAAGAGCGTTCAGAAAGTCAGTCGAAGATAGATCTTTACGATGCAGAAATAAGATTCGCTGATGACCAATTTTATCAGGTTATAAAAAAGCTGGAGGAACATGGCCTTCTAGAAAACACCCTTATAATCCTAACTGCTGATCATGGAGAAGCCTTCGGCGAGCATGACAATTATTGGGAGCATGGAGGCTCTCATTTATATAATGAAGTAATCCGAGTGCCACTAATAATTTATCATTCCTCCCTAAACGATTATAGAGGGGCATACTCTGAAAATGTAATGTCTATTGATATTATGCCAACTATATTGGATTTTTTAGGCGAAAAAACACGAGATAAATATATACAAGGATTGAGTCTGCTTCCTTTGATAAAAAATTCCGAAAGAAGCCTTTTTGAAGAAAGAGAGTGTTTTTCGGAGAATATAAGAAAACTAAGAGATACTAACGAACCCAGTAATCATTATGTTTCTATTATTAGGAATAACTATAAATTTATTTATGATTACCTTAAAAAAGAAAAAAAGGAACTTTATGATATAAAAATTGATCCTCATGAGAAGACGGATTTATTCTTAATGAAGAAAGAAATTGCAATTCAAATGGAGGCAAGAATTCACCAATGGCTTAAAATCCAAGCTGATATCCATGATTATATCTTATTATCAAGCGAACAAGTCCGAATAGATGAGAGAACTAGGGAACAGCTGAAATCTTTAGGCTATCTGAAATAATATACAGACTTTTTTTCTGACTCATCCAAAGCATCATTACTGATTAGCCAAATTTCGCAATTTTACCTTTATTGACCTCGTTATTTTGCCTATGATATGTTTGTTCGGGGATGTAAGGAGGTAGAAATTGGGGAAAATAGGAGGGATTTGTTGCGAGCAACAAAAGGAAAACACAATAAATTCATTGACTACATTATTACTTGGTACCGAGAGATAAGCCGGCAGCACCCGCCTTTTTTCCCTATCCTGTTATTATTAATTGCGCTTTTATGTCTCGTAGTCTCTCATGATCAAAATATCTTCTCTTATTTCCGGTCATTATATCCAGCCATCAATACCCTCAAACCAATCCGAGCTTATGACCTTTATGGTTTCTTCGTCCTGTTCATCGTTCCATTTATCTTTTTATTGTTGACGAGGAAGAATTTACGGGATTTCGGTTTTTCTTTTGGCAATATCAGGCTCGCTCTTCCCGTTTTTTTCTTTCTCCTGATTGGATTGACGATAATTGACTTCATCATATCGAAAATTGGATCATTCCAGAGTTTGTACGGAAGGGGCAGTTTTTCGAACACGAATTGGCTGTTGGTTTTCTGTTCTTATTTTCTCTTCATGTGGGCTTGGGAGTTCATGAATCGTGGCTTTCTTCTGTTCGGATTAAAACCCTATATCGGCAAGTATGCCATATTTGTCCAACTCATCCCTTTTGTATTGCTTCATTTGGACAAACCTGCTTTCGAGCTTTACGGCTCTATCGTCTTCGGGCTGGTCTTTGGGTATTATGCTTATATAACCAACTCCTTTCTCTATTGTGCCCTGTTACACGCTTATTTCGCTACGATGGGCGAGGTGTTTATCGCACTCGGCTAAATTAGGAAAAGAAAACCCCACAATTTAGACTAACGATAGTTCAATTGAAAAAACTTTTAAATATAATTCTGCACATGGAATAGAGTCCGTCCTCTCAAATGTTTTTGACACCAATTTTCCCGTGTGATATAGATTGTTTGGCAGGGGAATATAGCCTGTGAAAATTTCAAAAATTACTAATTAAGGGGGTATATCATGTCACAAATAAAAAAACATATTAGAATGAGCATTTTTTTCTTAATCATGTTTTTAACACTGGGAATGTTGAAAACAGGAATTGCGCAACAAACCAAGATAGACGTAAATGCATTAACCGTCGAAACTCAAAAAACGTCCGATAAACCAGATGCAATGACAATGATTTGGTGGATACCAGCGGAGTTCTGGCTAGCTTGCTCTGCGCAAGATCCAGCATTTACAGAAGCACAGGCAAGAGAAATCATCAAAACTTTTCGGCCTTATGCGCTCTTTGCAGTTGTAGAGGGGAAAGTTGGACCCTTTGGCGGGGTTACGTATAAATCTGAGTCAACTATAAGAAGTAAAATTATGTTTATCGGTACAGATGGTCTGCGTTATCGGCCATTAAGCAGAGATAAGATAGAAGCCAATGCAAGAAACTTAATATCAATGCTGAAGCCTGTTCTGGCTAACATGCTTGGGGAGATGGGGAAGAACTTTAACTTCTTTCTATTTCCAGCACAGGATAAGAAAGGTCAGAACATAGCTAAAGCAAATAAGGCAGGCAACATTCGCGTTTTATTAGGTAATGATGAATATAAATGGAGATTGCCTTTGAGCTCACTTCTTCCTCCGAAATCTTGTCCTAACTGCGGAGAAAAGTGTAAAGGTGGTTGGGAGTATTGTCCCTGGTGTGGAACTAAATTAACCAAGAATCAAGAATAAATAAGTACTTTATATCTAAGCTGACCTAGTGGTCTTGTCTTCTCTATTGGAAAGGATTATAAGGTATTTTTTCATACCCTTTGGGGAGCTTAAAAGTTTTAGCTGGTGCATCTTTTTTTTCCACTGATACTACCTCTTCCCGTTCCTTTGTCTCTGTGCCCATCATCTTCATCGAGGATATTGCTAGCACTGGGTAGCCTTCTATTTTTTTAAATCCCTCTGCAAGGTCCTTTGTGAACGGATTTAGAGAAAGGATTGCACTATAGAATTCTTTATGGGCGCTTAAATCAATCCCGATATCCCTTGAAGCCCATATTTCCATCTTCATCGGTATGCTCATCTCCATCATGGAGATTTCAACCTCGACTAAAAATTTTTGACACAACCAGCCTCCGATTGTTTGTATTTCAGGTGCTTCTCTTATTGATGAGGATTTTATTTTTATCACGTCCATCATTTGTTTTGCTTCGGCAGGGAGAACTTTTTCAATTTCGACGGGTAAATCGATTTCAGAATATGTCTTTTTGGAATGATCAAGTATATAGATTTTATTCAGATCTAGCCTGACGATGATTGAACTTTCAGCCATATCCTCCCTCATCTTGTCATTTGTTATCCAAGTTCTCCCTTCTTCAACTTTTGTAGGCTGGGGCTGGCCATTGACGGTGGATTCCGTGAGTTTGTTTTTTTTGATGATGATATCTGCTTCTGCCGAGCAAGGGGAGAAGAGAGTTGAAAAAACGAAAAGTGAGGCTATTAACCAGAGGATAATCTTCTTTGACATAGGTATTACTCTTTGGCAACTCTTTGTTCACTTTAGCTTATTTTTCTGGTGAAAGCAATTTTTTTGATGTTATGGTGATGTCGATTTTAATAAAAAATGTGAAGATTTGGATCAGACTTCTATAAATTTTATAATTTAGATTTTTATTTGATTCTTGCTAAAAGTCTAAATTTTTTTCATTCAATTAAGCTAAAATGTTTAGATGATAGTATTTATGGTAGTATAATTTTATTGTTTAAATTGCTTTGCTATCAAAATTTTTGTTTTAAATCCCGCAGGACATTGACATTTCAGCAAACCGTTCTTATAATATATATGAATCTGCTGGCTGGAGAGGATCCTCCTTAGCCCCGCTTCCTTTTCCAAACCTTGGCGCCTCGACAGCCAGCGCTTCTTTTTCATACTTAGCTTCGTTTAAGTACCCATCCCACAATCCATTGCAGATAATTAATTTCGTATTTTTTTGGGATAGGTGTAGTTGCTCAATAATTCGATAACACTTTCATGATGTCGTTGTGAGCGGAACGAAGCTACAATGTCATTGCGAGGAGCGTAGCGACGCGGCAATCTCAACCTTTTCGTAAGAGATTGCTTCGCCCCTTTGGGGCTCGCAATGACAACCGAGGGAACTTCTACGCTCCTCGCAATGACAAGCGTAAAAAGTGGATTATTAATTTGATGGAAAACGAGCTAGGTTGCAGGTTTATTTTAGAAGAGCAGTGGGTGTGTTCGTTTTGGAATAGTCCAATTCTGAGCCCAGAAGACTGTGGGGAATAAGAAAAACAACAAGGAGTAGTATTGAAGCCCACAAGACCCACTTGCGGGCTGGTTTCCCGCCGCGTCCGGCGATAACAGCCACTATCCAGCCTATGACGGCGATGAGCGTTTTGTTATCAGTTAAATCAGTGCTAACGGGGAATCCTGTCCAGAGCTCCCCAAAAGCAAATTTTTGGACCACTGGGCCAAGAATAAGGCCGCCCACGATCAAAAGACCTGTTGCCAAGAGAGCATATTTTCGTGGATTGCTCTTTTTATCAAGGGCTGCAATACCAGCTCGTGTAGAAAAAAGCATGGCTAGAAAGATGATGATGACGTGCGGTGTAAGGACTGCTGAAGGCACAGGGCCCTTAAAGCGAATGATTACCGGTTTTTCTCCGGACAACGAAGTTTCTTCCATCTGATATGATAATATAACCTTATATTCCAGTTTGCCGGCCGGGGGCTGTTTGGGGAGGCTGGCGACCAGTGAGTCCTCTCTCCTAACCAAGGGAATTTTGGTCCAGGGATCATCTGTTTTATGTCTCTTGTAGAGCAAGTATCCTGTAATTTCTTCATTCTTCGCATTGATTGATATTTCATAATCCTTTGTGTTTTCATGACTCCGTTCTAATTTATAGGCTATTTCAGAGTCATTGATCATTGTCTTCCCTTTGATAGGGTAAGTTGGCCCTGTTAGCTGCTGATAGAGTGCTGCTGAAAATGTAATGAGAATAGCGATGGCCCATAATCCTAATTTTTTCATTCTTATCTCCTGCGTTTATGCTGCTGCCGGTTTTTCCTAAGCTTTAGCATATTAAATATCTTAACCATGTTTCTTATTTTTTTGCCTGATAAAAACCTAATAAGTTTAAGACATTGTTTATATTAGCTCTTATCATTATAAATTTATACCATATTTAGCCTCTCTCGAAAACATAAGATTTAATTATCCCGATTGGAAAACCGTAATTATCCGCAGGTTTTGATTTATCAAATTCATAATTCTGATTATATAAATAAGGCGGGTATGATAAATCAAGCCCCTACATAAAACAAACCTCTGCAAAAAACGATATTTTTGATATAAAATTATAGTTCGCATAAAATAATAACAGACATAATACGTTACCTTGAAAGAGGAGGCTGAGATGAGAAACAAAATATTTGCCAGAACTTTATTATTGTCATTGGTCGTATTGGCCGTTTGTTTTGCAGGATTTTCTAACGAGAAAGCAGTAGAGAGCATGTGGAGAGCGTCACCTTTATCAATTGATGGTGCAGATGATGACTGGGCAGGCGCCATCTTAAGTTTCGAGCAGAAGTTTAATGTTGACTACTCATTTAGGAATGATGCAGAGAATCTGTATGTTCTTTTCGTCTTCAAGGACCCATTATTTCTAAGCACGATTAAAGATACAGGGATGACATTCTGGATCAATACAGAAGGCAAAAAGAAGAAAAAATATGGGATTACTTTCAAGATGAGAAAAGTGTCTGCTGAACGTATTATTTCCCTTTTAGAAAAGCAGAAGGGGCCGTTACCAGAAGCTGAGAAAAATAAGATTATGTCCCAACCTGATTATATCTTTTATCAAGGTGATGTCATAGATAGAAAAGGCAATAACCTCACTCCCAAAGCCTTGGGAGGCGAATTAGCGATGCCTATATTTAAATCACAGCCAAAAAAGAAAATGATAGTCTATGAGTTTGTGTTGCCTCTCAGAATCCTGGAGAAGTTATCTGCCAAGCACAGAATGGAACCCGGAAAAACGGTAAAAGTAGGATTTGAATGGGGAGGCTTAACAGAAAGAATGAAAGCGCAGAGGATGGCAAAGCTTGAACAATCCGCCACCAGAGAATCAGAGCGCAGAGCTAGAGATGATAGGGTGACAGGAGCANNTGGTATTAAACTCCTTGTTTTCAAAACAGAGATAGGGATAAAGAAAATTACTGGCTTTGCAGGGCAGCCAGCTGCTTTTTAGCCTCGCTTACTTCCTGAATGCCGGGATCAGCATCTTTCCAGAGAGCGAGGAATTTTTCGTAGTGCTCTTTGGCTTTTTCTTTCTTTCCCTGTTCCTGGTAAATCTTGCCCAGCATGTAGAAGCTCTTGGCATATATATCTCCGCAGTAAAATCTTCCAAACATAAGAGAAGTGATCCTTTCATACTGTTTTCGAGCGTTCTCGAGGTCCCCAGCTTGGTAATAGGCCAGGGCTAAAGGCTCAATGAATACGGCATGGTAATCGCGTGTCCACGGTGCGACTATATCATGTTGATACGGCAACAGAGATAGAGCTTCTATAAAATATTCGACGGCTTCTGAGAAATTTTCCCTTTTAAGCTCTATCATGCCCATCAGAGTTCGATGATATCTTGCTGCCTTTCTGTTCATTCCTTTCTCGATTAATTCCCCAAGCTCGTCTGCAACTTCCTGGGCTTTATTGATTGATTCCAATTCAACATAAGAATATCCTTTAAAAAATAGAGCACGTCTCTGCAAAGAGAACTCTTCTGCTTCTTGAGCGTTTTTTATCGCCTCATTGCTCTCTTGCAGTGCTTCCTCAGGATTCCCTGATTTAAGATGAAAATAGGCCAGTGAAGAATGCCATTCAGATTCCGCCCACCTTATACCGAATCTTTTTACTAATTCAATTCCTGGCTTAAGCATTTCTTTTGATTTTTCGAACCTTCCCTGCAATAAGTATAAAAAGGCCAATCCGTTGCGGCCAAAATAAATAGATCTGGGTTCTGATTGCTCTAAGAGCTTCAGATATTCTTCTTCTGCTTTTTCAAAATCCTGTTGAAGGTAGAAATTGAGACCTCCATAGAAAAAATTAAAGAATTGTCCGGGATCGAAGGCGATAGCTTTGTTTATCTCGGCCCGGGCTAGGTCATATTTTTCGTCAAAGAGATAATTATAGGCTAATTCTTGACGTATAGCAGCGTCATCTGCGACATTATTGAGGTAAAACTCAAGTGCCTGTGTAGCTTTCTCATGCATTCCTATTGCTCGGTATGAATCTGCTAATCCACCATAAGAGGGCACGAATGTTGCTTTGATCCTTCTGCACACATCATATCTTTCTATAGCCTTATCCCATTCTTCTAAACGGTAGTACAGTAAACCCAGGTTGTTATTTCCTATAGAATCCTCGGGATATAGCTCCAGCAATTTATCATAGGACTCTATGGCTTTATCATATGTTTTTTCAGAGCTAAGGTAGAAATCTCCCTGGATTCGGTATCTCTCCCTGTCTGAGCTTCGGTCACTCGATTCTAAAGCCTTCTGCATGTATTTGTCACGTTCAGACATAAGGCCCAGGTTGTTGTAACTCATGGCCAGAGACCTGTAGGCCATGGCAAAATCAGGATCGATGGCAATTGCTTTCTCCATAAGCAATATATTTTGGCGCATTTCGCCCTTTAAAAAAGCCCTTCTTCCTTCCACATAATATTTGTATGCTTCAGGAGAACTTGTGGTGATATTGCCTACCTCCTTGTCGATGTCGTCGGCTATTTCCTCCGGAGACAGCTTGAAATTTGGTTTGATCTTCTTTGTCAGCTCATCAACCATGGAGAAGATACTTTCTTCTCCCTTGCCCTCTACTCCTTCTGAAGCAATGGTCTTGCCTGTGTGTGCTTCCTGGAGAGTAACGTTTATTCTGATGGTATCTCCTGCCTTAGCATAGTTTCCCACCAGCAGGTGATTGACTCTGCCCTGAGTAGCTACTTGTTTTAAGATGTCTGAGGAATAGCTCTTTGCTTCCAGTTGATTCAAATCGCTAAATATTTGGAACAGTCTCTCTCCGCTCAGGACATCGATATATTTCGACTGGTTAAGGTCGGCGATAAATAAATCAGTAATCATGGTTCTCCAGTGGTCCAAACCCTCATCTCCGGTGTTGTTCTTAAAGTACAAGATTGCTATCGACGGTTTTCCTGAAGGGACCGAAGGGATAGCTTCCTTTCTGGGAATCAGGCGCCAGATAATAATCCCGATAATCACAAGAGCTACTACAACTAAAGCTGGGATAAACAGCTTCTGCAGCTTGAAGGTTACTGTTATCTCTTTTGTAGTAAGCGGCTTTCTTTTGGGGAGAATTCTTTCTGTGGTTGGGATTCCTTCCTCTATGTTTATTAATTCAGAAAGGATATCCTCTACATTTTGATATCTTTTATCTCTGTCCTTCTCCATGCACTTCAGAATCACCTGGCTGAGTTCTTCAGAGATCTGAGCATTTAGTTCTTTTGGGTCTCGGGGTACTTGGCTTTTGTGCTTCATAGCTATGCTTAAGGGAGTCTCTCCTTCAAAGGGAGCCTGGCCTGTCACCATCTCATAAAGAATCACTCCAAATGAATAAATGTCAGAACGGTGGTCTACTTCCTTAACTTCAGCTTGCTCTGGAGACATGTACTCAGGCGTTCCGATCATCACTCCTGAACCTGTTACGCCTTTTGCTTTAAGAGAGCGGGCTATCCCAAAATCCATAATTCGGGCATTCCCCTCCTCATCAACCATGATATTCTGAGGCTTTAGATCACGATGCACAATACCCAATCTGTGTGCTTCAGCTAGTCCCTCGCACACCTGCTTGGCTATAAAAATCGTTTTTCCTGCGCTCAACTGTCCTACTTTTCTGACCAGTCTTTTTAGGTCCTCACCAGGCACAAATTCCATGGTTATGTACTGCGTTCCCTCTTCTTTGCCGAGGTCATACATACGGCAGACATTCCTGTGAGAGATCTTACGGGCAAGTTTCAGTTCATTACTGAAGCGCTCAATCGTCTTCTCGTCGCCAGCAATTTCTGGATTTATGAGTTTTAGAGCCACTTCTTCTTGAATCGTCTTATCGAATACCCTGTAGACCTTGCCCATG
>JABAOF010001028.1_pt3 | contig 13196 bp, 15 predicted proteins | sample 7062171 | NCBI WGS metagenome assembly JABAOF01 (sample SAMN14538628, study PRJNA623070) | marine sediment metagenome | biome: marine biome [ENVO:00000428]; feature: marine pelagic biome [ENVO:01000023]; material: deep marine sediment [ENVO:00002113] | place: India: Gulf of Khambhat ...
TGCCCCACGTGTTACTTCGAAGCCCACGGGTGAATGTCACCCTATGTATGAGTAGGGCTACTCATAAGCACAAACAAAGTCTGGCGCTGTATCTTATCGCTTCTACGATTCCCTTCCGAGGGAATTCCTTCAAGGGAACCGGTGGAGTTCTCCTTGATAATGCACCGCGATATATTTCCATCTTCTATCCGCCCCTATCAAACACATTGCCGAAGATCCTCTTTGACCCCCTCCTTTCCCTTCCCGTGCGGCTTGTCCTCATAATGAGGACGTCTCGGGGATGTGCGAGGGACAAGTCCTGGCTCGGAAAAGAGCTTGACAAGGGTTCCCTTTTATGATGGCATAGTAGCGCCCATGAACGCCGAAAATAAGGTCATGGACCTTTCGGAGGCGATCCATCGGTTTGTCCACGATGGAGACCATATCTCCATTGGGGGGTTCACCATTACCAGGAACCCCATGGCCCTGGCCTATGAGATCATCCGACAGGAGAAGAACCACCTTCACGTCTACGTTCACTCTCACGGCCAGGCCTTCGATTTGCTCATCGGCGCGGGGTGCGCGGATGCCATTGAACTTAGCTACGGAGGTACGGCCAGATTCTCCCCGGGAGGTGGTATCCGGTTCAAAAAGGCAATCGAAGGAGGAAAAATCCACTTTGAGGATTACACCAATTTCCAGATGACCCTGAGGTTTTTGGCCGGGGCCATGGGCCTTCCCTTCATGCCCATCCGATCCTTATTGGGAACGGATGTTGTCAAGAAATGGGGGTTCGATGAGGAATTTCGGGCGCGGAACCCGAGAATCCCCGAAAAGAAGATGGCCGTGGTGGAAAACCCCTTTGCCAGGAATGGGACGGATGAGAAAGTTGTCCTCGTTCCTGCCATCAATCCCGATGTTACCTTGATTCATGCCCAACAGGTCGATCGCCAGGGGACCGTGAGGATTAAGGGATTGACCTATACCGATATAGAGCAGGCAAAGGCCGCTAAGTACCTCATCGTCTCCTGTGAACAGTTGGTGGAGACTGAGGTGATCCGTGAGGATCCGGATCACAATCAGATCCCTTTTTTCATGGTCGATGCCATCGTCATCGCTCCCTATGGGGCCCATCCAACGGCCTGCTACGGATACTACGATTACGACCCATTCCACTTCAACCTTTACAAGGAAATGGCGCCCGATGATGGGACCTTTCGGCAATATTTGGATGAATACGTTATTGGGGTCGGATCCCATCGGGAGTATCTCCAGAAGATCGGAAAGGATCGTCTATCCGAAATCAAAGCTGACCCGAAGTTGGGATATCGGCCTGGGTTGGACAGGAGGTAGCTGTAGCAGTGCCCGATTATTCATTACGGGAGATGATGGTCTTGGTAGCGGCCAGGGAAATTCGGGATGGGGATATCGTCTTTTGCGGAACGGGGATCTCCATGGCCGCCGCTATGGCGGCCAAGCACATTAGCGCTCCCCAGAGCATCATCTTCTTCGAGACGGGAGGGATCGACTCCCAGCTCTTGGAACTCCCCCTTTCCGTGGGGGACCCTAGAGTAATGTTTGGAACGAGCATCAATGCCGGTTTAGCCGAGTCCTTCGGGATTTTGCAGAATCCGTTTACGGCGCCACGGGTAGTGGGCATCTTCGGTGCCGCGCAGATCGATCGATACGGCAATCTCAATACCACATGCATCGGGGATTACTGGCGTCCCAAGGTCCGTTTTCCCGGCTGTGGGGGGGCATGCGACGCCGCCTCCTACGCGGGGAGAAGCATCATCTTCATGAAGCAGGAGAAGAGGAAGTTCGTTGAGAGGGTGGACTATGTCTCTACCCCTGGATGGATTCCGGGGCCGGGTGGTCGAAGGGACGCGGGACTTCCGGAAGGGGGGCCCAGTATAGTGATCACGGACATGGGGGTGATGCGGTTCGACCTCGAATCCAAACAGATGTACCTCTCCCGCACCTATCCAGGGATTCGTCCCCAACAGGTCCAGGAAAAGATGGATATCGGGATCGATTTGAGCCGGGCCGTGGAGGAGGAACCCCCGACGGAGGAGGAGTTATCCCTCTTACGGGAGAGGATCGACCCCCAAGGACTGATTATCTGATTCATCTTCACGTCGGCTGGTATAACCTCTTCCTCGTGCTCTTGATCTCATCCGCATACGTCGTGGTCCTCTGCATATGGGTGCTGGAAAGAAGAGGGCTTTCGCGAAAGGAAGAAGCTGGTCAAGCGGGACAAGATCATCATTGAGGAGAGCGGGCTCATTTGCCGTTGCGCTAGTTGAAGTGGAGTAGGGACCGACCATAAGGAAGTTTTACGAGTGGGAAGGGGCAATCCGCTAAAGCTACCGGTTTCAGTTTCAATAATCGCCTCCTTGCCTTCCCCTTAGCACCGATTCCTTTTCATTACTATAGTGGCTTCAATAATTCACCTCTAGGCAAGTCCCGAACAGAGGAGAGAAATGTGATGGGAAAAGGGAGTAAGAAGTCCAACCTCATCCCCTTTAAGGGGAAGTCCCCATCCCTGGAAGAGGGGGTATTCGTCGATCCAACAAGCAGAATTATGGGAGATGTTACCCTCAAATCCGGGGCCAGCGTTTGGCCTTTGGCCGTTCTGAGGGCGGATAGCGAGGTGATCGTCGTCGAGGCGAATTCAGCCATTTTGGACAAGGTCTTAGTCGAGGCGCCCATAGGCCACAGGGTTCTTATCGAAGAAGATGTGATCATCAGTCACGGGGCTATACTCCACGGTTGCACTATCCGAAGGGGAGCCCTCATCGGGATAGGGGCTATTGTCCTGGATGGGGCCGAGGTGGGAAGAGACTCCATCATCGCCAGCGGGAGCGTGGTCCCCCCTGGGACTCGGATACCCGGGGGATCATTGGCCATGGGGATTCCGGCCAAAGTGGTAAGGCCCCTGAATGAAAAGGAGATGGCAGCCAAAGAGCAGCAGTTGTCGGAGCTCATGGAAAAGTCCGAGCAATATCGGAAGATCTTCGGGTAGACGGGGAGGTCACCGATGGATTTCGACCTGGACAGCGATTATGAGAAATTCAGGAAAAGGAGAGGGGATGATCGGGATGAAATTGCCAGAGCACTCCCGGAAGGCTTCCCGAGGTTGTTACGGTTAGATTTCCCCATGGAAGATGGTGCTGAAATTTATTAAAATTAAAGAGATATTGCCGAAATCGCTCTCCTTGATCCAAGGGTGTGTTTTCGAGAGGGCTTGAGGAAATGGGCTGGAAGCGAATAAAGGCTGCACTTCCCCCGGGAAAACATTATCTTTCGGGTAACGAGGCCGTGGCCGAGGGGGCCATCGCGGCCGGATGTCGTTTTTATGCGGGGTATCCCATAACACCATCCTCGGAGATCATGGAGAGGATGGCCCATCGGCTCGGCGAGACCGGGGGCGTCTTCGTCCAGATGGAGGACGAGCTTTCCTCAATTGCGGCGGTAATCGGTGCCTCATGGGCCGGGGCCAAGGCTATGACCGCCACATCAGGGCCTGGTTTCAGTCTCATGATGGAAAATATCGGCTATGCGGCCTTCACGGAGACCCCATGTGTCGTCGTCGATATTCAGCGGGCAGGGCCGGCGACGGGGCAGGCAACCCGAGTTGGAAGCGGCGATATCATGCAGGCCAAATGGGGATCCCATGGAGATTATCAAATCATTGCCATCTCCCCGTGGAGCGTCCAAGAGATGTACCAAGGGACCATACGGGCCTTCAATTTCGCAGAGCGCTACCGTGTCCCGACCTTTCTCCTGGGGGACGAAGCCATTGGCCACCTGCGGGAAACTCTCGAGATCAAGCCGTGGGTTAGGGCTTTCGATCGAAAGAAGTCCAAGGGGAAACCCCCCTTTGTGGCCAAGAGTCCCCGCCAGATTCCCCCCATGCCTGCCTTCGGGGAGGGAGAAAGCCTCCTGGTTACAGGGTCCACCCATGATGGGCTTGGAATCCGGAGGACCGATGACCCAGAGGTCCACGCACGGTTGGTGAAAAGGCTCAACGAAAAAATCCTCCTGAACCAAGAGGATATCATTGACACGGAGGAATTCTTCTTAGATGATGCCACGGTGGCGGCCCTCTGTTATGGATTTACCGCCAGGAGCACTTTGACCGCCGTGAAGGAGCTGAGGGGAGAGGGCCATAAGGTGGGTTGCATGAGGTTGAGAACCCTGTGGCCATTCGCGCACAAAGCGTTGCAGCAATTAAGCCTAGGGGTGAAGAAGATCCTCGTCCCCGAGATGAATCGGGGCCAGGTGGCCGGGGAGGCCATGAAGTCCAGCCGGTGCGAGGTCGTATCCTTCTGCCAAACAGACGGAGAGATAATCCGGCCGGAAGTGATCCGAAAGGAGCTGATGAGGTTACTGTAATGGCGAGGGCAATGGAAGATTATCTGAGGCCGGAGATTCCTACAACTCCCTTTTGCCCTGGGTGTGGCCACGGTATCCTCCTTGGGCTGATCTTGCGGTCCATCCACGCGTTGGGTATCGACATTCGGGAGATGCTCTTCGTCTCGGGAATTGGATGCGCCGCATGGATACCCAGCCCCCATTTCAAGGCAGACACCCTCCATACCACCCATGGCAGGGCCATAGCCTTCGCCACGGGGGCGAAGCTTTACAACCCCAGGCTCAGGGTAATGGTGATCAGCGGCGACGGGGATCTCTCCTCCATCGGGGGAAATCACCTCATCCATGCCGCACGCCGGGACATTGACCTCAAGGTGGTCTGTGCGAACAACATGATCTACGGGATGACGGGGGGCCAGGTGGCGCCTACTACTCCCGTGGGATCCACCACTTCAACAACCCCTTTGGGTAGCACCGAAAGGCCCTTCGACCTCTGCAGGCTCGTCGAGGCCGCCGGAGCAAAGTACGTAGCCCGATATTCCGTCACCCAGCCGCTGGCACTGATGGAGTCTATCAAAAAGTCCCTCTCCTTTACGGGATTTACCTTCATAGAGGTACTCTCCCCCTGCCCAATCCAATTCGGTTCAAAAAACCTCCTCGAATCAGCGTCGAAGATGATGGAATGGTTGATGGAAAACTGCGTCCAGCGGGAGGAGGCAGAGGGACTGTCTCCCGAAGAGTTGGAAGGCAAGATCATCACTGGGGAATGGAGCGATGTCGATGTTAGTACAGGTTAGGCTCGGGGGGTTTGGGGGCCAGGGGATCGTATTGGCGGGATTGCTGCTGGGCCGGGCGGCCAATATGGATGGCAGATTTGTTGCCGGATCAAACTCCTATGGTGTAGCGGCCAGAGGTGCTGCGTGCCGATCGGAGGTAGTCATCTCGGAGGACCCCATCGACTTTCCTCAGGTCAGGATTCCCGATGTCGTGGCAGTGATGTCCCAACGGGCCTATGAGCTTTTTGCCCGCGATGTCGCCAAGGACGGCTTGATCTTCTACGATTCCCAGTTTATTTTTCCCCACCGCCGGAGAGGTATGGTCGATGTGCCGGCAACCGGAATGGCCCTCCAGGATATTGGGGACAAACGCGTAGCGAATGTTATCATGGTCGCAGCCATTGTGGCTCGGACGGGGATCGTTTCACAAGGGTCCCTTCTCCGGGCAATTGAGGAAAGCGTCAAGGGTAATTTTCTCGACCTCAATAAGAAGGCCGCAGAGCTGGGCTTCCAGTGGAAAGGGAGCGGTAATGAAGGGTAAGCTCAGGGAACTTTCCCCCATGGTGGCGGGAAGGACGCATCGACCGGTACTCGATCCCCTGCGATGCGGGATATGCTCAGTCTGCCAGCGGGGCTGCCCTGGCGAACTCTTGCGGGAGTATAGCCTGGAGGAAGGAAGCCTCAGAGGGGAGATTTATCGGAAGAGGGAGCCAGGTTTCATTGCGGCCGGGGAAGAATATCTCCCTCCCTCTCCATGCCAACAGGCGTGTCCCCTTGGCCAGGATGTCAGGGGATATATTGATGGGATTGCCGCCGGAAAGCTCGAGGAAGCCTTGGCTATCGTGCGGGAATCAAACCCCCTCCCCTCTGTATGTGGATTCATTTGCTCCCGTCCCTGCGAAGAGGCCTGTTTAAGGGCATGGATTGATGACCCCCTTTCCATCAGGGCTCTGAAACGATACCTCGTGGAGCACCCCTCGATGAAAGAGCCAACGCCGTTGTCCTCTCCTCGGAGGATGGGGAAGGAGATTTCCATCATCGGGTCGGGGCCCGCCGGTTTGACTGCAGCCCATGAGTTGGCCCGCATGGGGTATGGGGTCAGGATCTTTGAGGAACATTCACGGGCCGGAGGGATGTTGGCCATGGGGATTCCGTCCTTTCGTCTCCCGCGGAAGGCCGTCGAGGGGGATATCGGCTATATCGAAGCCATGGGGGTAGAGATCAAAACGAATTACCGTGTTGGAGGAGGCGATTCCTGGAAGGCCATTCTCGATGATTCCGAAGCCGTTATCCTGGCTGCGGGTGCGCAGCGTTCTCTCAAAATGGGGGTCGAGGGGGAGGATGGATTGGAGGGATATTTCGACTGTCTCTCCCTCTTGAGGGAATTCAGTTTGGGTCACTCCTTCGATTTGGGAAAGAGGGTACTCGTTGTTGGGGGAGGATATGCCGCCCTGGATGTTGCGCGCACGGCCCTGAGGATGGCATCTCAAAAGGTGGTCATTCTCTATAGGAGGGCTTTGGAAGATATGCCCGCGGGTCAGAGGGAAGTGGAAGAGGCCCTTGAGGAGGGGGTTGAGATCCAAGATCAGTCGTTGCCCACCGCGGTCTTGAACCGTCGAGGAAGGGTGAATGGGGTGAGGTGCGTGCACACCAAAATGGGAGGACGCAAAAAAGGGGGAAGGAGACCCTTTGTGGTCATCGAGGGAACCGAGTTCGAGGTGGAGGCCGATTCCATTATCGCTGCCGTAGGTCAAGAACCTGACCTATCGTGGCTGCCAGGCGATTACCCTTTGGGAATGTCAAGGGGAAATACCCTCACTACCGATGCGGAAGGGGCGACGACCCGAGAGGGAATCTTTGCTGCTGGGGATTTGGTCACAGGGCCCTCCTCGGTTGTGGACGCCATGGCTTCCGGAAAAAGGGCCGCTCAATCGGTTCATCGATACCTCACGAGCAGGGGATCTGAGTGATGATTTCCAAGGCCTGTGAGCTCAAGAGAAAAAAGAGGGTGAAAGGCCCTTCTCTTCCTGTTCAAAAAAGAACAAAGGGCTTCGACCTGGTGGAGGAGGGTCTCTCTGAGGATGAGGCCCTTTCCGAGGCCTCCCGATGTCTGGGAAGTCTTTCCTGCCAGAGTTGCGATATCTGCACGCTCCTCTGTCCCGACCTCTGCATTACGAGGAACGAGGTGACGGGGCAGGTGGAGATTGATTACGATTACTGCAAGGGGTGCGGTATCTGTGCCACCGTATGCCCCAAGAAGGCCATAGAGATGGTCCAGGAATAGGCAAGGCAGGGTTCGCCAGCCTGCTTCCGGCCGTCTGGCAAGGCATTGAATACATTTACCGGGCCGTTACCTGGGTGAGTCGCTTCTCCAGAATGGGAATGAGCTTCGGGTCGAGGAGGAATTTCGCTAGCTTATCCAAATCCCCCCTCCGCTTACGATGGCGGCTCTGCAGTGCCTTTTCGTGCGGTTCCTTGAGCTCTCGAGCCAGGTCACCCTTCCGGGCCTCGAAGTCCACGTCCGAAAGCTCCCGGGCCCTTTTGAAGATATCGGAAAGTCGCCCCTCTTCTTCCACCCTCTCCTCGTCCGAGAAGAGGCCCACTCGCCGTTCGATCCTTTCAATGAGACGCCCGATGAGGAAGGGATTTCGCCTCTGGTAGACATCATCATCCATCTGCCTCACTCTCGTCAAAAGCTTCTCTTCATTTCGGGTGTCACCGGCGGCCTGGCCTACACGGACCGGATTCCGGGTGTCCTGGGGAGGGACGATGCAGGGCTTGAACTCGTCGATTAACGCCAGCTGATTCTCATTGAGGACCCCTTGCATCTGATCCTGGTATGGCATCAATACACTGCGGTACTCGTCCTTCAACTTCTGTTGCCTCTTCTTAGCTCGGCGGAATCTCCGGATGAGGTCCTGATCGATCTCCTCATTTCGGCCCAAAATTTCCCTAAACTCATTCAGGATCTCCTCCATCTGGTGGGCCTGAGAGACGGCCTTCGATTGGTACTTTCCCCTTTTCCCCTCTACTTTTTTTAGGATTTTCAACATCTGAGTTATCTGTTCGGGGGACAGGTAAAGCCCATTGATCAGGTTGAGGAGACTGATCTCCCGGCGGAGATCGGAAACCCCGGCAAAGATCTCCCTCATCTCGAGAACCTTTGCACAATGACCCTCTTGGGTCGAAAACAACGGCAGGAGAATGAACAAGCTGACGAGAAAGGTGACAAATACGAATCGAATCTTCTTCATCCTGGAATCCTCCCCATTTCGCGTTTACCCATTAGACACATTATATACGGGAAAGTTTAATAACGCTAATTTTTGCGTTTGACCTCTCGCGGACAATTGAATAATATGTATCCTGAACGGAGTTCTGGTTTTTCCCCGAATCTCCAACTACAGAAGATGAGGAGGTGATTTCTTATGAAATCATGCATCGTTGTGGCGTTCGCTACATTGTTGAGCTTTCACGTACTGATGACACCAGTCCCCCTAGCCCAGGCTGATGTGGTCGACGTCCTTGGCCTATGGAGCGGCGGCGAACTGAGGGATTTCCAGGACGTTGTGTCCCCATGGGAGCAAAAGACCGGCCATACCATGGCCTTTGTTTCCACACGCGATTTGAATGCTGTTCTCACCACTCGCCTTAAGGCCGGTGATCCTCCCGAAATAGCAATTCTGCCCAACCCCGGCTTCATGAAAGAACTTGCGAAGGATGGCAAACTGATCGCACTGGACACAATCCTGGACATGAACCGGATTAGGAGGGATTACGCACAGGCCTGGCTTGACCTGGGTAGTTACGGGGGGAAGCTCCATGCGATTTTCTATAAGGCCTCGAGCAAGGGAACCATCTGGTATAGTCCCAGGGATTTCAAGGCCAAGGGCTATTCCGTGCCGAAAACCTGGAAGGAAATGATGGCGCTTGCGGATTCGATCGTCTCTCAGCGTGGGACGCCCTTTGTTATCGGCGCGGAAAGTGGCGCTGCAACAGGTTGGCCACTCACGGACTGGATCGAGATTATTCTGCTCAACCAGGCCGGCCCTGAGATCTACGATAAGTGGGTAGATCATGAGATTTCGTGGACCGCCCCGGCCATCAGGAGGGCATTCGAAACCTTGGGAAGGATTGTCCATACCCCGAAGTATGCGTATGGTGGACCAGCAGGTGTGCTGGCGACCAATTTCATAAACGGCACGTACGTGCTTTACACGACACCGCCAGGTGCCTACATGAACTACCTGGGTGGATTCGCCCAGGGCTTCATAAAGAAGCAGTATCCGAATCTGAGGCCCGGTGAGGATTATGCCTTCTTTCCGTTCCCAAGTATTGAGCCCAAATATGCTGGCGGCGTGACAGGAGGGGCGGATGTGATCGTCCTCGCCAAGGATACACCAGGGGCGCGGTCGTTCATCCAGTACCTTTCCACGGCCGAGGCCCAGGAGATATGGGCGAAGAAGGGCGGCTTCATAGCTTCCAACAAGAGCGTAAAGCAAGATGCTTATCCCGATGCGATTGCGCAGCAGATGGCATTGCAGTTGGCCAACGCTAAGGCCTTCCGTTTCGACGGCTCGGATCTCATGCCCGCCAAGGTAAACGATTCCTTCTGGAAGGCGACGGTGGAGTACGTCAACAATCCTGCACGGCTGGACAAAATCCTCCGATCCGTCGAGGAAGTGGCGATGGAGGCCTATGGGAAATGAACACCCGGTGGTATGAGTGAGGAAGAGGTCCATGGGCCCGGGCAAAGGTCTCACGAAATTCCCCTTTGGACAGGAGGGGAATGAAAGGGGGAGTAAGCATTTTTAAGAAAGGGGGGTTGATCCCATGGTTTTACATGGGATCGGCCCTGTTTTTCCTGACGGTTTACCTCATCTATCCTCTCTTGGATACCGCTTACATCAGCTTCTTGGGTAAGGACTCCAAGGAGTTCACTGGTCTTGATAATTACTGGTATATCTTTACCAACGTCGATATGCTCGGCGCCCTCAAGAACAACCTCCTATGGCTGGTGCTCTTCACGTGCATCACCGTGAGCTTAGGAGTGGTCATTGCTGTCCTTGCGGATAGGGTCCGGTATGAGGCCGCCGCCAAGGCCATGATTTTCCTCCCCATGGCAATTTCCTTCGTAGCGGCCAGCGTGATCTGGAGATTTATGTTCGAATTCAGACCAGCTGGCGTGCCCCAGATTGGGCTTTTGAACGCTATCTTGAGCAACCTTCCAGGGTTCAAACCCATTGCCTGGCTCGTCAACACAAAGGTCAACAATTTCGCCCTCATCGGGGTTGGCATCTGGGTTTGGACGGGCTTCTGCACGGTGATCTTATCCGCAGGGCTCAAGGGCATCCCCGTTGAGATCCTGGAAGCGGCGCGAATCGATGGAGCAAGCGAATGGCAAATCTTTTGGCGCATCATATTGCCCATGATGAGCACCACTATCCTCGTCGTCGCCACGACGATGGTCATCATCGTGCTCAAGGTATTCGATATCGTATACGTCATGACCAATGGCAACCTGGGGACGGAAGTCATCGCCAACCGTATGTATAAGGAGATGTTCAACTACCATCACTTCGGACGGGCAAGCGCCATAGCGGTTATCCTGTTGCTCGCTGTCATTCCGGTGATCGTCTCTAACATGCGCCGTTTCCGCACCCAGGAGGCGCTGCAATGAACGGAAGAGGAGCCAGATGGTTCTCCCGAAGCCTCCTCCATATGGTGATCATTTCGGTCTGCTTCATGTGGACCCTTCCCTCCATCGGGCTGTTGGCAAATTCATTTCGGTCCCGGCGGGATGTTGTAGCCACGGGCTGGTGGACGGTCTTTAGGACGCCCTTTACCCTCACCGTAGACAATTACGTGGAGGTCCTTACAGGCCAAACACAATATGGTAAGAAAGAGGCTGGGGTTCATCGACGTTCCATCCTCAAGGATATCATCACGGGTCAAGGCATGGGGAGGGCCTTTCTCAATAGCCTCATCATTAGCATCCCCTCGACGCTCATCCCCATCCTCGTTGCATCATTTGCAGCATACGCTTTAGCCTGGATGAGATTTCCGGGGCGAGATCTTTTGCTTATCGTCGTAGTGGCCTTATTGGTGGTTCCACTCCAGATGACCCTGATCCCAATACTTCGTCTCTACTATAGGCTTCAGTTGGCAGGGACTTTTCTGGGCGTCTGGTTGGCCCATACGGCCTATGGCCTCCCCTATGCGATTTACCTGCTCCGAAACTTCTTCAAGGCCTTGCCAAGGGGTCTCTTCGAATCCGCTTCTCTGGATGGGGCTTCCCAGTTCGTCGTCTTCTACCGCATCGTGGTGCCGCTCTCTATCCCTTCCATTGCCTCATTGGCGATTTTCCAGTTCCTCTGGGTTTGGAATGACCTCTTGGTGGCTCTGATTTACCTGGGTGGAACCAGGGATGTTGCTCCATTGACGATGCACATCAGCGGCATGATGAGTTCTTTGGGAGAGAATTGGCACCTGCTTCCGGCGGGGGCCTTTATCTCCATGATCTTACCCCTCATCATCTTCTCCACCCTACAACCCTATTTCGTGCGCGGGATTTTGGCCGGCTCAGTGAAGGGCTAGGGAAGGGCAGAGGGATTCAGCCGCTTTCCCGTACCTATTGCGTTGTTTCCGGGAGACTTTTCCTGGAGTCATCATGAGAACGATCATTCGATACCTTCCCACCCAGAGGGTCTTTCAGGCGCTCCCATCCGGGAAATGCCGAGCATGGAGGGGAATAGAAGGCATTGACTTTGGCAAATCCCTGTGTTAAACGGGCTATGGTCACTTCAGAAGGGGATGTGCGAGCGTTTTTTCCCGTAAGGGAAAGGGGTTATCGTGAAATCACAGTACACGGTATTAATCTACACTCATAATCCAAAGTATGTGGACCGGTACGAAAGGCTGCTCAAAGAAGCTCGGAAGGACATCCAGTTGTTAGTCTGCAAAAATAGGGAACAGATCGAAAAGGTCATAGATCAGGCGGATATCATTTTGTCCTCACATACCTTCCCGGGAGAACTGGTCGGTAGGGCGAGAAAACTGAAATGGATTCAGTCCATGAGTGCGGGTGTAGAAAACTTCGCCCGGTCCAATCTGTTACCTCCCAATGTAGTGCTTACCAAGATAAAGGGTGTTTTTGGCCCCATTATGTCCGAATACGTGGTGGGTTACATTCTCGCGATTACCCAGAATATGAAAAAGACCTTTGATAATAAGGCAAAGAAGCGGTGGGAACCATTTCTGGTGGATTCGATCCGGCGGAAAACCGTGGGAGTGATGGGATTGGGGTCAGTAGGGGCATATATTGCTTATCAAGTTCATCTCATGGGAGCCGTGGTAATAGCGTTAGAGGAACAAGAGAAGAGGTTGCCCTATATCAGCCACGAGTACCCGATTACGGAAATTGAGGAATTTCTGGGCAAGGCCGATTTTGTCGTGGTGGCGCTTCCCCTTACGGATGCAAATGAGGGCATATTGGGAGAAAGGGAATTTGCGATGATGAAAGAAAGCGCCCATCTCATTAATGTGTCCCGTGGCCCCCTCGTACAGGAGGAGGCCCTATTGAAGGCACTTGAGCAAGGGTCTATTGCTGGGGCTGTTCTGGATGTTTTCCACGAAGAGCCACTGCCTCGAAATCATCCGTTGTGGGATTTGGATAATGTGCTCATTACCCCTCACATATCAGGGCCGAGCATTCCCGAGGATATCGCGAAGATATTTATCGAGAATTTGAGGCGATTTGAAGAGGGGAAAAAACTTGAAGGGGTGGTTGATCATGAAAAGGAGTATTAAAGTCAGCCAGATAAAAAACACACAAGGGCAGAACCTCGTTGATCACGTCTTCTATCGGAGCCAGCGGAAAAGATTGCCTCTTATAGACCGAGGCGAGGGTATCTATTTTTACGATGTGGACGGTCGAAAATATATCGATGCCTCTTCAGGGGCACTCATTTCCAACATAGGCCACTGCATTACCCCCATTGTGGAAGCCATGCGAAAGCAGGCGGGGAGAGTAGAGTTCGTACACGGAACCATGTTCAAGAGTGA
>JABAOF010007334.1_pt1 | contig 13195 bp, 10 predicted proteins | sample 7062171 | NCBI WGS metagenome assembly JABAOF01 (sample SAMN14538628, study PRJNA623070) | marine sediment metagenome | biome: marine biome [ENVO:00000428]; feature: marine pelagic biome [ENVO:01000023]; material: deep marine sediment [ENVO:00002113] | place: India: Gulf of Khambhat ...
CTGGCAGTGATCTTCTGCTGGCTGCTGATACCGCCACTTGTCTTCGGCCCCGCCAACTTCACCGAGATCATGGTGGGTTGGTACGACATAGTGAGTGGCTTCATCGCGGAGGGCACGCTCGCCGAGGGATTGCAGGGATTCCGGGACACCAACCAGTCGTTGGCCGCCGCCTTTCACCGCTTCTTCACCGAGGTGCCGGCGCGTTGGAGCCGCGGCGGCGTGGGCAGCCTTTACCTGAACGTCTTTTCGCTGAGTCTGGGCACGGCCGATCGAATCATCAAGGCGATGGTACTGGCGATCCTCGTGTTCCTGGCAGTGATCTGTCGGACCCCGCTCGGCGATCGGGACCNNGTGTTCCTGGCAGTGATCTGTCGGACGTCGCTCAGCGATCGGGGCCGGCCTGCGCTGTCGCTGGAGTACTCGCTGATCTGGATCGCCACCCTGTTCGTGTCGCCGATCTCCTGGATCAACCACTACGTGTTCTTGCTCTTCCCGTACGCGGTGGCGGTCTACTACCTGCGCTCGAAACAAGGATCGCCTGACACGGAACGCTTGCTGTTCTGGGCCGCTTTGGCCTCGTTCGTCCTGGTGTCGTCCTCGGCCTGGAGGCTCATGCAGGCCTTCTCACTTCCGGTGCTCGGAGCCATCGTGCTGGGCTTTGGGCTGTCCGTGGCGCTGGCGCGTGAACGCCGGGACTCGGCAGAACGGTCCCGCCTTACGCCTGAGCGCGCGACCGTGTAACCGTGGAGTGACGGCCTCCCCGTCGGTCGACTTCAACTGGCCCGGGCCGTCGTTCCGTCCGCGAGACGGACATCGATCACCGGTGTCTGCACGATCTCGAAGGTCGCAGAAGCCAGGGCGACACGGCCACCAGTCCGGTCGACCTCTTCGAGTACTCGCTGCCACAGCTCGTCCTTGGTGGTCCGGCGCTTCTTGTAATCCACGACGTAGCGGAGCGTGAACTCCATCCAGTTGTCGTTGGCAATCAGCGTCACCATGGGATCGATCCGCGCATCCTCGATCCGGTAGCGGTTGACGATCTCCTTCCAACCTGCCTTGGCCGATCTGGCATACTCTCCGACGACTTCGATGACCGCCCGGGTGAGCAGCTCGCGCGCCAGCCGTGGATCGCTGCCATACCGCACCGGAACGACGATCTCGTCCCATAAGAACGGGAAGTCGCCTGAGTAATTGAACACAGGGTCCTTGAAAACAAAGCTGTTGGCGACGCGGACGATGCGACCGTTGTACTGATCGGCGTTGATCCATTGTCCGCATTCCATCAGCGTCGTTCGCAGTATACCGATGTCGATCACGTCGCCTTTGATGCCACCGAGCTGGACACGATCGCCGACGCGATAGAAGGCGGCGAAGTTGACCGCAACCCAGCCGGCCACGCTGGCGATCACCTCCTGAAGGGCAAACGCCACGCCCGCGCCGGCGACCCCGAAGGCGACGGTCAGGCGACCGAGCCGGTCGCTGAACACCGCGGCAAGCAAGAGCAACCCGGCGGCGTAGCCGATGAAGGTGACGAACTTTCGTGTACGATAGCGTGCATCCGAGTCTTTGATATGTGGCGTAATCGCCCGTTGCGCGATGCGCACGACGACGTGGATGACAAGCAAGCCGAGCACGGCGGCGAGCAGCTTGCCCACCGTGGGGTCGAACAGCCACCGGTCAACGAAGTTTTCCACGAATCCTCCAGTTATTGCGGGCCGGGCGTCGGCGACGCCCAGGCCCGAGCATCGCATTGAGCGCTGAGCCTCGCCCGATCAGCTCTTCGGCACCAGGTTTTGCAGCGGGGTGAACCGGAATCCGGGCGCGGCGTAGTCCTTCGGCAGATACTGCTGCGGGATGTTCACCTGGTGCCCATCCCTCACGGCCGAGAAGTGCGGCGACATGATCTCGACACCCGCCTCGCTAAACTTGTCCTGGATGTTCTGGTGCAGCTCCGAGTAGATCTTCGCCATGAGCTGAGGCTTATCGGTGTAAGCGTTCAGTTCGTAGCTGACATAGAAGTCGTCGAGGCTCGTCTGCAGGACGAACGGTGCGGGATCTTCCTCGACGTTCTCCGTATCCCGCGCCGCCGCCAGTAGCAGCTCGTGCACCTGCTTCCACGGTACGTCGTAGCCGATCGTCACGCCGGTGTGCAGAATGAGGCCGGTCTGCGCCGAAGTGCTGTAGTTGATGATGTGGCTGCCCAGCACCATGGCGTTCGGCACGGTGATGTCCACGTTCTTGGTTGTTCGCACGTATGTGGCGAGCAGCGTTCGGTCCATGACGTCGCCGACGGTATCGGAGATCTTGACGCGGTGACCTATTTCGAACGCGCGGGTGTAGGTGAGCACGACGCCGGCGACGATGTTCGCGATGGCGCCTGTCGAACCGAGGGAAAAGAGGACGCCGAGAAACAGCGAAACGCCTTTGAACGCGTCGGAGCCCGCGCCGGGTAGATAGGGGAAAATTGCGATGGCCGTAAAAGCGATGATTAGTAACCGGACGATCTTAAATGTCGGCCGTGCCCACCCTGTGTAGAAGCCGGGGAGTGATATCGTTCCCTTGCCGATCTCGTTGAAGATCAGCTTCGTGAACTTTATCAGGTAGTAGGTGACGAGTAAGATGACGGCGATGAAGAACAGGTTGGGCAGATAGGCGACGAAGCCGCGTACGACCGCGCCGACGGGCGTGCTGATGAAGCGAAAGACGGTAGCGGCGTAGCCCCGGGTCCAGGGGAAGAAGCCGAGCACGAGCGGTAGGCTGATGTAAAGCACTATGACCGTGGCCGCGACCCGGACGGCCTTCGCCAGCCAGATGAGCAGATCGGTGAGTCGGGAGGAAGATGCCAGCGTGAGCTTCTGGATCCGGAGCGAGGGAATCCGCGTGTCACGCCAGGAGTCCAGTTTGGCGTAGACTCGCGGGAACAACTTGCTGAACAAGAACAGGATGACCGCAACGGCTGCCAGGGTGAGCAGCGTGTAGAGCGCGCCCAGCATTAGGCTGGTGAGGCTGTATTGCTTGTGCAGCTCCTGCAGCGTGCTTTCGATGACTCCCGCATACTCCGCGGCCAACTCCTGTCTCGAGCGACCCGCGGCCCGGGCGTCCCGCTCGGTGACGCTCATGATGACGCGATCGCCGATGACAAGGTCGGTTGTGCTTTCGCCCTCTTCGAGGTTCACGGGTTCTAGGCTGGAAAGGGGATCCTTGTATAACCTCTCGAGCCGTTCGGCGATCGCCCTGGCGCGATCCTCAGGCGTGAAGGAAAGGATTCTCTCCTGAACAAAGAAAAGCGTGCGACCGCGCAGGGTGACCGCGGCCCGGTCGGGCTCGACCTGGGGCGTTTGCTGCGCCGCCGGCTGTTGCTGGCCTGCCGGCGCCTGCTGCGTTTGTGCGGTGTCGACCTGCGCTCGGCCGTTCGCTGTCGGCACCGCCAGCGCCAGAGCCAGCACTCCCGCTTGTACCGCGATCCGAGGATAGCGGCGTGTCCTCATCATTTCCTCCGTGCTTGAGTGGATCCCGCCGCAACGGCTGGCCAGGAACTAGGCCGCCGTGCGCGCCGTCAGTTTCTTGGAGCATTAGTGGACTTGAGGTCGCGTAAAGATAAGCGCTTCCGCGCAAACGGTCTAGCTACGGGCGGCGAAGGTAGGTCTCGAAGAACCCGGGTCCTCGAGCCGAGACGGCCCGGGAACCCAGGTGACCCGCCACCGTCATCGTTCCTTGCACCTGAGTGAAATAGACGCCCGCGTCGGCACCGAGCGACAGACGCGAGAGACCGATGTGTCGCAGGTCGATGACCGCGGTCAACGAGTCTTCCCCACGACGCGCCGTCCAGGTCAGCTTCTCCGGTAACGGGACGAACTCGCCGTTGAAGGCGACCGCCCGAGAGCCAGAGTAATCGAGCGTCTCGGGCTCGAGGACGGCGGCGACGCCCGACGAGTCGACCGCGTAAACGAGGAAGCGAGCGCCGCGACGGCGCGCCTCCTCGACCGCCGAGCCGTGAACGCCCCCGTACAGCAGGTCCAAGTCGCCCGCGTGAGCCACGCCCCAATCCCAGAGCACACCGCCCCACGTTCCCCAGTTGTGATCGTGGTAAGCGAGCGTCTCTTCGACGTCCCAGCAGCGCGCGTCCCAGCAGAGCGTCCCCCGCGCCCGCGCGCGGAGCGCCGGAACCACGTATCCGCTTACAAACGAGCCGGACGACGCCAGCTCGGCGGGCGGGAAATAGCGATGGCGCTCCGGTTCGATCTCCAGGTCAATTTGCAGCCGCGAGCCCCCCTGGAAGCTCGGGAGAACAGCCCGCACTCGATAACGAGCGGGTCCGTCGAGCAGCTCCACGGTGTGAGCGCCCAAGCGCAAATCAGGAGATGTCGTGGAGAACTCGATCTCGCCCGCACGAACGGTGTCGGAAAAAGAGCGGTGGTGTCCGTCAGGCGTCCGGAGCCGTGCCAGCACGAGGCCCCCCCAGCGCTCGCTCGAGAGATCGCCGCCGAGGATGTAGGAGAGATAAAGCCAGCGCTCCTCACCGGGCCAGAGCAAGTTGAAGTAATGCCATTCGGCCCAGGTGGTATCGCCGCGGACGCTGATGGGCGGCAGGTGAAAGCGGTCGATGTCCGAGTAGAGCTCGAACGGCGTGGGGCTAAGCCAGAGGCGGTCGGCCTCACTATCGTGCCAATCACCGCTCGTGACCTCGGGCGCCGCGCCTAACGTTCGGGCCGTCGAAGGAATCTGACCGCTGGCCCGAACGGCGACGGCGGCGTCCGATCCGGCGCGCCGAACATAGACGGCGCGATCGTCGATCCAGGGCGCGATGGCGTCGACCGCGTGGGCGAGCCGGGGGCCGTCCAGTATCGAGCGGGCGACGAAGCGGGCCTGCTCGAGACCAAAAAAGACGGCGCCGCCCGTCCTCAGCGTCTCCAGATCGACTCCGGCGGGCAGCACGGAGACGTCTCCACCACCCACCCACTTCTCGTCCCGTGACTGCGCCACCATCACCTCACCGATCGAGAGCAGGGCGAGCATGACGGCGACGCCTGAGGCGTAGGCGCCGACGAAGACGATCGAGCGGATCGGGTGCAACGCGATGTGGCGGAGAACCAGGCGGCCGATCATCGGGGATCCGAGTTGCTGAGCCGGCCATCGCGCATCTCTCGAACCACCGTCGCCGCTTCGGCCAGTGCCGAATCGTGAGTCACGATCACCAGGGTCGTCCCGTCCCGGTTGAGCCGCTTGAACAGCTCGGCGATCTCCGCCCCCGTGTCTCGGTCCAGCTCACCGGTGGGCTCGTCCGCCAGGATGATGGCGGGTTCGTTGGCGAGGGCCCGGGCGATGGCGACCCTCTGCATCTCGCCGCCCGACAACTGTCCCGGTCGGTGGTCGATTCGGTGGCCCAGCCCCACGTATTCGAGCAGCTCACGCGCCCGGGTGCGCCGGCGCATCCGAGCAAGGCCGGCCTCGGCCATCGGCAACTCGACGTTCTCCGCGGCGGTGAGCGCCGGTATCAGATGAAAGCGCTGAAAGACGAAGCCGACCCGTTCCAGGCGAAGCCGGGTTAGCCGCCGGTCGCTGAGCTGGCCGGTATCGTGGCCGAGAAGCTGCACGCTGCCCGATGTGGGGACGTCGATCCCACCCAGCAGGTTGAGCAGCGTCGACTTTCCCGACCCGCTGGGGCCGACCACTACAACATAGTCAGCGGCGTGAATCGCCAGGTCGATGCCGCGGACGGCGTGCACCCGCGTATCGCCTCGCTGGTAAGCGCGGTGCAGGTCGCGTGCTTCGGCGACGATCTCCTTCATTCGATCTCCTGCCTGAGGACCAACGCGATGTTCACGCTCGCCGCCCGCCAGGCCGGATAGAGGCCGGCGAGCAGACCTGTCGTCAGCAGCAAAGTCGCTGAGAGGCCGGCGTCGAACGGCTCCAGGATGAAGAACGACACGTTGAGCGGCAGCCCGGGAAAGCGCGTCAGAATGCCGTCCAGATAGCGAGCGACGATCAATCCCACCCCGAAACCGGCGGCGGTTCCCGAAGCCGAGATGATCAATCCCTGCCAGGCCACCTGAGCTAGCATCCGGCCACGCGTGATGCCCAGCGCGCGCAAGGCGGCGATCTCGCCCCAGCGCTCGTTCACCGAGAGGGTCAACAGCGTGGCGACCAGTAAGAAGGCCACGCCCAGGCTAACGGTGCCGAGCACCAACGAAAGCTGTTGAAAGTAGGTCAGCCGGTCGCCCGCTGCCTCGATCATCTCGGGGATCGCGTACACATCGACAAAGCCCAGACGGCCGCGGTAGTCCCGCGCCACGGCGTAGGCGTCCGCGTCGCGGGCCACGCGCAGGGCGATCATCGCGGCGGGGTGCGAGGCGGTGCCGGCGAGATTCCACAGATCTTCGATGGTCATGCCGATGGTGGCGGAGCCCTCGGCGGCGAACATGAACTCCGCCACCCCCACCACGCGCACGCTGCGCTGGCGCCGCATCGCTCCTAGAGCGGCGTCGGGCTCGAGACCGATCTCGAGAGAGCCGCCGGGCGTCAATTCGAGATCCCCAGCCAGACGCGCATCGACGATCACCTCACCACCTCGTTCCACCGATCGGCCCTCGAGCAGGCGCAGAGCGGGCGTCGTCCCCGCCGGCACCCCATAGCAGAAGGTGGCCTCGGGGCTCATCGCCCCGCCGGCCGGGCGCGCGACGTACACGGTGCGGGCCCAGATCGGTGTCGCCTCGTCGATCCGGGGATCGGCGCGCAGTAGCTCGGCCAGCGAATCGGAGCTGAGGATCGCCGCCTCGGTCTCGAACGGCAGCAAGCCTTTTGGAAGCACCCGGACCTGGTAACCCGTGGCTTCGAGCAGATCGGTCAGGCTGCGCTGCAGGCCCGCCGCCAGCATCACCATGTCGATGAGGACGGCCGCGGCCACGGTGACGGCGGCGATGAACAGGGCGAGCCGGCCGTGACGGCGAACGAGCGTGCGCCAGCCGATGACGAGGGCGTTAATCATATCCCGCGCAGACGGGCCGAGCGCGTCCGGACCATCCCGAGCCCTGCGAGGATGCCGACGGCGACGCCTGTGGCAAGTCCGATGACGCTGACGAGCAGCGTCAGGTCGGAAGTCACTTTCGCGAAGGCGAGCGAGGTGTCGTACAGCCCGCGGAAGTAGGCGTTGATGACGGCGGAGCCGACCCAGCCGAGAGCGAGGCCGAGCGCCGTGCCCGCGGCGGCCATAGCCAGCGTCTCGGCGAACATCCAGAGGAACAGGGTGCGGCGCGAAATGCCGACGTCACGCATCGACGCACCCTCGAGGCGCCGCTCCTCGATCTTGAGGACCACCAGGCAGAGCAGAAAGACGGCACTGCCGGTGATGGTGATCCCGGCGAGGGCGCGGTGGAATCGGGAGACGACACGAAAGGTCTCGGACGTCGCGTTGGCGACCGTCTCGCTCGGCAAAGCATCCGCCCCGAACGCCAGGCGATCGATCAGGGCGATGACCGCGTCCTGATCGCTGCCCGGGCGCAGCTTGACGCTAAAGCGGTCCACCCGGTCGCCCGACCCCAATAACCCCTGCAGATCCGGGAGATGAAAGATCGCGCGGTAGTCCCGCACGGTCACCGTGGCAGGGTCGGCCGGGCGCCGATAGGTGCCCGCGACCAGGAAGCCCCGCTCGCCGGTATCCAGACCCGAGACCCAGACCGTATCCCCGATCTCCACCCGCAGATCGCGGGCGGTGCGATTCTCGAGCAGCAGCTCGGGCAGCGAAGTCGTCTGTGCGGCGCGCGCCTGGCCAGCGGCCGCGAGCAACAGACAGAGCGCAATGACGTTGGGCACGCCCAAGGCTATCCGTCCGTCTCGCGGGTGTAAAGGGACCGATCGGCCCCGGAATGCGATGACGCCGAGCGCGGGCCCAGGCCCAAAAAAGAAGAGGGCCGCCGTTCGGCGACCCCCACTAGATAAACGGGTGGTTGTCTCAGCTCTTGATCTCGATACTGACCTCGGCGTTGAGCGCTCGTTCGATCCGTGCTCCCGTTTCGTCCAGGTGCGCTTCGCTGAAATCATCGAGACCGCTTTGCCCCAAAGCGCTCTCGACACGCCCGAGGATTCGCTTGAGGTGGAGGCGCGCCAGCGACCGGGCGTCCTCCGGTATCGTGGGTGAAGGCGAGAGCATGAGGTTGATCAGCTGGTCTGCGTAGGCGCGCTGCAGGTTGCGCCGGAACGAGTTCACGGGCCGCACGCGCTGGCCGGCAAGCTCGGACCAGGCCGCCGCGGTCAGGTCGCTGAACAGCTCGGCCGCCGTGTAAACGTCGCCGGTCGTGCGCAGCTCGTTGTCGATCATCCGCTCGATGCGGATCGGATTGAGCAGCTGCGCCAGCAATATGCTCTGTACCTGTTCGACCAGGCTGTGAACCGGGAAGTCCACGGGCGTGACCCCCCAGCCCACGCCCCAGTGCGTGTAACGGTTGGCGGCGAGCTGGTTGAGCATCTGCGGATCGAAGGCGAAGGCATCTTCGTCGAAGGCTTGGTCGATCAGCAACCGCACCGCGTCGCGCTGCTGAACCCAGCCGACCGCGCCCTTGCCATCCGCACGGCAGATGGCAGGTACGCCGTCGTCCGCTTTAGGGGCTGCTACTGCCCAGGCGGGCGGCCGGGCTGCGTGGCTTTCCGTTACCGGTATCGCGGTGATGGCTTGAAACCGTTCCCGGAGGTGGAAGGTGTTCGGGCGGGCGCGTCGGGGTCCGCCGAGACTAAGGGGAACCTGCAGCCGTAGGCGTGAGGCCAATCTCGTTCAGGAAGGTGCTTCCACCGGAGTCGCGGCCGTGCCGGCGAACGGTGCGCGTGAGGATCAAGCGGTCCTTCGCCCTCGTCATCCCCACGTAAAGCAGACGCCGCGCCTCCTGGATCTCATCCTGGCGGTTGTCGACCACGGCGTAGTAGCCGGGGATCTGATGATCCTCGACGCCGACCAGGTAGACGCGCGAGAACTCGAGCCCTTTGGTCGAGTGCAGGGTGAGCAGGTTGACGCGGTGCGGATCGGCCTCGACGCCTTCCGAGGTGGAAAGCGCGACGCGCTCGAGAAGTCGGCGAACGGACTCCGCCAGGTCGTCCGCCTGGCTGGCCTCGACCAGGGTATGGAGGCGGGCCACCGCGGCAGGATAGCGCTCGGAGGGGCGACGCTCGGTCCGGATCCTCTCCATGAGCTGGCGGCCGCCCAACCGCGCGATCAACTCCTCTGGATGCGGCGCCGGGCCGGAGATTCGATCTCGTTCCGTCGCATAGAATTCCAGACAGTCGCTGTAGCGTCCCAGCGCGAAGGACACGGCGAGTTCCAGCAGCAACTGGTCCTCGGGCTGTAGACGCCTCGGTGGCTCCAGCGCCAGGCCGATGGCCAGGTGATCGAGAAGGTTGACGAGCGCCGCCTTACGGGCCCGGGCGCGCTTGTGATCGCCCAGGGCCTGGAACACATGCGCCAGGGTCACCGCGTCATCCAGGGCATGGTGGGCGACGCCCGCGGCGATTCCGAAGCGTACGGCCAGGTCTTCCAGGCGGGCGCTCTCGTGGAAGAGCGAGCGGGCCAGGGGCAGGGTGTCGAAGAAGACCAGGTCGTCGACGCTGGCGAAGCTCTCGACGTTACGCCGCAGCACGGGCACGTCGAACTCGTGGCCGTTGTGGGCGACCAGGACATGGCCCCGCGCGAATTCAACGAATCGCGGCCACACCTCTTCGAGGCTCGGTGCCCCCTGCAGATCTTGCTGGGTGTAACCGTGCTTCTCGGTCGCCTTGAGTGAGATCGGCTTCTGACAGCGCACGAAGGAACGGAAGGTGTCCACGACTTCGCCGCCGATGACTTTGGCGGCGCCCAGCTCGATGATCTCGCAGCCGGCCGGGTCGAGGTCGGTGGTTTCCACGTCGAAGGTCACGTAATCCCGGAGCACGTCGCGGAAGCCGCGGGCGTGGATGAGTTGGAGCGCCTTGAACAGGGTGGTGGCCAGGGGCCGTCCTCGCAGCGTATCGCTTCCCAGCACCAGGTCCTCGGGGCGAGGCTTCACAGCGGGCGTCAGGTAATCGCAGCGCGCCGGCAGCTCTACGGCGTGGAGCATCCCGCGGGCCGCGACCTCGATGCCCCCCTGCGCGGCCAGGTACACCGATCCTCCGCCGGTTACTACCGCCGTCAGGCGTTGCGCCAGTTCGAGCGCGCCGGGAAAGACCTCAGGGTCCTCCAGCTCGTCGTACCGTTCCTCCAGGCGGTTCTCGTAGCGCCGCACCCGCTGGGAAAGCAGCTCGTCGATCAGTTCGGGCAGTGTGGCGTGCGACGCGTAGACGGCCCGCAGGTTCTCCACATGATAGACGAAGCGCCAGGCCTTCTTGCTGTCCGGGTGCCCTTTGGGGTGCTGGCGCGCGTAGGCGCGCATCGCCCCCAACAGATCACCGTCGCGGCCGGCGGCCAGCGTACGAACCTCGGCCATCAGCTCGCGCGGCAGCAGACGCTGGGCGAAGGCCTCCAGCGCCACGGGGTCGTCGGGCCGGGTCATCACTCGCAACGAGGCGACCACGTAAGCGATCACTCGATCGTCCAGGAGCGCGCGGCCCCGCGCCAGCCGGCAGGGGACGCCGGCGGCCACGAAGCGCTTTTCCAGCTCGCGTCCGACGTCGTGCTTGCGGTAGAGGACGGCGTAATCGCCCCAGTCGCAGCCATTGGCCTCACGGTCGGCGTCGATGCTGCTGAGCAGCCAATCGGCCTCCGCGGCCTCGTCTTCGAAGATGTAGCACTCGACGTCGAACTCGGAATCGCGCTCCGCCTCGATCTTCTTGTCGAACAGCTCGGGGTTTTCCCGCATCAGTCGCCGCGCCGCCTTAAAGATCTGCCGGCTGCAACGCAAGTTTCGGTCAAGGATGACGGAATGTTCGATCTCGAAGTCCGTTTGATAACGCCAGAGGATGCGTGGGTCCGAGCCACGCCAGGAGAAGATCGACTGCTCGTCGTCGCCCACCGCGAAGATGTTGCGGTGAGCTTGAACCAGCCGCTTGAGAATGCGGTACTGCGCGGCGTCCAGATCCTGCGCTTCGTCGACCAGCAGGTAGCGCCAGCGTGTCGCTACCGCGTCGGCGATCGCGGGATGATCATGGAACAACCGGTCGGTGAGCGCGATGATATCATCGAAGTCCACCAGGTTCTTCTGACGCAGCATCGACAGGTAGCTGTCGAGCAGCGCGTCGTCGCCCTCGGTGAGGGTGTAACCTTGCAGCCGGCTCCGGCCGAAGAGGTTGAGCAAGTGGCCGCGGCGCCGCGCCGGCTGGACCCCCAGGCGCCGCAACAGCAGCCGCTGGTACAGCTCGTCGGCCACCCCGAAGCCGCGCCGCAGGCCAGCGGCTTCCGGGTGCTCGCGGAGGATCCCCAGGCAGAGGGCGTGAAGGGTGCCGCGGGTCACACGGTCGGCGCGATCGCCCAGCCGGCGGTGCAGACGCGCCGTGACCTCTTCCGCGGCTTTGTTGGTGAAGGTAACCGCGCAGATGTGCTCGGGCGCGAAGTCCCGCGCCTCGATCAGGTGCTCGACGCGGCGAATCAGGCAGAACGTCTTGCCGGCGCCGGGACCCGCCAGGACGAGCGTCGGCCCCAGCGGCGCTTCGATGGCGGCCCGCTGCTGCGGGAACGGTCTGAGCTCTTCCGGGCTTGACGTCATGGCTGACTGAGGGTCAGGCTCAATGTTATCCAACGATAAGTACTCCACCAGCGACACGAACGGGAGAGCCGATATGGCGACGATCAAAGTATACACCACACCGACTTGACCCTACTGCAAAATGGTCAAGGATTGGCTAACTGAACACGGTTGCGAGTTCGACGAGGCGGACATCAGCAAAGACGTCTTCGAGCTGAGGGAGTGGCGGAAGCTCAGCGGCGGTGTCGGTGTGCCGGTGGTCGCCCACGGCAACGACTTTATCATCGGCTTCAACCCCGAGCGGCTGGAGATGCTGCTCGACTGCTGCAAGCACACGAGCCCGGTCGAGCTTGCCGAGGGCGGGTAGCCCGGCAGCCCCGACTGGGTTACCCTCCTGCAAAGAAGCGAATCCACGGCCCACGCCCACGGTTCGCAGGTTGTCGAGGTTGGCCTCACACCACTGGGTGCGGCGCTGGCTCACGTCGGGCCATCGCTGACGCTCCACGAGCGCCAACCGCCCGAGGGGGTAATCCGTCATGAGCAGGTCACAGCTTGAGCCGAGTCTGAGCACGCTCCCCGGAGACGAGGCCCGCCAAATCATGTGGCGGTTCCGTGCCCGACCTGATTTGCAGTCGCTCGTCCAGTCGGTGAGATCGGTCGCCCGGGGACCGGTGGCGCGGCTGGTGGCGGACGGCGGGCGCCACACCCACGAGTGGACGCCGGAGAAGGCGGCGCTGCTCGAGGCCTTCGATGAGGCGGGGATCAGCTCCGTTTTGCTCGATCGGGAGTACGGCGGGGCTCTGGAGGGCCCCAAGAATCTGGCGCTGGCGCTGGCCGCTCTGGAGCTGGCCTGGGTGGATGGCGGAGCCGCCACCGCAGCCGTGGCCGGTCACCTGGGCCTGGCGCCGATCCACGAGACGGGGACTCCGGAGCAACGGGAGAGCTACATGAGGCGCTCGGCACCTCCCCAGCCGGGCGAGGACCGAAAGCCCGGCCGGGGCGCCTTCGCTCTGACCGAGCCAATCCCCCACGTGGGAGTCGACACCGGTGTGCTGGGCGGCCAGGTAACGGTGAAGGAGTGGAAGGACGGGGAAGAGCCGATCCTGCACGTCGAGAAGCGCGGCCGTTTCATCACCAACATGGCCTTTGCCAGCTTCGTGTCGGCGGCGGTGGACACGGCGGACGAGCGGATCAAAACGAGCTGCATCATCGTCCTGGAGGAGACGGACCCCGGGACCTTCGATCGCGGGACGCCCACCCGGAAGCTGGCTCATCAGCTCTCGTCGTCCAGCGACCCGATCTTCAGCCTCGACGTCCCGGCCAGCCGGATCGTCGGCGGCTATAAGGTGAACGACGGTGTGATCGTACCCAACTACACGCACTCGCAGGTTATCGACGCGGTTTTCAAGCGAACTCGAGTGACCGTCGGTTTAATGACGGCCGCCAAGCTGCTCTCCGCTGTGGAACCGATCATCCGCTACCAGCGCGGCCGCTTCCGCGGCGGTGCCTCCGATGTTTCCGATAGTCCGCGTCGCGAACTGGGTCTGCAGCTGAAGGAG
>JABAOF010028935.1_pt1 | contig 13195 bp, 10 predicted proteins | sample 7062171 | NCBI WGS metagenome assembly JABAOF01 (sample SAMN14538628, study PRJNA623070) | marine sediment metagenome | biome: marine biome [ENVO:00000428]; feature: marine pelagic biome [ENVO:01000023]; material: deep marine sediment [ENVO:00002113] | place: India: Gulf of Khambhat ...
ACGGGTACATCCGGCTGGTCGCGACGCGCGGCGTCGGTGTGCTGGGCATCTCGCCGCGGCGGACCTGGAAGCCGCAGGTGATCATCATCGCCTCGACGATCTCGATGTACCCGGAGGAGATGTACCAGAAGGGCATGCCGGTGATCATCAGTTCGGTGACGCGGAATCACTCGAACGCGATGCCGCCGCGGATCAAGTCGCTGAACTATCTGAACAACATCCTCGCCAAGATCGAGGCCGACGACGCCGGCATGCCCGAAGCGATCATGTTCAACCACGAAGGTCTCGTCGCCGAGTGCACCGGTGACAACATCTTCATCGTGCGTGACGGCCAGCTACAGACGCCGCCGACCAGCGCGGGAATACTCGAGGGCATTACGCGCGACGTGGTCATCCGACTGGCCAAACGTCGCAATATCGACCTGGAGGAAAAGCAGCTCACCCGCCACGACCTTTACGTTGCCGACGAGTGCTTCCTGACCGGCACGGCAGCGGAGGTCATTGCTGTCACCGAGATTGCCGGGCGAAAGGTCGGTGACGGCCGCCCAGGCCCGATCACGAAACAGCTCATGAGCGATTTCGCCGCCTATGCCCGCGGCGGATGTTGAGTCAGACCGATCAGCGATCTGGCGCCCCGGCCGGCCTGCGCGACGCAACGCCATTTGGCGCTCTTCGCGCGCCGCAGCGCTGGATGACCCGGGCTCTGGAACGTAGCAAGCACGGGTGAGGAGCCACAATGGTGATTCTGGGTGCTCGGACTGCGGTCGTGGCGCTTCTGGTTGGCTCGCTTTTTGAGGCACCGGCCAGTCGCGCGCCCACCCAGAAGGCAAACGACGTGAGTACAGAAGCGATTCTCTACCGAAAGGTCCGGGTTCCTGATTCCTTCCGGAGCCCCGTCGGGCCGGGACAAGACGAGCGGCTGTGCGGCGGCGATGTCCGCATAGGCGACTTGGACAACGACGGCGAGATGGACTTGCTTGTCTTTAAGTCGATCGGCGGGATGAAGCCGTCCTTCATTGGGGCGTTCGACATGGCTGGCCGAGTGCTGTGGTCGCTCGGCGATAGGCACCGAACCGTCAAAGATGCCGACTCAGACGGTCAGCTTACCACGCAACCGCCGCTGCGCCCCGGGCCGGTGGCAGTGGCAGATCTCGACGACGATGGCAAGACCGAGGTCATTGCCGTCCTCCTGGACCCGCAAGTCAAACGCACCAGTAGGTGGCGCATGGATGGCGTCAGTCTCGTGCTGATCGACGGCAAGACCGGAAAGATCAAACATCAAGCGGCACCCGATCCCCTCCGTCAAGCTGACGGCTTCATTGATGGAAAGCTGATGAAACCTAACTACGTGCATCAGCGATTGCTGATCGCCAACCTCCGCGGCACGTCCACGCCGCGCGACATCATCCTGAAGGTTGGTAGAACCATCTTCGCCTTTGACGACCGGTTCAAGCTGCTGTNNATGTGGACCGCGACGGGCGCGACGAGGTCAACGGCGGGCACTTCGTCCTGGACCACGACGGCAAGCCGATGTGGGAAGCGTACATGGGCGACAACATGGATTCTGTGCTGATTCAACCGTGGGATGATGGCCGCGTCCGTGCGATTCTGTCCGCTTACGGCCAGGTGGTTGACGAGCGCGGCCAAGTATTGCTCAGGCTCGGCCCTGAGGAGGTGCCTCACGGCCAGGAGATCCGATGCGGCCACGTGCGGAGCGACTCTACAGGTCCGGAGCTGATCGTTCGGTACAACGGCCACACGCCGCACCTGAAGGCGGTCAGCCGAGCTGGCAAGGTCTTACAAGCTTTCGACATCCCACGTTCACCCAACGAAACAGGCATCGAGCTTGTCTATTGGAACGGCCCCGACCAGCCTGCATGCGTCTACGCCCCGGCGATACTGCTTGACGGGTATGGCCGCACCGTGGCGACATTGCCCGGCTTGCCGCCGCCATCCGGCGGGAATCAGGGCTGGTATCATTGCTTCCCCGCCGATGTGTGCGGTGATACACGCGAGGAAGTCGTCTTGTACGACCCGTACTCATCGGCCGTGTACATCTACACTCCCCCACCCTTGAACGAGTCGGCGTATCACAGGTATCAGCACACGCCGCGGCAGTACAACGCCCGGCTCATGGACTGATGCGCATGGGTGTTTCGCGCGCTGAACGCTCCGTTGCACGTCCTCAACAGCGTCTGCAAGCTACGTTAGCGTAAACCATTAGCAGCGATAACAAGCGACGCGCATTGGTCATGTGTTGACAGATGTCAACGTTGCAGGCCTCAGTTGCTGCCGCCCGCGGGGCCGTGGCGCTGCGGACGGTGACACAAGCTGCACGCCGACAACAGGTTGCACTCTCGCGGGCGAGCGGATCGCCCGCATTCAATCCGTGGCACCATGTTTGCAGAGGAGTCGTGCTAGACGGAGAGGCCAGATTCGTCCCACAGGACGCCGCTGTTTCTGAGCGATCATACATGCCTGGCACGGAACGAAGGGAACATCGCCGTTTGGAAATCCGTTTGCCGCTGGAATACCGCCCAGCCGCCGAAGGTGCCTGCGCCTATCGCACCGTCACGCTCAACGTCAGCACTGGCGGGCTGTACTTCGAGACGGATTCACAGGACATCGGGCCCGGCACACTTCTGGAGTTGGAGCTAACCGTTCCGCCTGGCGACGGACACTTCCCCTACGTCAGCCGTGTGAGCAGCGTAGCCGAAGTCTTACGGGCCCGTCCCCTTGCCCGTGAAGTCTCCGCGCGGCCCGGCGGGCAGCGCCTCGGCGTTGCCGCCCGCTTTCGCGAGCCGCTCAAGCTATCATACTAGAACGCCTCTCGATCGGCCCGCCGGACTCCTCTTCTCCGCGGCAGTTGCGACCTGTGGCACGATGGCACCCCCGCAAGCCGGGCTCGGACAGCAGGGCTTATCCGCGTACAACGCTGCCGGGATCGGCCTCCAAACCGTACCGCTTCATCTTCTNNATAGAGTGGTGCGATTGATCTCCAATAAGCGGGCAGTCTCCTGCCGATTCCAGCCACTCGCAGATAGAGCCGCTTCGATGATACGTTTCTCGGGCTCTTCGAGTGCCCTCTTGAGCGGCATCGGTCTGTAACCTTCCGCTGCTTCCGCATCAGCCGAGCCCGCGACCAACTCGGGCGGCAGGTCCTCAGTGCAGATGTGTCGGTTCCTGGTAAGAACGACCGCTCGTTCCACCACGTTTTCCAGTTCCCTCACGTTGCCCGGCCAACGATGGCGCTGCAAACATTCCATAGCTTCATCCGTCAGCCCCAGCACGGGCTTGTGTAATTGCTGGCAGTACACTTCGAGGAAGTGCTTGGCCAGCAGCGGGATATCACTAATGCGCTCGGCTAGGGCTGGCAGCTGGATTGTCACGACGTTGATCCGGTAGTAGAGGTCCTGACGGAATGTTCCGGCCTGCACCTCCTTGGCCAGGTTCGCGTTGCTGGCCAGGATCACCCGGACATCCACCGTTTCGGTCTTGTTGCTGCCGACCGGCTCAAATCGACGCTCCTGCAGGACCCGCAGGAGTTTGACCTGAAGGGCCGGGGACGCACTGGAAATCTCATCCAGGAAGATGGTCCCCTGGTCTGCTGCCTTGAACTTCCCCTGCTTATCGACCAGCGCGCCGGTGAAGGCACCCTTGACGTGCCCGAAAAGCTCGCTCTCCAGCAGGCTCTCGGGCAGCGCCCCGCAACTGACCTCCACGAACGGCCCGTTCCGCCGTTGACTGTGCTGGTGGATAACCCGGGCCACCAGCGACTTGCCGGTGCCCGAGTCTCCCTGAATCAATATGTTCGTTCTCGAGTCGGCCACTGTCTCGATCAGATCAAAGACTTTCAGCATCCGATAGTCATGGCCGATGATGCTGCCCAGGCTGAACCGCTCGTCGAGTTGCTCGCGCAGCGTGCGATTCTCCTGGATGAGCGATTGCTGGGCGATGGCCCGCTCGACCACCAGCCGAATCTCATCATCAATGATCGGCTTAGTCAGATAGTCGTACGCCCCCATCTTGATCGCTTCGACGGCGCTCTCGATGGTGCCATAGCCGGTGATGATCACCACGGCGACGTCCGGATGCTGCTGCCTGATGGTCCTCAGCAGTTCGAAGCCGTCAGAGTCAGGCATATTAATGTCCGTTAGGACAAGGTTGAAAGGTTGCTTCTCGACGGCCCGCAGGGCTTCGGTGCAGTTGACCGCCTGCTCAACGGCATAGCCCTCCAGGCGGAGGAACTCCCCCAGCGATCCCAAGATGATCCGATCATCATCCACAATAAGGATTCTCGCCTTTGTATCAGCCATGCTACCCTCCCAAGTCCTGAATCCCGGACCTGCGCGCTTCGGTCTGATTCGCGTCGGCCGGATGACCGCTTTCGAACGGAATGCGCAGGATAAAGACGGAGCCGCCCCGCGGCCTACGGTGCGCCTCGATCTGCCCGTGCTGCTTCTCGACAATGTCCTTGCAGATCGCCAAGCCCAGTCCCTGGCCCTTGCCCGTGGCCTTCGTGGTGAAGAAGGGCTCGAAGATGCGGTCAGCCTCCTCGGGCAACCCGACGCCGGTGTCCTCGAACCTCACCACGATATCCCGGTCCGCGATCTCCGTGCTGATCGTCAGGGTTCCGCCGTCCGGCATCGCGTCAATCGCGTTCTTGATCAGATTACAGAACACCTGATACAGACTGGCCTGTCGGACGATAGGCATCTGTTGCTCGTAGCTGCTAACGATCTTTACTCCCTGCTCGACGGCCTTGTCCTCCAGCGTCTTGATCGCGTCCTCGACGAAGTCGTTGATGTTCGCGTTGTCGAAGGCGGTGTACGTGCTGCGGGAGAACTCCAGCAGTTCGCTGATGATCTCAGCCATTCGCGTCAGGCCCTTGCGCGATTCGGTCAGGTAGCGTGTCACGTTGTCCGTTGCGCGCTCGCCCGCCATCCGCAGGGCCAGGTTGATATAGCGAAGAATCCCGTCGAGAGGATTGTTGAGTTCGTGTGCCACGCGGGCCGCCAGTTTCCCCAGCGCCGCCAGTCGCTCGGAGACGGCCAAACGCTTCTCAAGCGTGATCTGCGCGGTAACGTCCTCAACGGTCAGGACCCCGCCGACCACCTCACCCGCTTCCGGGTCGGCCAGCGGGGTGGAGTACATGTTCAACAGTTTGTCCTGACCGGCTGAGCGATAGCTAATGTGATCGAAGTGAGCCGGGCGACGCGTCTCCATGACCTCTTGCAGCTCGGCGCCCCAGTTGCGGTAGCTGCGCTCGATCGATCCGGCCGCCAGAACCTGATCGACTTGGCCGCCGTCGGGCAGGAGCGCCTGGGCAGCTTGATTTCGATGCACGATCTGAAGATGCCGATCAAAGACGACTAACGGCAACGGAATACTGTGGCAAAGGCTCTCAGCGATCGGCCGGGTCCACAGATTCAGAGCTCTCTGGTCGCACCCCCCGTGGGACGGCACGGAATCTGCTTGCCCGGATGTTGAACTGTCTGCCACAGTTGCCCCTCCGCCGGGAACGCCCCGCTGTCTCAGCCGTGATACGTTGGCGCGGCCGGTCGTCCCGGAGCTTCGAGCTACCGCAAACAGGCTCGTCAAAACCGATGCTGGGCGAAGAGCAGCTCTCTCGTAACTCTCGCGGGCAATGGCAGTTGCCCGCAAGCAAGCGTATCCAGATCCGCACGATGCCTGAAAACGACACCAACTACAACTCTCTGTCGTTTAAATGGATACGATTCAACAGGCCGCCCTGTCAAGTGAAATGTTGCCGGATTTCAACGCAGGCGATGTCGCCGATGAACATCGGTGAGGGATCGCAACGTGCGCGGGCTGCTCTCGGCCGGCCAGTCGGGGCCTTCCTCAGGGCATCAGGGCCTCTGGGTTGCGTTTTTTCACAGGTCGGCAGCGGGGCGCCCATGCAGGGTCAGGGCCGTAGCAGAGGTGATCTGGATTGGCACAAGTTGCCCGACTAGGCAGGCCGGGCCCTCGAAAACGACGATCTGGTCACCGCGGCTTCGGCCGGTAAGCTGCTCAGGTTTCTGCCACTGGCCTCGCGGAGAACCGCAAGCTGCCTTGCCGGCGCGGGCATCGCGCTGCTGAGCTTTCAGGGCAGCCTTGCTGTAGCCTTCCACGAGCACGTCGACGATCTGGCCGACGTGCCGCTGGTTGTTGCGCAGTGAGATTTTCTCTTGGACGCGAAGTAGCTCGACGTTTCTCCGTCGCTTGATCTGCTCGGGCACGTCGTCGCGGAAGCGGCGACTCGCTGCTGTCCCGGGCCGCGGCGAATACTTGAAACAGAAGATGTTCTTGTACTCAACGCGTCGAACGATCTCGACAGTCTGGGCGAAGTCGTCATCCGTCTCGCCGGGAAAGCCGACGATGAAATCACCTGCCAGCGTGATGCCCGGCACGCGATCGCGAGCGCGATCGATCAGTTCGAGATAGGCCTCAGCCGTATAGCGACGTCGCATGCGACGCAGCACCTCGTTCGAGCCGCTCTGCGCCGGGATGTGCAGGTACTCGCAGACCTTCGGCATGCAGCGCATCGCGTCAAAGATCTCGTCGTCGAAGTCGCCGGGATAGCTCGTGATGAATCGGATCCGCTCAATCCCGGACACGTCTTGCGCGCGAGCGAGCAGGTCGGCCAGGCCAAGACGGTGGCCGTCTTCCTGACACCCGTAGCTATTGACGGTTTGCCCGAGCAGCGTCACCTGCCGGACGCCGCCATCGGCCAGGCGCTTGACCTCATCGATGATATGCAGGGCGGGGCGACATCGCTCCCGGCCGCGAGTGAATGGCACCACGCAGAATGCGCAGAGCTTATCGCACCCGCGCTGAACGCGCACGTAGGCTTGAACCGCGCTCTGTCCTTCGCGCGCAGGCCGATACATCGCCAACTTTTCGAGGTCATCGTGCTCGTCCGCACGATTGAAGGGCGGTGTTCGGCGGGTCCGGCCCCCTGATAGAGCCGTTGCACGTCGGTTGGGATGTTCCCGTACCTCAGCTATAAGATCAGGCAGCTTGTGCAGCTCGTTGGGTCCACAGAGGAGATCCACATGAGGGCACCGTTCGAGGATTCGCTCGGGGTCCCGTTCTGCCGTACACCCGATCACCCCGATGATCATGCCGGCCCGATGTTGCTTGGCTTGCCTGAGCGAGCCGAGATGTGCGTAGGCCTTCTCCTCAGCGTGTTGACGAACGCTGCACGTGTTGATCAGGACCAGATCGGCTTGCTCCGCCTTATTGATCGGCACATACTCATCTGCGCGCAACATGCCCAGCACGAGCTCGCTGTCGAGCACGTTCATCTGGCAGCCGATGGTCTCCAAATAGACGGTCTTAATGCTCATCAGCAGTGCGGGGACAGGCAGCAGCGCCTTCTATTGTAGATGACCCCCTCGCCGGCCGCAAATCATGACGAGGGGCGCGACGTGTCTGCGTGCTCTTGCCTTCGTCGGTTGATTCGCTCGAGGTCGTCGAACTGAGTCTTGAGTCTCGGGCCTCCGAGGTCGGGACGAGTGGCGCGCTGCTGCTCGATCGCTTGAACGATCCGGCGCGGATCGCTGCCCATCCGGGTGTGGCATTGCAGGCTCCGCAGCAGGGCTCGCCACCAGAAGGGGGTGTACCGTTCGGTACGCGTCCACAAGTCGTGGAAGAGCGGCTCAGCGTTGGGATACTGCCTGAGCCGATAAAGCGCCTCAGCTTTGCCGTAGATGGCGGCTGCGTTGCGCGGGCGGCCGTCGGCATGCGTGGCTGCGTCCTCTTCAAGGCAAGTGGCGAAGAGCTGGAACGCGGCCTGAAGCTTCCCGGCCTCAAGGTGGGCCTCAGCCAATTGAAGCCTGAAGGGAAGCAAACCATTCGGTCCAAGTTGCTGGGCGTGGCTTTGCGCCCAAGTGTAGAGCTGTTGGGCGAGCGCGGCGCGCTGCTCGGCAAGCCAGTGCGCTTTGTCGCGGCGCCCACCGGCGCGGGCACTGTCGAGCTCGGCACTCATGGCCCTCATCAGTCCCTGCAACACGGCGCCGGCAGCGCGCGGCTGTCCGGCGAGATAAACCTCCACGAGGCTGGCGGCATCTTGAAGTTGGCCGAGAAACTGATGCGCGACGATGCGGGTACGCAGGGCTTGGCCTGCGAGGTCTGGGTAACTAGCGAAGCGTGGCTCGAAGTCGGCCAGCATGTCGAGGGCGCTTTCGGCGCGCCCAATCGTTGGATCGGCCAAAAGTTCGGCGCCGATCAGAATGCTCTTGGCGGCGAATCGCTGCACCTGAGCTTTCCGCTCGGGGTCAGCGATACGATCCGCTGCCGCCAACGCCAGCCGTGCGTACTCGCGCGAGGCCCGCGCGATCTCGACCGCCTCGCTGGCAAGTTGCGATTGGTTCGAATTAGCGAGCGCAGCCCGCGTCCGATGATCGCGCGACATGGATCTCAGTCGGAGGAATCCGGCGTCGAGATACTTGGCGTGAGTGGGCGAGACACGCCCGTATTCTGCTGCCGCCCGAGCATGCTCCCCGAGCCGATCGAGCACCTCGCCCAGAAGGAGGCGCACATCTTGTGCCTGCTTCGAGTTCGGAAAGGCGGTGATCAAGACTCCTAGGGCCTCCTTGAGTTTTTCCTGGACGTGGCGGGTCGATCCCTGCGCGGGGTCGTGATAGAACTGGGCGGCGATGGCGGCAGCGTACTGAGCGGCGGTCCGACGCTGCTCAAACCGAGGATAGTCGCGAACAAGGTCGAGCAGCTGCTCAACAGCCCTTTCCTCGTCGCCTCGCTGCTGATAGCACACAGCGAGGTTGAACAACGCCTCAGCCCGCACCTCGGCGGCCTCCGGCGATGGGTCCTGCAACAGCGATTGGATGAGCGTGACGGCCTGCTGGATTGCCTGCTCGCGCTTGCCGGTCAGCATCTCGATTTCGCGTTCGGCGGGGCCGGCTTTCTGCATCGCCTCAATCCTGGCGTGTGTGGCTGCCGCCTCGCGAAGCAGCCGGATGACGTACACGTTCCTCTCGAAAGGCGGCAACGACATTGGCTCAGCGCCCCGCAGAAACGGATGAAGCCGTTCGTAGATCAGCTCGCGCCGCTGCGGGGTGCGGCGGGCGAGTTGAACCAGGGGCCGTCTGGCTAGAGCCATCAGGTCGCCAGCAACATCGGGATCGCGCGCCGCGGCCGCCTGTCGTCGATAAGTGTCGGCCTCAACGAGAGCAACGGCCAGCTCGAGCCGAAAGCTGTCCGGCGCCTTCTGTTGGAGCCACTCGCGACACTCGCCGATGGCGGCGTAGGCCTCGTCGAATTGGTCTGCGTCGCGAAGGGCGCGAATCCGCTCAAGGCGCGCCAGACCTGCCAACCATGTCATCCGGTGGTCCGATGGAGGCTGATCGAGCGCCGAGACCAACGCAATCGCCTGGCCGAGATGCTTGGTCGCGTCGGTCAAGCGGCCCAGCAGGCGTGAGGCCATCCCCGCCAAGAGCAGCGACTGATGCTGCACCCCGGTCTCGGCGTGATCTCGGAGCGTAAGCTTCTTCTGGTGAACTACGTAGTGAATCGCCTTGGTGAGCAGTTGCGTCCGCCGCGGATTCGATTCAGACAACGCCAGCGCGTGAAGGAATCGTGCCCAGGCGTGATGGTATTCAGATTGTGAACGTAGCCTTACGATCCGCCGGACGACTCCTTGGCGATCGCGCTTCTCGTACTCGACCGGGCTGAGCTGTTCAAGGCGATCCTCGACGCGCCAAATGGCCTTGCGCAGTTGCTCGAAGATCGCGTCGGCTTTGGCCGCAATCGTTTGCAGTGCCTGACGGTCATCCTCACTGCCATCGTCGAAAAGAATGTTGCTGTAGTGGGGCTCAGCCTGCCTGTCGATCAGATCGAGGCCGAGCTGAAGCTGCCATTCGAGACTGTCCGGGTGGTCAGGGAAACGTCGGACAAGTTCCTCGAGTATCGTGACGGCGGCTGCGAGCGCATCGATCCTGGTCTGAGCGTCACGGGTTGAATCGTTGTACACGGCGAGCATTGCTCGCCGGTCAGCAAGTGCTGCCTCGACGCGGTCGCCAAGCGACGGCCTGGTCGTGGGCTCAGGCTGGCCACCGACGAGACCTAACATCGCACAACTGATGCAGAGACAGTCAGCTATCATCGTGGCGCCATTCTGGAGCGGCGATCCGTGCCGGCGCAGCTGGCCGGCGGACACTCGGCTCACCTCGACCCGAAGCCGATGTTCTTAAAACCCGCGCGCACGGCGGCGTTGTAGGCGTTGACTACGTGGTCCCAGGCAACGTTTCCGGAGGCCGCGATCACGACAGGCACCTGCTCGTCATACCCCGGCAGCTGGAGGACCGCGGCGAGTGCGTCGGCCAACTTGGCGAAGCTCCCGGAGTGCCAGCCGGTGTTCTCGATAAGCAGTTGGCACTCATCGAAATTGGGGCCGACTTGCTCGATCCGCACGTACACGGAGCTGATGGGTACTGCCTGGAGCCTAGCTGGCTCAGCAGCGCGCGGTAGCTTGCCACGCAAGACCCCTTCCGCGGGCCGGAATGACGTGGCCACCAGGAAGAAGATCAGCAGATTGAAGGTAATGTCGATCATCGGCGTAAGACTCAGGGACATCGTCATGGCTCGGTGTGGTCGCCTCGGCCGCGCGAGCGGACCGCGGCGCGCGTCTGCTGGTGTCTGATCCGGCGCCGGCGCGCTCGAAAGTGATTGAGACGGCACGTGCGAATCGCGAAAGTAGCTCGGCATGGGGCGCTCCTCGGCGTCCATTCGGTCCTTGCGGCAATGGCTTACCGGTCCGGCTATTTGGGATCGTGGCGCGCGGCCATGTTCATCAGTTCGATCCGGTTGTCGGCGATTGTTTTCATCACGCGGCGTACAAAGCCGTACTTGACTCGGCGATCCACCCGCAGTAGCGCCTGCAGGCCGGGGGAGCGCGCCCTTTCACGGGCCAGCCTCGCCGAGAGGTCCTGAAGCGAAGCGTCGTTGATCGGCCCGAGAAGAATAGGCCCAAGGGTTACAGCGGGCGGGCTGTCTTCGCCCGAGTACGCGACGTTGATCGTCACTTTCTCCGGCAGCCTCGCTGTTTCGGCCTTGCTGTGATCCGGGTGGGGCAGGTCCAACGTGGCGTGCTCGGCTGATGCGAACCGGCTGACGATCATGAAAAAGATGATCAATAGCAGAACGATGTCAATCATGGGGGTCATGTTGAATCCCAGGCGTTCGCGATGACGGCGGCTATAGGTTGGCTGCGCCATCAATCCACCTCGAGCCACTTGTCCCTGGCCCCGGGGTTGCGCCCCTAACCGCGCTGGGCCGAGCCGACCACTCCCGGAAAGCACGTTGATGCCTTCACAGNNCTCAGCCGGTTCTGGCCGACGTGCCCGCGGGTCCTCCTGAATCCCTGCCGGCTGATGCGGTCGGCGCTGGCGGCTGCGCGGCATCGGACCTGAATGCCGTTAATAGGCTCTCCACTGCCATCACGCACTCTGCTGATAGCCGGTCGATTCGATTCCGGAAGATCGCAGAGGCCGCCAAAGCTGGAATAGCGATCAGCAGTCCCCAGAACGTCGTCACCAGCGCAGTGCGGATCCCATAGGCTAGTTGGCCCGGGTTGACGCTCCCACCGGCAGACTGTTCGACCAACTTGTCAAATGCGAGCATCATTCCCAGGACCGTCCCGAACAGCCCGATCATCGGACTGACACTGCCGATCACATGCAGGTACTCGATCTTACGCAGCATGTTGGCGGCGCGCGTTTCAACGGCCTCCCCGACGGCGCGTTCCATGGCCGCATATCCGCGCGGGGCCTCGGCAAGTGCTGCGTGGACGACGTAACTGAGAGTGCTGGGCCCGTCACCGGCAAAGGTCACCGCGTCTCGATATCGCCGCCGCTTGACCAAGCTGTCGATCTGCTGCCATGTCGCCGGCGGCAGGATAGTGGCCCGGCGGATCGAGATGCAGTGTTCCACGATCAAGGCCAGCATCACCACGGATAGTGGCATCAGGATGAACCACGTGATCGGGCCGCCGTCCTTGACGAGGAATTTGAACAAGCTTACCTCGTGGTTCCCGCGGGCGGCCGGCTCCTGGGCCAAGCCATTGCTTACCGTGGCGGCCAGGATCAATACGGCCGCCGCCACCCAAGCCAACGTCAAACGTCCGCGCATCATCGGGGTCCTCACTCGATGCCGATCATCGTCTGCCGCTTCCACAGACCGGACCACAGCGCCTGATCTTGGATAGCCAGATCTGCTGCAGTCAAATCATGGGGGCTCTCTAACGTAGCTCGTCCTCGGAGACAAACCTGTATTCGCCACCGTGTTCCTCGGCGATCCTTCGCAGCAGACCGGGCTCCAACTCGAAAACATACCCAATCGTGTAGATCCGGGTTTTCTTGCCCTCGTTCCACCGGCGAAGCTTGACCAGCAGGTCGGCGCTGAATCCGCCGTCGCTGAGCAAGTAGATCAAGTCCGGTTGCATCTCGATCGCTCGGCGCATTGCCAGCGCGGGGTCGGTGCCACCTTCGCTGACCGGCACGGTAGCATCGAGAAAGCCGAACGCCTCCTTCTTGCGGACCTCGATTGCCCTTACCAACCGTTTCGGCGGCTTCTCCGTGGGCGTCCCACCGCTGAAGAAAATGATGTGAAAGCTCTGCAAGTGCGACAACTTCTCGATCGACCGCTTGAGCTCCCGCTTGAGCCCGTCGAAGGTATCAATCATCGACCCGGATCGATCCACCACGTAAATCACCTTGTAGGCGCTGCCGCCGTGGCCAAAGAACTCGGACTTCGGCCCCGCGCCCAGACTGCCCGCCTTCAGCCCGTATTCGTCGAGCGGCCCGGCACTCGTTATGCCCATCCCAATGACTGGCGTATTCGTTGAGCTTCTCGTGGCGATCTCGGACAGCAGGTTGACGGACGGTTCATGCTGCGGACTCGCCGTCAGGACGGGCTCGGGTTCCTCGTTGAAGTGGAGTTTCGGTTGTTCCAGCTCGGGGTAGATCTTGCCTCCTGGGGCAGCAATCAACTCGGCCGTGGGTACGACGCGTTCCTCCGCTGCCAGCGGTCCGGCCGCGCGGATCAGTAGCAGCACCAGCAGCAGGCCGACGTGGAACAACAGGGAGACGGCATAAGGGATCCACCTGAAGCTTGAATGGCCGAATCGAGTTGTCCGCCTGCGGGGATCACGTAGCCCGGCGCGAGAGGTGCTCCG
>JABAOF010001352.1_pt1 | contig 13185 bp, 11 predicted proteins | sample 7062171 | NCBI WGS metagenome assembly JABAOF01 (sample SAMN14538628, study PRJNA623070) | marine sediment metagenome | biome: marine biome [ENVO:00000428]; feature: marine pelagic biome [ENVO:01000023]; material: deep marine sediment [ENVO:00002113] | place: India: Gulf of Khambhat ...
ACTTTCCTGGAGGTGGCATTCCTCATCCTTTTCGGGGAGTTGCCCACTCATGAAGAGCTTGATAGCTGGGCGCGTGATATCACTCAGAAAACATATCTCCACGAGAAACTAAAGAGCTTAATGCAATCCTTCTGCCATGATGCTCATCCGATGAGCATGTTCATTGCATCCGTAGCAACATTAGCGACATTCAGCACAGGTGCACGATCCGTCGATGACCCCGAACAACGCCTCGAACAGATAAAATCCCTCATCGCCAAAGTGCCAACCATCGCGGCCTTCTCCTTTCGACACTTGCGCGGTCTTCCTTATATCTACCCTGATACCGATCTGAGCTATTCCGGCAACTTCTTAAATATGATGTTCAAGATGTCCGAAGCCAAATACATACCGGAACCGGCACTTGAACGCGCGTTGGATGTCCTTTTCATCCTTCACGCTGATCATGAACAGAATTGCAGCACCAGCACCATGCGGGCCATCGGCTCAAGCAAGTCCGACCCTTACAGTGCATTAAGCGGCGCGGCTGCCGCTCTCTACGGTCCACTGCACGGTGGAGCCAATGAGGCGGTTTTACGTATGCTCCAAGAGATTGGTCATGTGGACAACGTGGCGACTCATATTAAAAAGGTCAAGGCCGGCGAGATGCGACTGATGGGCTTTGGACACCGTGTCTATAAGAACTACGATCCCCGAGCGAGTATCATCAAGGAAATTGCAGATCGAGTATTCGAGGTCACCGGGCGCAACCCGTTGCTCGACATCGCCCTCGAATTGGAGCGCATCGCATTGGAGGACGATTACTTCGTTTCCCGTAATTTGTACCCCAACGTCGATTTCTACTCTGGGCTCATCTATCAGGCCTTGGGGCTTCCTGTGGAGATGTTTCCAGTTCTGTTCGCCATCGGGCGCACCGTGGGTTGGCTCGCACAATGGGATGAATTACTTACCGATCCAGAACAGCGCATCGCACGTCCACGCCAAATCTATCTCGGCGCCGATCAACGGGACTACACGCCGATCGACAAGCGTTGAGGGAGGAGTTTTTATAAGGAAACATCGAGAGCCATGAAGGCGCAAGTATCAGAAAATAAGTATCCAGCTAAGCTTCCCGCGAGCTTGGAGCTCGCGGGAAGCAAGTTTATGCCAAAGCCTTTCTAATCAGGATGACTCAGCCAAGAAAACAGCTTTTATTCCCCAAACAATATTCGCCATGTCTTTCAACTGCTTTTCGACAATTTCATTGGATCCAACTGTCGCGTTCAGATTATTGTGCCCATCATTTTATGAGTTGTATCCCTAAAGTGTTGCCTACATGAAGCCGTAACAGGCGAGCCTTCATCCTACCCAACCCCAAACTGCAAATTCGACCCCGTTAAGAAATCCGTAATCCTTACTTAACTTTTGCACAAGTTCTCCGCTGTATGCTTTTACTTGGACGTCCAAGAAAAATTCTGAATCGACCGAATGGAGGTGAGAATAGAATTTAGACCACGTCGGTATTCCCACGATATTTAAAAGTAGCCAACCTTTTGAAGGAGAGTTCATGATGAAGTCAAAGTGGATGCTGTTAGGGTTAGTTCTCGTGCTGAGCCTTGCCTTCGCCGTACCGGCGTTCGCAGGACGTGGCGACGGTCCTATTATTTATGTCTATGGTCAGGGTCTGTTTTACGACTCAATTGTTACGGCCGACCCATTGCCCCAGAAGGGTCCCTTCCAGGAATTGGAAATGGGTGGGCCCACAGGACTACAAACCAAATACGGTCCTGGGGATCACGGCTATGTCGGTGGTCGATGGTGGTTGGACGTGAACGGAAATGGTGAAATGGACGCGAGTGACAAGTACTTCTCATGCCCATTACTCGGTCCCGGTCGGTCCGAACCGTAAGCAAGCCCAACATACATTGACAGACAAGGACGGAGCGTGGAACTCCGTCCTTTTTCATCCCTCAGCTCCCCCAAGCGTTGCAGAGAGAGGCAGCACCCATGATGAATACCTCTACATCCTAAGGTTTGTTATTCACTCTGTTCAGATCGCTACCTTCTCCCCTGCGCCGTTCACTGCACTCCTTAGCACAAAAACGCCCGGAGATTTCCTGGCGAATGCGATATATCTTTTGGAATGAACCCTCCATCTGGTTAACTGGTCCAAAGCAGGTTCGATCTCGAACCAAATCCGATCACGGTCACCAAGCTTGTGAGTCAAGTAGCCTTTACTTAGTCTCATCACATGCTTCCTCCAATGGGTCTGTGATTTAAATGTTACCTTCGACCTAACCTTTTCTTGATTTTTTAAAGGATCCATCCTAACTAGGGCTTTTTTTATAATTGTCAGCCGAAAAGGTGACTTTTTATACTGGTAGGTTGTATATGGTAAAGTTCATCATCATAGGAGGCTTATATGGCTCATTTGATAGGAGGCACATGAGCACTCAAGCGTCCGATCATCATGATTCCCCCTTGCGTGTGTTGGCTATCACACAGGGACAGTGGGGAGAACGAATCGCGGAAAATATCCGTAGTTCCGCACCATCCAATTGGTCTGTCGAAATATGGGCGGCCCCCAGGGTCATCCCACCTATCGTTGACGACCCGGAGGATTTCTTGCCCCCTGTTCTTCCAGAGGCGGATCTGGTGCTGGCGCTCGGGGATACGGCAGGATTGGCTCAACTGGTGCCTGATGTCGCCCGAATAACAGGGGCAAAGGCGGTCATTGCTCCCATTGATCGCAACATCTCCCTCCCGCCTGGCCTTGCGCGACAACTGGCGGGTTGGCTGGAGGAGATGGGTGTCACGGCCGTCTTTCCAAAACCCTTCTGCTCCCTGACCGAGACTTCCTACAATCGCACCCCCCTTGTAACCTCCTACGATGATCCAACGATCCAACGCTTCGCACGCTATTTCGGTAGACCTGAATTCAGGGTAACATTGGACGGGGGTCGGATCACTGAGGTCAAAGTGGTGCGAGATTCAGCTTGCGGATGTGCTCATCACGTGGCAGACAATTTAATCGGTGCCTCCCTGGATGAAGCCCTCGATCAAGCCGGGATGCTTCACCATCACTTCCCCTGCCTTGCCGAGATGGAACGTGATCCTGATTACAATGACACATTGATGCACGTCTCTGGGCATCTGATGCAGGACAGTCTCAAAGAAAAGATCAAAGACCATCTTTCCATAATCTATTTGCGTCCTCAAGGACGCGTCGACACTGAAGATCGCTAAGGAGAGTTCAGTGATGGAAAAACTTGTGCTTACCCTTCCCACACTTTACGGTGACCACCACACAACGGCGGTTCGGGGCATCCTAGAAAAAATCGATGGTGTGTCTGATGTATACGCCAGCTCCTCCTCCCACCAAGTTTCGATGTCATTTGATCCGAAGGTGGTTAAAAAGGAGACGATCGAAGCTGCACTTGCTGAACAAGGATATCGTAGCGATGATCCATTGCAGGCATACCCTGCCAGCGTGGGTCAGCGAAAAACGCGCCACACCGCAGCACACTCGGGAACTGGGGATGCCCTATCCTTCGCCGAAGCGACCCCTAGCTGGGAAGGTCGCCCACTATGGCCCTGCCCTGGTATGGAATACCGATCTAATTAATGAGAAGAATTAAATTGGTTAGGAGAAAATAGGATGGCTGCAGAAAAACGTCGAAAAAAGGATCGCACTCCGGAAGAGCGCTCGATCGACCCGGCAGCGCAAGAGATGCTGATGCGCGCTGATGAGTTAGGTCTTGAAACCGCCTTCAGCCGCGCTGATCAGATGGCCGCATGCCCAATTGGTGCGAAGGGACAATGCTGTAAAATCTGCTTCATGGGTCCCTGTCGACTGACCAAGGATGGCCAAACCGGGATCTGTGGTGCCACGATCGAGACCATCACCGCTCGTAACTTCGCCCGTGCCGTCGCCGCCGGCGCGGCTTCACATTCTGACCACGGACGCGACCTGGCTTTCACCTTGCTGGCGACTGCAAAAGGTGAAGCGCAGGGATACAAAATCCGCGATCCGTTCAAATTAATGAAGTTAGCTCAGGAACTTGGCATTCAAACTGAAGGACGCGAGATCAATGAAATCGGCCAGGATGTGGCCGAGACCTGTCTTGGCTTCTTTGGTCAACAAACAGGAGAGATACCCCTGATAGAACGGGCACCCGAGAAGCGCAAAGAATTGTGGCGCAAACTGAATTTGGTGCCGCGCGGGATCGACCGAGAGGTTGTCGACGTGCTCCACCGCACTCACATGGGCGATGATCAAGACCCGGAACATATCCTCGACCAAGCCATGCGCACTGGGATGTCTGACGGCTGGGGGGGTTCCATGGTCGCCACCGATCTTTCTGACATCCTCTTCGGCACACCCAGCCCGTTGGTCGCTCAAATGAACTTAGGCGTTCTGAAGGATGACGAAGTCAATATCCTCGTTCATGGGCACGAGCCCACGCTGTCAGAGATGATCTTGGCTGCCACTTCGGATCCCGAATTGTTGGACTATGCCAATGAGAAGGGCGCAAAAGGGATTACGCTCGCAGGTATATGCTGCACGAGTAACGAGACCCTCGTCCGCCAAGGCGTACCCTCAGCTGGCAACTTCTTGCATCAGGAGTTGGCAATCATCACCGGCGCTGTCGAGGCGATGGTCGTGGACGTGCAGTGCATCATGCAAGCGTTACCCAACCTGGCGGAGAACTTCCACACGGAAGTCATCACCACCTCACCCAAGGTCAAAATCACAGGTGCAACCCATATCGAATTCGACGAACATCGAGCGCTGGATATCGCCAAGGAGATCGTACGTCGCGCAATCGATAATTATCCTAACCGGGGCGATGTACAGATTCCAGATTTCACCCATGACGTAGTTCCCGGTTTCTCCCACGAATATATCAACTATATGCTTGGTGGAAGCTATCGTGCTTCCTTCCGACCGCTGAACGATGCCGTCATGTCCGGTCGTCTCCGGGGCGTGGTCGCCAATGTCGGCTGCAACAACCCACGCTTCACACAGGACGCTGCGCACGATTTTCTGGTGCGTGAACTGCTCAAGAACGACGTCCTTATGGTTGAGACCGGTTGTGGGGCCATCGCCAGCGGTAAGCGAGGTTATCTGCTCGGTGAAACAGCGCTTGAAATGGCTGGTCCAGGTCTGCGTGAGGTCTGCGAAGCCACCGGTATGCCTCCCGTGCTGCATATGGGCTCCTGTGTCGACAACACCCGCATCTTGACTGTCCTCTGCCAGGTTGTGGAAGAGGGCGGACTCGGTGATGACATCAGCGACGTGCCCGCTGTTGGAATCGCACCTGAGTGGATGAGCGAAAAAGCACTCGCCATTGCCTCCTACTGTGCCGCTTCAGGTGCATACGTGATCATGGGGATTAACAACCCCGTCAGTGCCAGCGAAGTGGTGACAGAACATCTCAGCAAGGGATGGGAGGAGAAAGTGGGGGGCAAGATCGAGTTCGTAGTCGAACCGGAAGAGATGGTCCGCCGTATCCTCGAGCACATCGACAAGAAACGCGAAGCCCTCAATTTGCCCGCTTACGATCCAGAGAAGTTCGGTCGTAGCGGTGATTGGCGCATGGAAGAACTGATGGAACTTACACCCGAAGAGCGCGTTGAAGCGATCTACGGTCAACCGGCCGGCGATTAACCCGCTGCCCGAGAAATAGAGAAAGAAGGAGCTTGGGAAATGTCTCGATATATTGCCACCCGGGCTATCCGCGGCGCTAATGCCATCGTCCACGAAGCTGACATCATGCTTCAACGGGCGTTGGAAGAGAAAGGCGTTGATACTCCGGTTGCCTTCCCCAACACAGCATATTACCTGCCCTTTATCTTGGGCATGACGGGACGCGAAGTATCCAAAATTGGTGATTTGTCGCCTGTCCTTGAGCATGCGAAAAGCTTACTTCATCCCGTCCCGCCCGATGCTCGTTGGACTCCCTATCTGGGCGAGACGCTCGATGCAGGAATGGCCACGCTGTTCGCCGAGGAGGTCATCATGGCATTGAAATATGTATACGGTCTTCAGCCGGAACCGATGCCGGGTCTAGTACTGGCTGGAAGCACTTCTTTCACCAGTCCCGATAATGGTGGTGGGCCCAGCACCGACGGCCACGCCAACGGACCGATTGACGATATCCAGCTCCGCTCGTGGGGCATCCAGTTGGTGGACGGACGTATGCCTGGTTTCGCGGCCATCGTCGGGTGTGCTAAATCTAACGAAGTTGCGGTCAAAATCGTGCGTGAACTTCAGCGACGCAACATCTTGACCTTCCTCACCGGCAACGTCAACGGGCGCAGCATCATCCACCAACTGATGGAGGAAGGGGTCGAACTTGGCTACGATACCTACACTGTGCCCTTTGGAACCGATACCATATCCGCCATCTACCCCCTAGGCTTCGCCGTGCGTTCTGCCCTGACCTTTGGAGGTATCAAGGGCGGTCAAGCGCGCGACATCCTGCTCTACAATAAGAATCGCGTTTTCGCCTTTGTATTGGCATTGGGCGAGGTGGACGACCTCAAGTACGCCACTGCAGCCGGTGCGATCAATTTCGGTTTCCCAGTCGTCGCCGACACGATCATCCCCGAAATCCTGCCCACGGGCGTCACCTCCTACGAGCATGTCATCTCAATGCCCTTCAACGAGATTGAAGGCGCCGATGATCTGGAGCGCGCTGAGAGACTGGTTCAGAAATGCATCGAGGTGCGCGGCGTTAAAGTACAGATCACAGAGGTGCCGGTGCCTGTGCCCTACGGCTCTGCTTTCGAAGGAGAGGTTGTCCGCAGGGCCGACATGCGCGTCGAATTCGGTGGGAAAAACAGCCGCGCCTACGAGTATTTACGCATGGTCGATCTGGATGAGGTCGAAGACGGCAAGATCGAGTTGATCGGCTCTGATTTCAATGAGCTCGAAGAGGGCGGCTCTATGGACCTCGGGATTCTGGTGGAGGTCGCCGGTCGCAAGATGGAGAAGGATTTCGAGCCCGTGCTCGAGCGTCAGATTCACTACTTCATTAACGGCGCTTCGGGGGTGCAACACATCGGTCAGCGTGATATTGCATGGATCCGCATCAGCAAGGGCGCGGCCGAAAAGGGATTCAACCTCAAGCATTTCGGAGACATCCTCTACGCACGCTTCCATGGAGATTTCGGCGCGATCGTCGACAAAGTTCAGGTAAAAATCTTCACCGAGCCCAAGCTTTATTCGCAATGGCTTGAGAAAGCCCGCGCAGCGTATGACGAACGCAATGTACGCATCGGAACGATGACCGACGAGAGCGTCGACCAATTCTACTCGTGCACTCTGTGTCAATCCTTCGCCCCCGATCACGTTTGCATTGTCAGCCCCGAACGGCTCGGTCTATGTGGTGCCTACAACTGGTTGGATTGCAAGGCCTCCTTCCAAATCAACCCCACTGGTCCTAATCAACCCATCATCAAGGGAGATATCATGGATTTGGATAAAGGCTACTTCTCTGGCGTCAATGAGTACGCTGTTTCAGCTTCCCATGGATCTGTTCATGAGGTTGCCGTCTATTCCATCATGGAGAACCCAATGACGGCCTGCGGTTGCTTCGAGTGCATTGCGATGCTGATCCCCGAAGCCAATGGCATCATGATCGTCAGCCGTGAGGACATCAGCATGACTCCGGCCGGCATGACGTTCTCAACCTTGGCCGGTATGGCCGGAGGTGGCTTACAAACACCCGGGGTGATGGGACACGGCAAGTTTTACATCACCAGCCCGAAATTCATCTCCGCTGACGGCGGTTTCAAACGCGTTGTGTGGATGTCGTCCATCCTCAAGGAACAGATGGCAGACCAACTCAAAGAGGTCGTTGAGCGCGAGGGCGACCCAGACCTGATGGAGAAGATCGCTGACGAAACCATCTGCACAGACGTGGAAGGATTGCTGAAGCATCTACAAGAGAAAGGTCACCCAGCACTTGAAATGGAACCCATGATGTAGGATTGAAAGGATCAGGGATTGGGGACCAGGGATCAGGAAGGAAACTCAAGTCTTCATCCCAAATCCCCGATCCTGGATCCCTTGTCCCACATTCCCCTTGGAGGTATTGGAGCCTATGGCGATTGAAATCCCCAAAGAGAAATACAGCGGTGCCGTGCGGGAAGTTACCTTAGGAGCAACTGCCGACGAGGGTGGGACCCGCGCTCGTACATTAACTATTGGCGGCGAAACCGCGTTACCCTATCTACACTTCGAAGGAACAACCCCCAACCGCCCCGCCCTTGCATTGGAGATCCGTGATCGCAAACCTGATGATTGGTCACCCTTGCTGCCACAAGCATGGGGAGAGGCGATGAATGGCCCAGGTGAATGGGCAAAAGCCGCAGAGGCAGCAGGTGCTGATCTAATCTACATGGTCCTCAGTCTGACCTCAGCTGATGGAGAGCCCAACTCACCCGAGAACGCACGTGCGGCTGTACGAGAGGTCCTCGACGCCACCGGCTTGCCTTTGGCTGTCGTAGGTCCGGGTCAAGCTGAGGTCGACAATGAATTAATCGTACCTGTGGCTGAAGAAGCCGTGGGCGAACGTTTACTTCTAGGGATCTGTGAGGAAAAGAACTATCGTACCATCGTCGCTGCAGCCTTGGCACACAACCACCTGGTGCAATCGAAAACACCGATGGACGTGAACCTGTCCAAGCAACTGGTGATCCTGATTAACGACATGGGGATGCCCTTAGAGCGCATCGTCATGGATCCGACCACAGGCGCCCTTGGGTATGGAATCGAATACGGCTACTCCGTCATGGAGCGTCTGCGCTTAGCGGCTCTGCAAGGGGACAAGATGACCCAGCAGCCAATGCTCGTAAACCCAGGTGAAGAGGCTTGGCGAGTCAAGGAGGCTAAAGTCGGCGAGGGCGTACCTGAGAATTGGGGAGATTGGGAACGTCGAGCGCTGGATTGGGAGGCGGTCACTGCGATCGCCCTGGTCCATTCTGGAGCCAATATGCTCATTCTGCGGCATCCTGAGACTTTGCGCCGGGTGCGAACTGTCCTTGACGACCTCCTCGGCTCACAATCGTAAAGCTGGAGAGATAACATGGCGCTTACTGGTCTAGAGATCTACAAGCTTCTACCGCAAACGAATTGCAAAGATTGCGGTTATCCAACCTGCTTGGCCTTTGCCATGAAGCTGGCCGCGAAGCAAGCTGCACTCAAAGACTGCCCGCATGTCAGCGAAGAAGCGAAATCGAAGCTCGAGGCGGCCTCCGCCCCACCCATCACGTTAATTGAGCTAAAAGGGGATAACGGTGTAGTTAAAGTAGGCAACGAGACCGTTCTCTTTCGCCACGAGAAAACCTTCTATCATAAACCGGGGTTGTTCTGGCGTTTACGTGACACGGAAGGCATTGAGGAACTAAAGCGAGTAACTGCCGAGGCGGATGCATACCATGTGGACTACGTCGGCATCGACTTGTACCTGGACGGCTTCGCCGTTGAAGCCACTTCTTCGGATCCAGCGACATTCAACGCAGCGGTCTCGGCTGTCAGATCCGTAAGTAAGAAGCCTCTGATATTGATCGCCCCATCAGCAGATCTAGCAAAGGCTGGTATCGAAGCGGCGGCGGGCAGCCGACCGCTCCTCCATACTGCGAACCAAGAGAACTGGCAGGAGATGGCCGAGATCGCAAAAGGGGCGGGTGTACCGCTCGCTGTTCAGGCCGAGGATCTTGAAGGGTTAGCGGAGCTCACACAAAGGCTGAAGGAAGCCGGAGTCGAAGAGCTTGTGTTAGATCCTGGGGTCACAGGTTATCGAGACTCATTGGAGCGCCTGACATCCATCCGTCGTCTTGCCCTCAAGCAGACCTTTCGCCCGTTGGGTTTTCCTATTATTACCTTCCCTGGTGCTAACCGTGAGGTCGACGAAACCTTACTTGCAGCGGAACAAATCGCCAAGTATGGCGGTTTGATCGTCTTGGAAGAATTCAATCCAGCCAGCTTATACGCGCTGCTTGTGCTCCGTCAGAACATCTACACCGACCCACAAAAACCGATACAGGTTCAGCCTGGTATCTATGAGATCAATTCACCGGATGGAAACGCTCCTTTGATGGTAACTACCAACTTCTCCATCACCTACTTCTCCATCGCCAATGAGGTGGAAGGGTCAGGTTGGCCCGGATGGTTGTTGGTCACCGATGCTGAAGGTATGAGTGTACTTACTGCTTGGGCGGCCGGCAAATTCGACGCTGAGCGCATCGCCAAGGATGCAAAAACTTTTGATGTCGAGGGGAAAGTCTCGCACCGAAAGTTGATCATCCCCGGTCATGTTGCCGTGATCTCGGGAGAACTTGAGGAGGAGATGCCGGGTTGGGAGATTATGGTCGGTCCGCGCGAAGCAGTGGACATCAACTCCTACCTAAAGGCGATGTGGTCGAACTGAGGCTTTACCTCCAAACTCGTCTTCCCAGGATCAAACAAGCCCATAGCCCTGCGCTATCAGGCAACAGCAATCCTCTGATGGTGGGGCTGCACGAGGTTCGAATAGGAGTATGAAAAATGACCGCCAGGATCTCTAGGCCTCCATAGGATCCTTGCATGGCAGGCAATTCCTTGACGGTCGCCGATCGACATTGAACAAGTCGATGACGGAAGCCACATAGGCTCACATTCATCTGGTATGAAACGTTTTGGCTGTCCATAAAGTAACTTTTCTGCCCACTGATCTCTCCGTCGAGGTGCCAACTGGCACCCTGATCTCTGAAGCCATTCATCAAGCAAGCCTGGATATCAGCCAGCCTTGTGGTGGACAAGGTCGTTGCGGGCGTTGCGCAGTTATCCTCGAGGGAACCGGCGCACGACTGCGGTCCACCATCCGCCTCACAGCGGAGGACATGGCTGCCGGATTCGCGCTTGCTTGCCAGACGGTAATCGAGGGGGACATCTCGATCACTATCCCCGAGCAAGAACGGATCGAACGCCGCTTGGCAACCGATAAATCTGCTCGCAAATTCGAACTGCCATTCGCTTACGATCCGGTTACGATGCAAAGTGTCCAAGCTTTTCAGGTGGTCCTTCCTCCCCCATCACTGCAAGATAACTTGGACGACTTTTCCAGACTTGAGAAGGCATTGAGGGACAAGGGTTTCACTTCGACCACAGTTCCGTTGCCCGTTCTACGTAGACTGGGAGGCACATTGAGGGATGCGGAGTGGTCACCCTGGGTGATCCTAGAATCCCAAGCTCCCTCATCCGGACCGGCGCGTTTGATCGACCTCAGCCCCGAGTCGATTCAACCCATCGGCCTAGCTCTCGACATCGGTCGTACCACAACCATAACCGCACTACTCGTCGATCTTACCACCGGCCAAGTTCTAAACTCGGCCGCAGAATACAACGGTCAAATCGTCCGAGGCGAAGACGTGATCTCGCGTATCATCTACGCTGAGAAGAAGGATCTCAACGAACTGGGAGAGTTGGTCCGTCAAACGATCGACATCTTACTTGAACGGCTCAAGCGACGCACTGGAATATCTCCAGAAGGAATCCACAAGGTGACCGTCGTAGGCAACACCACCATGATCCACCTCTTCCTCGGACTACCGCCATCTTCCGTCCGCTTGTCCCCCTATATCCCAACGGTCAACCACCCGCAAACTCTCCTGGCCTNNTCCGCTTGACCCCATATATTCCAGCGGTCAACCATCCACAACCTTACCTGGCCTCCGAACTCAACCTTGGGGTCCACCCTCAAGCTTCAGTCCTCTGCCTATCCGGCGTGGCTTCCTACGTCGGTGCTGACATCACCGCCGGCGTGCTGGCCAGCGGATTAGCCGACGCTGATGACTTGACCTTGTTCCTCGATGTCGGCACCAACGGTGAGACGGTTCTAGGAACAGAAGAATGGATGGTGACCTGCGCTTGCTCCGCTGGTCCTGCATTCGAAGGCGCTGGCGTGGTGGATGGCATGCGGGCTACTGTAGGCGCCATTGAAGAGGTCTGGGTTCACTCGGAGACCTACGAGCCCACCATTCGCGTCATCGGGGGTGGAAAACCCCGCGGTATCTGCGGCTCGGGTTTGATCTCGTTACTTGCCGAATTGTTCGTGACGGGAGTCGTCGATCGTTCCGGAAACGTAAAACTTGATCTGGATACCCCGCGCGTACGCCAAGGCGACCACGGACCAGAGTACGTCCTGGTCTGGGGTGACGAAACCGAAACCGGGCGGGACATCGTCCTGACCAAGGTTGATGTCGACAACCTCATGCGTGCCAAGGCTGCGATCTATGCGGGATTCACCGTTCTCGCTGAGAGTGTGGGGGTCGAGTTAAAGGATGCCAAACAGGTCCTCGTCGGGGGAGCTTTTGGACAGTACATCAACGTCGAAAACGCGATCAAGATTGGGTTGCTGCCTGATCTGCCATGGGACCGGTTCCACTTCCTCGGCAACACCGCCGTTCTGGGAAGCTACATGGCCTTACTCTCGGTTCGATCTCGCCAGCAGATCCAGGAGATCGCGCAGATGATGACGTACGTTGAACTCTCGGCAGATAACGCTTTCTACGATGCCTTCACCGCAGCGCTCTTTCTACCGCATACTGACATCACGCGCTTCCCTAGCGTGGTGGAGATATGGGAGCAACATGAAGAGGATTGAGAGCCCCAATTTGGAGGAGAGAAAGGAATCAGGGCTTGGAGACCATTGGATTGAGGGAAAGACCCTTGGGATATTATCATTGAAGCTGAAGGTTATAAGCTATCTGAGGTGGTATAGATGACGAAGACAATTGCGTTAGCAGGTAAAGGTGGAACTGGCAAAACGACCATCGCTGCGCTTCTTATCCGTTCGCTCTTACCCCACACGCGCGGGCCGTTGCTGGCTATCGATGCTGATCCGGCGTCCAATCTTCACCTAGCGCTTGGATTGTCGTTGCCGATGACAGTGGGTGAGATAAGAGAAAAGATGTCGGAGACAGCTCAGGAACGTCAACTGGGGCTGGCGATTAGTCGCCATGAATACCTCGATTACGAGGTTCGCATGGCACTGGAAGAAGGTGAGCATGTCGATTTACTCGCCATGGGTCGCCCTGAAGGCCAGGGGTGCTACTGCGCAGTGAACCACTTGCTACGCCAGATCATCGATGAGCTGGGCAAAACCTATGAATACGTCGTGATTGACAATGAGGCCGGCATGGAGCACATCAGCCGTC
>JABAOF010002666.1_pt3 | contig 13178 bp, 7 predicted proteins | sample 7062171 | NCBI WGS metagenome assembly JABAOF01 (sample SAMN14538628, study PRJNA623070) | marine sediment metagenome | biome: marine biome [ENVO:00000428]; feature: marine pelagic biome [ENVO:01000023]; material: deep marine sediment [ENVO:00002113] | place: India: Gulf of Khambhat ...
GACGCTCTGGTTCGACCTCTCCGTCTTCATAGATCTCCCTCAGCGTCCGCTCTTCGATGCCTTCATCCGGTAACATCTCAAGCGGCTCCAGCAACCACCCATGACAGAACCACCAATACGCGAACAGCCATGCCAGGATGATCACTGTGCTCCCATAGTCGTGGTAGATCACCGCTGGAAGCTGACCGAAGTAAAATGCGATCACAGCCACCGAGGCCATGCGGAACAGATTCACCAGGAACGTCCCCAAGAAGCCCACGATCATCGATTCGATCTTGGAGATGCGGGTGAACGGTCCTTGCAACCCAGTGATTAGCGTCGCGGTGTAAAGGATGAAGGACTGCCAACCGACACAGTTCCATGAGATGTAGACTGGGAGGAAGAACCCGCCCTTGTCCAGGTAGAGTGTGCTTGGCGAGACCTGGGTCGGGATCCCGAAGATCCCCAACAGAACGGCGATCATGCGGGCTTCAAAAGGCACGATCCAATCCTCCAGAATGGCGTTCAAACCCGTGGTCTCGACTACACGGGTCAGGAACTCGTTAAATGTCGTGACGAAGGGCAGGATCATCAACAAGATCGCCCCCATGATCAATATCAGGCGGAAGATCGGACGTCTCGTATCCTCGATCTGCGCTGCTTCATCGAGTGTTATGAGTTCTACATCAGCCATTCCATCCATGCTTAATTTCCCTTCCTGTTATGTATGTAAAGTTCGTACCATCTTCCTTCGTCGTTTCAGGCGGTCAACCAAGATCGGGATCAGCGCCACGACGATCACAAATGCGACCGCCCCTTCGGGGACGACGATGGTCGGGGTGACCAGGCGCGAGTTGTTGTAACTGCCATCCCAGCACATCGTGAGCTTGCTCGAAGTTGGGGCAGCCACCAGCCTGAGGCGCTCGGGAATGGAGAACGTGTGGCTACTGGTGCTGCCACTCGCGTTATAGGGCGTAACGCCGCAGGTCGCGTTTGCAGGGATGGTCACGCTCCACGAGCCCAAGCTGGTCCAGGTCGACCCGGAGCCGTACTCGAGCGTCACATCTATGTTGTAGTTCTGGGTTTTATGCGAGTTCGCAGCGCTCATGTAGAACGTACTGGTCCCCGCGTTGATGGACCATCCAGCAGGAACCGTGTCCGAGTAAAAGTATTCCGTAGAGCCGCTCGTTGTAGAGCTGCCGCTTGGCTGGGTCTGGTACATCATGTAGGTCATAGGCAATGTGTCGTCGTAGAACCAGAAAATGTTACTCGACCCGATTTCAAAGACGGGAGCTGCGCTCACCGGCTGCACCTGAATGGTTGTCAACCACATCGTGATACTTCCTGCCAGGAGGAGCATCGTCAGTTGTCCCGCTAAGCGTCTCCGCTTCCAGAAAATCGAAGCCGCATAAGGGAACAACGGGACCAGGAGCATGAAGAGAAAACCCCACTCGAACACCACAAGGGTCGGAGTTACCATTCGTGAGTCGTTGTAGATACCATCCCAATCGATCTCTAAAGCCTCACCTACAGAAGCAACGAGCCTAAACTGTTCTCCCGAACTGAAATCGTAACTACTGGTGCTGAAAGAGACTTGCTGCAAACCATTCGTGGGGAATGGACAGTTCATCAAACCATTACCTAATTCTGTCCACGATGCGCCACTGCCAGCATAAAGACGCCATGTGATGTTGGAATCCAGGGTAGAAAGGCTATACACGTGCATGTAGACTGTGGTGGTGCCCGCTTGGACGGACCAGCCGTCAGGGAATGTGTCCGAGTAGAAATACACATCGGCTTCTTCATCAAAGTACTGGTCTGTTCCTGACGGCTGTGTCTGATACATCATGTAGGTTTGTGGGGTTGTTTGGTTATAGAACCAGAAAGTGTTGGTGGTCTCTGAAATTTCAGCACTTACGTGGTATACCTGTGTCGCCAGGATCGCCAATGTCACAACGATGGCTATAACTATTGACATGATCCGGAAGGTCAGTTTTGATCTCCTCGTCAGGAGTCCAGTCACAATGGGGATCAAATACACAACAAACAGGAAGAGCAAGCTCATTTCAGCTATAACGATCGTCGGGGTAATCAGCCGCGAATTGTTACTTACACCATCCCAATAGATCGTTGCCCCAGGCGCTGTGCTAATTCTCAACCTCAAACGCTCACCACTCGAGAAGGTGTAACTGCTTGTCGACATGGTCAAGGTGAGGAGTTGTTTGGGGCAGGTAAGCTGTATTTGAGTATTTGTGCCTAGCTGCGTCCAGTCTCCAGGCGACCCAGCATCTAGAGCGATGGTAAAGGAGGAACCCACGGAAACGACTTCTGCGACTATGTAAACCGTATTGGTGCCACCGTTTACCTGCCAATCTGCTGGGAAAGTATCGGAGTAGAAATACGTGGTGGTTGCTTCTGCTGATGTCTCAGTCCCAGAAGGTTGGGTCTGGAACATCATGTACTGTTCTGGTGACGTGTCGTCATAGAAGTAGAATGTGTTCGTTGTCTCCGAGACTTCGGCGCTCGCTGGTGTCACTTGCTGAACAAAGAGGCTTATCGTGAGAAGGAGTGAAAACACGAGGGTCACCAGCCAAACGAATGCCCTCCGGTTCCTGGTGACCAAACCAGTCGCAATGGGGATCAAGACGACCAACACCATGAGCAAGATCGTCACATCCCGAATTGCCAGAGTCGGAGTTTCCAATCGAGCGTTATTACGAGCACCATCCCAGAATAATGTGACAGTAGAACAGGGCGCGCCAACTTCAAGCGAGAAGCGCTTTCCCTCCGAGAATGTGTAAGAACTGGTGATGAAGGAAGTGCTGTAATAGTCGTCTGCGAATGCGGGAATGGATAGCGTTCCGCTACCCAGTGATGTACTGCCCGCCCTCAAAGTGAGCGAGATATCACAACTCGAGGAACCAGAGGTAGCATAGAAGTAAACCGTGGTCGCTCCGGGGCTTACATCCCAATCAGTTGCGAACGTATCTGAGTACAAGGTGACTGCGCTCGTTGTCGAGGTCAGACTCCCGCTTGGCTGCGTTTGGTACATCATGAAGTGGCGTTGAGTCGTCATAGAAGTAGAAAACATTCGATGTACCACTAATCTCAGCTTCAACAACTTGAACACCAGATGCCAGGATGCCCAAGGTCACCAAACCGATCACTAAGCCGGAAAGGACACGGAAGCTTAGGTTTCCAGGACGTAAGGCTCGACGTACGGGTCGGGGTAAGCGGCGCGAAATCTGAGTAGAGAGTGTACCTAAGCGCTTTTCCAGATCAACTCCTGGACGTTTCTTCTTCTTCGGAGCCAACCGACGCATACGTTTACCTAATCCGAGTCGATCGATGACATCCGTGATCACGCCCGTTTTATCCGTACGGTGCCATCCGCCCTCATGCGGCTCCAGTAGACCTTTGAGTGCGGCATAGGCTTGGTAAGGAACGAGCAGGAAGGTGAGAAGGACAAAGGACAATAAACCCGCAAAGTTCCGCCTCACACCCCGCTCGAGGAAGAGACCGGCGACGTTCATGAAGATCAAAGCAAAGGTGTTGGTGAACACTAACGACCACCCGAACGTGGCCGTCCAGAAAGGCAAGCGGGTGCGAAGGAAGATCTCAGAGGTAAACCATGCTGCTGTTCCAAAGATGAAAAACACTGATTGAAGGTAATATGGGACGTAATAGTAAAACTCCAACTTCTCGCGACGGGTTAGTTTGGTTGACCGCAGGATCGAAAGGAAATATTTTTTGACATTGAATGTATGCCCCTCCGCCCAGCGCATGCGCTGACGCGCGAGTTGTTTGAAATCCGATACACACTCAGCAGGCGCCTGAATGAAAGGCGAGTATAAAACTCGGTAGCCCTCGAGATAGAGTCGGATGGTCAACTCCCAGTCCTCTGTGATGGACGTGCCCCAACCCACATCGCGCAGTAGATCGGCTCGGATCATGAACACCGAGCCGGAGATCATTTTCATCCCCTCGGTCAGTTCTTGACCGGGTCTTTCCACCACGTAGGAGCCGGAGAACTCCGTTCGAACCCCTCGGGTGATCCAGTTCTCGGAGGCGTTGAGAACGTGCCACTGATAGCCTTGTACCACCGCCAGGCTATCATCGATCATTTCAAGCTCGTCTCCGTTCTTGCCGTTGATGTGATTGTTCCCGTTGTTCCCGTTGACCCCAAAGAAATAGGAAAGGAATTGATGTAGGATGGTCGGTGGGGGGATGAAATCCGCATCGAAGACCGCTATGAAACGGGTTCTGGGATCCATGACCTCCATGGCATGTTTCAGCGCTGCCCCTTTAAAGCCCGTGCGGTTGATGCGGTGGGAGACCTTCACCTTGGGATGCTTGGCCCACTTCTCCAGATGATGAATGGTCTCATCGGTCGAGTCATCGGCAACAAGGACTTCATAATTCTGGTAATCCAAGCGGGTACAAGCCTCGAGTAATCGATCGACGACGCGCGTTTCGTTGTAAAGTGGGAGATGGATGGAGATGAAGGGTTGCTCTGAGGGACGGAAACGATAACCATTGCCATTATTCAGCGAGCGATCAATATTCAGATCCTCTCTTTGAACCATTCCCCTAGCGTTCGATCCGCCATTGGGGTCCCAACTAAGAATTCGACCGACCAAGCTTCTTAGCAAACCCGGTCTCTCCAAATCAGGTCGGTTCTTGAGACCGTTGGTGACACCCATACCATTGAAGACCCCATTAAGACCGTTGCCATTGCCGTTCTCATTGGGCGAGCCACTCGTCGCCAGAAGGATGAGAGCCACGCTAGCGTAATATTTCAGACCATAAATAAGGAAGAAGAAACCACAAATGAGGGCGATGGTCGGGAGACTTATACGTGGTATGAAGATCAAGGAGGTCAGAAGGACAAGCCCCATGACGATTCCAACGATGGTCCATTGACGTTTTGCACCCCATTCCTGCTGTGGAGGTTTGACATCCGGTGACATCACTCGCGGCAGCTGGCGATATGCCTTTAGCTTCTTGAACGCTTCGATCAGGGCGCCATAACTTTCCCCGTTGATGAAGTAACCATCCACCCCAGCACCAACCGCATCGTCTCGACCCTCATCCCCTTCAGCCAAAATCCACACTCGGATCTTAGGTCGCTTCGCCTTGATCCGCCGTGTTGCTGAATCGGCGCTCATCCCAGGCAGGTCCTGGGCTATGAGCACGACATCGGGTCGCAGGCGCTCAGCCAGCTCTATTGCCTCGGAACCGTTCCCCGCCTCGCCGACGATCTGCACACCTTCCACCTTCGCCAGCGCCTCTTTCAGTTCCTGACGAATGGAAGGCTGACCGTCTGCAATCAACACACAGGTTTCGGATGCCTTTCTGCCTTCGGCTTGGCCATTAGCCACTTTCGAACCTCCTTATGGCCCCTTCATCTATCGAACCCAGAATCAGCGGTTCCAAGATGTACACTACGATGTAAAGTTTCATTGCATCTGCCGTTCGATATCGATCGAATAAGATAGATAAAACCTGACCTCTCATCATATTTCCTTACCCAGCAGATAAATCATCAACTCGCCAGACCCCTCGTCAACAACCTGTACCTGTGCTTCCATCGGCCCATTGGCCTTCAACCATGCGGCTAACCGATCAGAAAGTTCTGCCAACCCCATACCACCAACCAGGAACTCGGATTTCCTGCCCTCTGGGGCGTAGCGACCATAGCGCAACAGGAAACCGAAATCAGCACCATCGACACCTGCGGCCTCCAATGCAGCTGTCATCATCGGCACCGGATTGAGTCCAGTTAATACCCCTCCAGTTGCAGCAGCCGTAATCATTTCTGTCGATTCCTCAATAGGTACACTTACCTCCACAGCGGCCTGTGCGAGCACCTCTTCCTCACTCGGCGCCTGAGGGACAAATGGATCCCAAGGTACCAACGCTTCCTCATCAGTCAGTACTTCTTCAATCTCAGGTTGGACCAACGGCTCAACGAGCTCCTCGGGTGCAGACACTTCTTCATCAAGCGCTGGTAGGGGGATCTCAGGTGGTAATGCAAATTCTTGCAGTTGCTCTTGGAGGGCTTCTCTGAAAGCCTTACCCCGCACTCCACCCTCAGGGATATAGATTGCCAAGTCCTGGTCGGGAATCTCTGCCGGACCACCCAAATGTGTTTGAACTCTCGAACGAAACTCACCGAGTTTCTCGAAACCGATGGATTTCAGCACATCACGCTCAGCGTCGGTAACGCTTGCCCCTGCCCTTAGCGCATCCTCCAAAGTCGCTCGTAATTTCTGCACCTGATCCAGTTCAATCGCTTTATATGGGATGCCATCCACCTCGGCTTGTAGAGGCGCCGTATCGAGGGACAGCATGAGACCCTCACGCAATTCCTTCGATTCTGTGATCGCATCGGTGGAATGTAAGACTTCCTCCACTTCAACGAGCAGAGGCTCCACTTTTAGCGACTGGATGATTGAGTCTCTGAGAAAGTGCTCGTTAATTTTCACGCTACGTTAAACCTTTCATACAATTCGTTTACTAATTGCCAATACGCCTTGGCCATCCAACTTGATGGCGCATAGCGGGTTACTGGTTCACCTATCTGGGAGCAAATATCCGATTCTGGCGCGGTAGGAATAACCGTCTCAAAGAGCAGGCTTCGAAACTGCTCTTTTAAAACTTCGCGCACGGTCTGATCGTACGACGTGCTCAAATCCACATTGTTTAGCAACAGACCACATACAGACAAATCTTGGTTCACGTTATTCTGTATCAACTTGATGATCCCCAGGGTGTCGATCAGGGCACCCATACCATAGGCAGATCCATCAATGGGGATGAGGGCCTCACTGGCTGCGATGAGAGCGTTACCGGAGATCAACCCTAAACTAGGTGGACAATCCACAATCACGAATGGGAAGGGCTTCCACTTCAAGACCTCGGCTAACTTCCCTCGTAACGCTCGTCGATACTCCAGCGAAGTTCCGAACCTCATCTCCAGAGTCCTCAGGTTGGGATCACCGGGGATGACATACAAGTTCGGGATGTGCGTTTTGCGGATGAGCTCACCGAGGCTGCCGCCAAGACCAAATAGCAGATCGGAGATCGTTTTTCCACCGGGGCGGATTTGCAGCGAGCGGCAAAGACTTCCCATCGGATCCAAGTCAATCACCAGCACCTGTTGTCGCTTCTGCGAAAGAGCCCCCGCCAGGTTGAAAGCGGTGGTTGTCTTACCCACCCCACCTTTGCGATTGACTACACAGATCACATGGGAACCAACGACCTTACCGCTCACAGCAGCAACCTGATCCTCAGCTGGAGCCGCTGGTGTTGAGTACAGGCTCTTCACATCTGATCTGGTGCCTCCAATAGGACCATCGCTCAATGGCACTCCGCCTTTGGATCGCTCTGTTCTCGATGGCTGCATATCACCATTGTCTGGTGGCTCCAAAGGGACAATTTTCGATATCGGTTCTCGTAATTTTTTCATGGCTTCCCTTCCCTTGACGTACACCTGCTACTCGCTTGGTAACTTGTTGCGAGGGGATTGCGTACTTTGTTTATTTTCGTAAAAATGACTCCACATCGACTTCTTAGGTTTCGAACATACTTACGCATTGATTTCAACCCATTCACCCGCCTCGACCCACCCATTACGAGGGGGATCAATACTGCTACAGCTACAAGGGGCAGAACTGCTTCGGGTACGACGACCACGTTGGAATAGACCCAAGCAGAAACCCTGTTTTGTGAAGAGATCTCAGCCCGAATTCGATAGGTGAACGTGTCCTTGTTGTCGAACTCCGTCTGGGTGATGGTGTTGTCAACGAATGGACTGCCATCGGTGTCATTCGCTAGGAAGATGTAGCCTCCACCGTTCTTGTCCCGCTCGATACGGAATTGGTCCTCAAACTGGGATTGATCCGTCCAGGTAAGTGTGATTTCCAGATCGGCTGTATGTGTCGCTGTTACATTGGTCGGCGGATCAGGAGAGGTGTAGATCGTCGAAGTGGCAGTGCAGTAGGATGAGTCCCCAGCGCTGTTGGTTGCCCTCACCTGATATTGATAGGAATGGTCGGCAGAAGTGGATGTATCAGAATACGACTCTTCATCTTCGCCGACCGTATCGATCTGGCTGAAACCTCCCCCATCCACCGAGCTCTCGATCTTGAACCCGGTTTCGTTGTAGGAATCGTCGGTCCAAGTGACGTCGATCTGCGTGTCGGAGACGTAGGTCGCTTGGCAGTTGGAGGGGGCAGCAGGAGGAATGGTGTATTCGATGTAGAGCTCGGGAGCATATTGCCCGGAGTTGTAATCCCAGGAATAGCCATCGACATTATCTTCCTCATCGCCGTCAAAGAGGAAAGCCATCGCCTGGCCGCTCGCCCACCCGGGTCGGTCGATAATCGCCTGGATGATGGATGAAACATCGGGGCTGTCATACTCTACTTCGGCTGTCCATTCTTGTGGTTCCCAATGTACCGTGGGGGTGCTGAGCCAGGTGCGTGCTTCATATTCCTCGTTGGTCGTGAAAGTCGGGGGACTGTCAGCATCCTGCCCGTAGATCGTCGCTCCCCCGATACCCAAAGTCGCATCATCCCTAGCCCGGACAGTGAAGTAAGCCTGAACAATAGTCGCTCCGGAGGGAACCGCCACGCTCGGGAAACGCAGGCCATCCGATTGAGCGGAACGGGCAGGGTTGTCCCAGTCGAGATAGAAGTATGTGGTCGTCAAATCCCAGGTTTTCGAGTCGTGATCAACATCATCGGAAGATTGGCCGGGCTGCACAACCAGGGAGTCGTACATCGAGTATTCGATGTGAAGCCTGGCAGCATATTCGGTGCTTCCTCCAATATCAACACTTCCATCGTATGAGTACCCGTGGAGATCTTGAACGACATCGGCAACGAAAAAGAACGCCATGGCATTGCCCTTCGCCCAACCGGACCGGTCCACGATCTCCTGGACGATGGACTTGATTTCCGGGCTGTCATAGTACACCCAGGCATTCCAGACCGCCGGTTGCCAATAGACGGATGCCGTCGTCTTGGGGCGCGCGTCGTAATCCGATGCCGTGGAAAAGGTGGCGGGGTTATCGGCATCCTGACCGTAAATAGTCGTTCCGCCCGTAACTGTGCCCGCGTTCCATGTGGAGTAAATGGTTAGGTAGGCTGAGGTAATCGTGGCTCCCTTGGGAACGGCTATATTTGTGAAGCGCATGCCATCAGATTGGCCGGTGTTGGGGTAGTCCAGGTAAAGGTAATTGGCTGTCGTCGACCAGTTGTTGGAATCACGGTCACAATCATCAGATCGGGCGCTAACCGCATAGACGAGCGATTTGGAAGGCGAGTATTCAATATGTAGCTTAGGGGCGTAGGTCGTGCTGCCATCATAGGAAAAAGCTTGTATGTCCTGAACCATATCGGCCTCAAAGAACAACACCATGGCGTTTCCGCTCGACCAGCCCGAACGGTCGACGATTTCCTGCACGATGGTCTTGATCTCGGGGCTGTTGTAATCGTTGTTTTCCACCCACGTTGAGGGTTGCCAATCAACGCCAGCTGTCGTGCGCACGCGCGCGTCATACTCCGCGTAGTCGCCTTGGGTAAATGTGGGCGGGTCATTGTGGTCCTGACCTTTGATGGTCGTTCCTCCGGTGACCGAGGCTTGGCTATTCCGGGCACGCAGGGTGAGATAGGCCGTATCGATCGTTGCCCCATTCGGAACTGCCACGTTCGTAAAGCGCATCCCATCCGATTGGTTGAGGTCGGTGTGATCCAGGTACACACTGAAATACTCACAATGGAAATCCGTCGCCCCCCAGCGATCACAATCATCGGTACCCGTGCCGACCTGCACGTCAACCGTGGGGTCGATGCGGATGGGATAGACGGCCTCACTCAACCAGGTCAAGGGCACACCCACGGCTAGATACAATGTGCCATCCTGACTTATCAACCGGTATTGACCCACGATCCCCTTGCCCCCAGCATCGGACACGCTCGGAAGCGGGAAGGTGAAGGCTTGATCACCTTGACGATCGCGGAACTGAATTTCACCTCTCGTGCTCACTGCACCTTGCCCATCCCACTCCTGGTTGTCGACCCATATGGATAGGTTTGGATGGTAGGAGATCGATTCAACATATTCGAAGATTGGATCGCCTCCCGACACTATGCTGTCGGATGGCACTGGCACTGAATCGAACAGGTCCAGCCACTTGACCAATCGCCCGTCGCGGACCTCGAAGCGTAAATCCGTTCCCTCCCCATAAACTCCGGACCACAACATTTCGTCCCTAGCGACAACTGGCTGAACAGAAATTGGCGGGGCGATGGCCTCGCTCTGACCATTCAAGGCGGTCCATCGCAATTCCTGCGGTGCAAACTGTACCCAGTACCCTGAGTGTTTGGGATTAAGACGAACCAAGGGCTGATCGGCATTGATCTCACCAGCAACAAACAGCTCGTACGCATTCTCGGTCATCTCCCAAGCGGCAGCCCCAAAGCCTGCAATGTGTCTCGAAGTTGGGACTAAGTCCGTGTTGATCTCCTGCCAATCTCCTTGAGCATCCTGGTAATGCAGCGGAGCCATGGAGCCTTCCCAGATGAATGTGTTCGTTGGCTGACCGTCCACAAAGCGTTGACTCGTCTTCGAATGTGGCCCGCGCAAATCTAGCCTCTCTACGACTCCATCTTTAAATTCAAGATCCGTTCTTGCCCAGGGTTCATCCATAAGCGGCGTTGTATAAGGCACCATGCGGTTCTCATCGGGCTCATCAATATATGTCTCGACCAGTTTTGCCTGGACACCTATTGGAACGATGACCAAGGTCATCAAGATCGCGAGCACGACGGCCAATCGTCTACGACGCCAGATAAGGGACGTCAAGCAGGGGATGAGGACCGCTAAGAGCAGGAATATCATGCCCCACTCAGGGATGGTCATCGAAGGTGTGTCGAGGGAGCTGGGACTGGCGGACGAGTCGTACGCCAACGTGAAGCTCTCCCCACCGTTGACCGCTGTAACATCGATGTGCACTCGGAGCCGTCGTGGATCGGATGAGTTGAAGGTTTTCTCCGCTCCACTTCCAATCGGCAATTGATAATTATTGAGCGGAGTGCTACTGTCGATGGTGATGGTGGAAGAGGTGACGATCGACTGAGGATCACCACCTGTGGCGTTTGTGTGGTAGACACTTACTACGATGCGTACATCCGCCGAGGTAGCCTCTGTGCCAGGCGTCGCGGTGGGCTCGGGGCTGACATACTTCCTCACTCGGATAAAGTCAACGTCCTGATCGACGCCCGTATTGTCGTTCCAAATAAGCGCTCTCAGATTTCCGGTCGGAACATTACCACTAAGATTGGTAATCTCACTTGTATCCTGGAAATAACGTACACTGCTGCTACCTTCCCGATTGAATGCATAAATATGGAAGTTGGTTGGAGTTGATGGCGTAAAATTATAGGATGACGAGCCGCCGGAATAGTTTTCTGCGTTGTGCCCGGAATCATCGCTCCATAAGGCGATCCAATCACCACTGTAGGTGTCGTCCTCACTGGCACTCCAATAGTTAAAATAGGCTACAGTACCATCTCCCCCCAACCTGGTCCGAGCCTCCCAGCGAGTATTGGTGCCAAATGTATAGTTCGCATCTGCAATAACTCTCTCGTTTGAGTTAAGCGTCAGGCGACCTCCAGCCTCGGTGCAAGTGCCCATCGTACAATCCCAACGATCCGTTTCATCAAATGAGCCGTCATTGAAGTTGTCATACAAAAGGAAGACATTCGCCCAATTATCCGGTGGTGCCGTTGGCGTTAGATCGCCATAGTACATGTAATAGTCGGTGTCGGCTGTGTTGGCGCTGATTGCCGTCTGAGTTTGGAACCACACCCGAGTGGTTGGTTGGCCCCATGGATAGAGATCGTCACGCATGCGATCCAACTCAGTCCACCCACTTCCGTTCCAATAGACTATGCGAATATCCCACCCGGTATTCAATGACTTGTTTTCGTTCACCAACGTCTGATGGTTGAAATCGAACCAAACCGAGTAATTTGCAGGCACATCCGTTGATCCAGCCGTTACGGTGATCTGCTGACGATAGGGGAATTGCGTGTCCCACCAGGGCTTTGGTAGTTGATCGAAGTACATGCTGAGCGTGTAGTCCCCCGCAACAACAGTCGCGTCGTCACCCCCAGTGGGATAGGTCAGTTCGGTGTACCAGTAGGCTTCGTCGCTGGTTTCATCAAAGACCAATGTGTCCTCAGTTGAACCCTGCTGCGTGTTCATATCCTGACCCGCAGGGGAGGCACCATTGCTGGTGGTGTCCCTCAGGTAGAAGATATCCGGAGCAGCGCTGGCCGGTAACACTTGTTGACCCAAGATCGCCAGCAGTGCGATTAAAGCGAATACAAAACTAGCCATCCGAACCGCAAGCCGCCGCTTCGTCATGAACAGATTGATCACAATCGGGATGAAAATTACAACTGCTATCAGGAGTATGACGACTTCGGTAATCGTCAAGCTAGGCGTATCCAACGAACTCGGATTGGCAACCGAGTCGTATGCCAGGGTGAAACTTCCACCACCGCTAACCCCGGTGACGTCAATGTGCACTCGAAGCCGGCGCGGATCGATGGAGGTGAATGTTTGCTGCGCGCCACTTCCAATCGCCAGTTCATAATACGAGGGCGAGCCGCTATCGATGGTCTCAGTTGAAGAGGTGACAATCGCCTGCGGATCCGTGCCATCCGACTTGGTGTGGTACACGCTGACCACAATATCCACCGAGGGCGTGGCGGGTTTGATGGGGACGGCGCCGATCGCCCAGGGAGCGGCGGCTGTACCTCCGAACGTCCAGGACATCGTGACCGTCGACGCACCCGCCTCGGTGCTCCCCCCACCGCGATACCCGTAGGCATCGGCCACCTGTTCGAGCCAGAGCTGACTCTGACTAGGGTCGACGGTCAGCGATTGGCAGCCCGTCGTTCCTACCCGGCTGCAGCCCACGGTATCGAAAACGAGCTCGTTGGTGGCCGATGTGACATTCACCGTCGCCGGGCCGAGTGAGTTACCATTAGCAGGGACAAAAGTCCCCAGCGGTGTGGTCTGGTCCACGCCGGTGAAGGTCGTCACACCCACCTTGGCAGTTTGGAGCAAGTTGGCGCTGAAGGTGACCACGACGTCGTGGGTACCTGTGTCCGGTGCGATCA
>JABAOF010005589.1_pt1 | contig 13172 bp, 18 predicted proteins | sample 7062171 | NCBI WGS metagenome assembly JABAOF01 (sample SAMN14538628, study PRJNA623070) | marine sediment metagenome | biome: marine biome [ENVO:00000428]; feature: marine pelagic biome [ENVO:01000023]; material: deep marine sediment [ENVO:00002113] | place: India: Gulf of Khambhat ...
GGCTCCCACTCTCATGGCCCCTACCCGTTATAGGTTTGTGAGTATTTTATACTCACAACAGCCATGATAGGCCGCAGCCCCATCCTCAAGCGCCGAAGCTTTTGCTGTTAAAGCATTCCAGCATTTAACAGCTATGGAGTATTAGCCCCAATTTCTCAGGATTATCCTCCACTTGAGGGCAGGTTAGCTACGTGTTACTGAGCAGTTTGGCGAGTCCAGATGACTCACGCCTCGCATGGCTAAGTCGAAACCTGATAACGGTGACCTCCGGCAGGATCAACCGGAATTGCGGGTTACACACTTATCTCCCATACTTTTTACATCTTTACTACATCAGCCAAAAAAATAACTTTTGACTTCATTTTCAGCCACATCTGAAATGGTTTTTCATTAAAAGCAAATGCCAAATCCAAACCAACGCCAAAAATGTGGCAATAAAAAGCGCATATATAAATAATTTGCCATTCTTTTTAAATTTTTCGTTTTTTCAGTTTTGTTTCTGCAGTTTCAAATTCGGGTTTATAAAAAATCTTTACAAAAATTATAGTAAACAAAACTGTTAAGAGTATTATAATGAATACAACATTTGAAAAAATCTCAGCATTTTTTATTCCATAAACCAAAGGCATTTGTGCCAAAACAGCTGCTGCCAATCCCCTAGACATCATTGAACGCATTACATTCTTTTCAACTTTTGTAATAGTCATTTTATACGTACTTATCTGAACAGCAGCAATTCTCATGATTATTAATATAACTAAAAATATTAAACCATAATACAAGTATGTTAAACTAAATGTTGCTATTAAACCCAAATAAACAAAAAAGAAAGATCTTATGAAAAATGTAATTTCACTATGAAATCTCTTTAATGTTTTATTAACCCTATATCTTTTCTTGAATTTTAACATTTTTGAAAATGCATAGCTGTTACTTAAAACTAAACCAAACATCAAAGCTGTTATTGCTCCGCTTCCTCCTATCGATTCTGCAAAAACATAAAGTAAAAATACCACAGCCAAAGTTAACATGTAATCGAATTCTCTTCTTTTAATTTTATCTAAAACTAACAACCAAATAATTCCTGCTAATAAGCCAGTAACAACTGCAACAGAATACATGCTGGCCAAGTTATTGAATATTGGAATTGTTGGAGTGGTTTCAGTTGCAGAAGCTATTTGAATTAGGGCCATTGTTAAAACAATAACTATAGGGTCTGTTATTATTGACTCTAATTTTAAAACAGTTTTTATACCTTCCTTAATTTTTAAAGGATCTACAATTGAAATAACAATAGCACTACTTGTTCCACTTATTATTGATCCTAAAATCAAAGATTCTATAAACCCAAAATTGAAAATAAAAATAGAAACAAGTGCAATTCCACCTATTGAAAAAAATATTCCTAGAAAAACAAGCAAAACTCCTCTAGAAATTTTACTAATTATTTGATAAATATCCATGTGTAAACCAGCATCAAAAAGAATTATTAAAAGTGCTATTGCACCAAGTAATGAAGAAGCTGTGATAAAAATTGTTCTATCAATAAGATTAAAAATTGGGCCTACAATTAATCCAAATAATAATAACCAAACTATATCTGGTATACTTGTTCTTTCAAAAATAAGAGAGCCAATATAACCTAGAGCTATTGTTATACCAAAAAATGTTATTATGCTTAAAGGTTCTATCATTAATATAGTATGTGTTATTTGGTATATAAAAAATTATTTTATAAGCTAAAATTTCTAAATTGATTGTATGAAGAAAAAACTAGTTAAAAAATTGAAATTTACTAAAGAACAGAAAAAAGAATACAAAAAATTAAAGGTAATTGTTGGTTTAGTTGGGATTATTGGTCTTGTATTGACAATTGTATTTTACATTTTTGAATATCGAGATATTTCTTATATAATTATTAGTATTACATTAGCATTTTTGCTCATCTATGTTTATCAAAAATATAGAAAAATTCTATCTAAAACTAAAGTAACAAGAACTTACTATGATTTTCAAAAACAAATGTGCGCACTAGCCTTATTTTTTACAGTACCTTACTTTGTTTTATTGATCTATTTGGTATTTTATCAAATGGAATTTTTTGCTAAGAACCCAATTTTACTTATAGTTTTAATGATTATTCCAGGGATTATTGGTGGAATATTAGTGGCTTATTATGAAAAGAAAAAGTTTGGAGCTATTATGAGAGCACCTTAGTTGATTGAGTGAAATTCGAATTACTGTCGGCGCATCATTAGATTTCTAAACAACCATAGAAATATTTTCTATTAAATCAGTTGCCAACAAACCTTCTTTATATTTTTTTGAAGCTAATTCTCCGGCTTTACCATTAACATAAGCAGCTGCACAGGCAGAATTAAATGTATCTATTCCTCTAGCAAGTAAAGCTCCGCAGATTCCTGTTAAAGTGTCTCCGCATCCACCTTTTGTCATGTAAGGAGTTCCGGTTTTGTTTAATAAAACTTTATTTCCATTAGAAACAACATCTATATGACCCTTAAGAAGTATTACACAATTTAATTTTTTTGCTTCTTGTTTTACAAACCTTTTTCTTTCTTTCAAGTTTTTTACTCTTATTCCTGTTAATTCCATAAATTCATCTGCATGAGGTGTAATAACACAATTTCTTTTTATAACTTCTTTTTTCTTTGCAACAGCCCTGATTGCATCAGCATCTATTACTATCGGGAGATCAATTTTTTTAATTAATTCTATAATTGAATCTAAAGTTTCTTTTTCTCTCCACAATCCAGGACCTATTGCAACAGCAGTTGCTCTAACTTCTTTTATTAAAGCAATTATTTTTTCTACATGATTTTTTACTAGTTTATCTCCTTCTAGTGGTTCTGTTATAAGATTTGGAGAAAAATTTGCAACAACATCAGCTGCTCTCTTTGGAGATATTATGTAAACTAAATCACAGCCAGCTCTATAAGCAGCTAACCCAACAAAACAAGGAGAACCAGTGTGTCTTTTACTTCCTGCAATAACTACTAGTTTTCCAAACTCTCCCTTATGGCTCCAGACATCTCTTTTTCCATATATTTTCTTTAAAATTTTCAAATGGGCCACCAATTAATATAAATTAAAAATCCTTTAATTGCAAGAGCTGATAAAATTCCCAATAAAGTGCGTGTCCAAGGATTTCCCCATTCTTTATATTCAAACATTATAACAAAAATAACTACTAAAGCAGCAGAAACCCAATCTGTAGGCATTAATTTTTCTAAAAACTCATATGCGCTCATTACAGCCATAAAATTAGATGATATTACTGATTTAAAAAATTATGTTTTTAAAAAATTTTATAGATAGTTTTTTAAATTTCACAACGGTAATAGGTTTATGGCTAAACAAAAACCCTTCTATTTAAAACCTTGGGTTTGGGCTATTGTTATAATATTAATAATAATATTTTGGGTATGGGGTACTTACAACAACTTTATTGTATTAACCCAGAATATAGAAAATCAGTGGGCCAAAGTTGAAACTCAGTATCAAAGAAGAATTGATTTGATACCAAATCTTGTTAACACGGCAAAAGGATACATGCAGTTTGAAAAATCTCTGTTAAATGAAATAACATCTTTAAGATCACAATGGATGGGTGCAGCTACAACTGAAGATAAGGTGAAATTTGGAAATGCTTTAGATTCTGCCTTAGGTAGACTTTTGTTAGTTTATGAAAATTATCCAGAACTAAAATCAATAGAGGCTGTTGCTTCTTTAATGGATGAATTGGCTGGAACAGAAAACAGAATAGCAGTTGAGAGGTCTAGATTCAATGATGTGGTAAGAAATTATAACACAGCAATAAAAGTATTTCCATCAAACATTCTTGCAAACATGTTTGGATTCGAAGAGAGATCATACTTCCAAGCCCAACCAGGAGCAGAGATTGCACCAACAGTTAACATAACAGTTACTTGAGGTTTTTGAATGAAAAAAGTTTTGTGCATTGCTCTTCTAGTTTTTCTTTTATCTGTCAATATAGGCTTTTCGCAGGAGATTCCCACTTTAAAAAAATATGTAAATGATTTTGCTGATGTTTTATCTGCTTCAGATGAGAGTAGAATTAATACATTATGCTCTGAGATTGAAAAAAACTGGACAGTAGAAATTGCTGTTTTAACTGTTGAAACAACTCAACCAATGTCTATCGAAGAGTATGCTGTTAAAACTTTTGAGAAAAATGGAATTGGAAAAAAAGACGTTGACAATGGTTTGTTAATAGTAGCTGCAATTCAGGATAGAAAGTGGAGATTTGAGGTTGGATATGGATTGGAGCCTATTATTAATGATGCCAAAGCAGGAAGAATTGGAAGAAATTATTTGACTCCTTATTTTAGAGAAGAAAAATATGGAGATGGTTTATATTATGCTGTTGATGCTGTAGGTAAAGTTATTCAAGCTGGTGGTGATGAATCTGTTATTTCTGAAGGAATAGATGTTGAATCTATTATTCCAATAATTATACTAATAGTTGTTTTTATTCCAATTATTTTGATTGTTATTTCTATTCTTTCCACGCCTAGATGTCCTAAGTGTGGAACAAAGATGAAATGTCATACAAAGGGAGATTACATTATTTGTGAATGTAGAAAGTGTGGAAAAAAAACAAAAAAGAAAAAAAAGAAAACTCACTTCTGGTTCTTTGTTGGTGCATTTGGAGGAAGAGTTGGCGGTGGTGGTGGGGGAGGATTTGGCGGAGGAGCAAGCGGTGGCGGTGGCGCAAGTGGAGGATGGTAATAAGAAATGAGCCTGGAGAGATTTGAACTCTCGACCTACTGGTCCGAAGCCAGTCGCTCTAATCCAGACTGAGCTACAGGCCCAAATAGTAATTGTTTCTAGATTTTTAAATTAGAATGTCAATTGAATAATACACAAAAAATAAATGCTTTAAGGATAAAACCTTGTCATTGTTCTTGGAAATGGAATAGTATCCATTATATGTTCTACTCCAGCAATCCACATAACCAATCTCTCAATTCCTAAACCAAATCCAGAATGAGGAATTGTTCCATACTTTCTTAAATCCAAATACCACTCATAATCCTTTTTATCTAGTTTGAATATTTTTATTGATTCCAAAAGTTCTTTGATATCATAAATCCTTTCACTTCCTCCAATTATTTCTCCAACTTTAGGAACAAGCAAATCAGATGCTAAAACAACTTTAGAATCTTTAGGATCAGGTCTCATATAAAATGCTTTCATATCTCTTGGAAAATGAGTAAGAAAAACTGGTTTGCCTCCTAATTTTTCTATTAATTCTCTTTCATCTTTATCTGTTATCTCTTGTCCCCATTTTTTACCTAGTTTTTCTAATGCTTGTTTATAAGTTATTCTTAAAAACGGTTTTTTCAAATCTTTTAATTCTATTAAATCTCTTCCCAATTCTTTTAATTCTTTTTCACAATGCTTTAAAATATGATCAATTACGTATAAAATCAAATCTTCTTCAAATTCTAATATTTCTTCATGACCCACCCAAGCAGCTTCTACCTCAGCTGTCCAATACTCTGATGTATGTCTCTTTGTTCTTGATTTTTCAGCTCTAAATGCTGGAGTAATTGTATAGATTTTTTCTAAAGACTGTATCATTGCTTCTGCATGCAACTGCCAAGATTGTGAAAGATATAATTCTTTATCAAAATATTTAACTTCAAATAAAGAAGAGCCTCCTTCGCAGGCTGCTGTTGTAAATATAGGAGACTGAATTTCAATATATCCTCTTGAATGACAAAAATCATGTATTGCTCTAAAAACTTCACTTCTTATTTTAAAAATTCTTCTTAATTTCTGAGACCTTATCCATAAGTGTCTCACATCTCTTGTGAACTCTTCACTCAAGTCTTTTGATATTGGAAATTTTTCAGCTAAACCAATGATTTTCAATTCCTTTACCTGAATTTCAAAGCCACCTGGAGCTCTTTTATCTTGTTTAACTAATCCTGATGCTTCTATAGAGGATTCAATTGTAGTTTTTCTTGCTTCTTCAATTCCCTTACAAGCTAACTGAATTATTCCTGTTGAGTCTCTTAAAATTAGAAAAACCATTTCTTTCTGGTCTCTTTTTCTATAGACCCATCCTCTCAATGAAACTTCTTTTCCAGTTAATTCTCCTGTTAACACATCTTGAACATGAATAAAATCCATATCACCACTATCCTTATTTTTCTGTTTTACTTTTTAAAGATTTAATTGTAACTGAAATAATAGATTTTGGTTTAATCTTTAGTTTTTTTCTAACAGAAGCAGGTATTGTTATTCTTCCTCTGTAATCTGAGATAGAAGTAAAGCTAAGAGAATCTATTTGCTTATATTTTTCCCAAATTTTGATGTCCACCCATTTGTTTCACCTAATTAGAGTTTCTTAGAAGAGTATTTAAAGTTATGTGGGTAAGGTTTTTATTTTTAAGATACTAAAAAATTAACACTTGGTTTTTATGAAAGAAGATTTTAGCCAAAAATATAATTTTGTAAATAATGTGGGGAATCATCTTCTTGAAGTAGATATGTCGAGTTATGAAACTTTTCGTAATGAATTTAAATCAAATAAAAACATTGATGTAATTCTCATTGCTGAACCTGGTGGGAGAACTAAGGGCGCTATGCAAGTTGGCCTTTGTGAATTACCGCCTAGGAAAAAAAACATACATTTTGAAGACCCAATAAAACAACCAAGTTTTCCTGGAAAAACAACTTATGATGCCCTCCCAGATTTAGAAAAAAGGTATGATAAAATTTTAATTTTAACTGGTTCTCAAAGTGGTACAAAAACCACTGTTTGTAGTGAAGTGGAACGAGTAAGTGAATATCTTGAAAATAATGGTAGTGAAAAAGTAAAAATGTTATTTGTTACAGGAAATCCTGATTCTGAAACAGGTAAAATTGTTAAAAAACACGATGGAATAATCTTAAAATTAAAAGGAATAGAAGATATGGATCCAGATGATTATAAGAGTGTAGGAGTTTTAGGAGACTTATTTGAAAATGAGGTTGCTTCTCTTTTACAAGAAACAACTGAAATAATATGTAATGATTTAGAGGCTGAAGAGTTTTATGGAATGGTTGAAAGAGACTTTAAAAAAATAGGAAGAAAATTTGATGAAAATTCTTCTTCAATCTTTTTCAAAAATTTAACACAAGATACTGCAAATCGCTCTAATGTTTTCTTAAGTGGATTTGCTGGTGGAGGTTTATTAGTATCAGAAACAGCAGATGTAAGATGGGGTCATTATAAAAGATTAATACGTGGTAATTCATATGTTTTATGTGGAGATCATAGCACACCTCCTCCACTACCTGGTGATGTATGTACTTGGACATCTTTTTCAGGAGCAAAACAGATATATCCAGGAGCTGTTGGAGAAAAACATATAATTGACTTGTGTAGAAAATCTATAAAAAGAGGTGCAAAGACTTATAGTATTGTTGGAACAGCTAATTCACCTCTTCAAGAAATTGCTTCAAAAGACCATACTTTATTATTAAAAGGAAAAAAACCTTCTCGATTTTATGTAGATGCACTTCTATCGCACAGCATAGCTATTATCAAAGGTGTAAACACATTATTAGAAAGAGGGATTTTAGAAGAATATTCTGCAAAAAGAATGAAAGAAGAACATCAAATAGGTTAGTTGGCGCCCGAGGCATGTTATAGACCAGCAGTTATAAGCTGTATGGAAAAATCAGGATTTAAGAGTTATTTTTGAACTTGCCTACACTCGTTATCTATGCATTTTATTGTTAAGTGAGCCGCTATTCCAGTGCAAAAATCAGGACACTGTTTGCTTTCGTCAACATATTTTTCGTTTCCATAAAAACAATCTCCTGTTCTTATATGAACCCCACAACTGCAATCTTCATCAATATTGCAATATTTCTCTTCTATCACTTCAGAACAATTACCTTCCAGATAAAATGCGACATTCAGATTCATGCAAGCAAAACAGGAATTCGAATAGGTTCTTGCATCATTGCCACAAACTGGTTTGTATATCTCTATACATGCATCAACATTTCTGGATTCATCAGAACAGTAATATTTTGTTCTGTTTGTGTCATAAGGAAAGCACTGATTAGGTTGTATAATATTTCCATTCTCGTCAGTATAGGTACAACCTCCTCCAATATAACCTGGAATACAATCTATGCAAATAGCTTCTGGTTGTTCTGGTGGATTAAAATAAAACATAATCAATACCAATACTATTAGTAAAAACAAAAACATTTCAATATTTTTAATCATTTTTTTCACTTTTTTTCATTAAATCCCATGAAAAAGAATCCAACTCCTAAAATAAATGAAACCAATGCAAACAGAAATGGAAAAAAAGCATCGAATTTTAGGAAATAAGGAATTACAAAAAATAGAATAGACACTATAAACATTATAACTCCAACAGCAAGACTATAAGTGCGTTTATTCATTATAGAAATTTTGTAAATTAAAGTTTATAAATTTTCGAACTTCCAGAAAATGTCATATATATGTTTCCTGAAGTTATTTTCATGTCTGTTAGAGAAAATTTATTATTCTTTTATTTTCCATTTTGTTTTTATATAATTTGCCATTGCTTTGGCTAATTTTCTTGTTCTGGTTAGTCTATGAATATCTTTACCCTCTGCTGAACAAGTTTTACAAAAACGTAATAACTTATCTTCTATATATTCATCTATTTTCATTCTTGGTTTTCCCATGTCTAAAATATAGAAAAGCTAGAACAAAAATCTATCTTATTCTGAAGTTTAAAAATATAAATTCTTTAAGCCTCGAGAGAAACCTGAAGTTGAGTTACAAGCCCTATTTTAATCATCTTTCCATTCAAAATAATCTAACTTCCTTTTTCGAAAAGCAAATAATGTTTAATCCAAATATCACGTCCAGTCGCTTGGTATGTATGAAGCTTCCAGCCTTTATTTTGCCATTCAGCAATTGTTTTACCGACATCTCCATGATTACCAACTTGCACACACATAAATTCTTTCATTTTTATACCTCCATTATTTTTTACAAACAACATTTCTCTAATTCTTATTGATAATAAATATAGGATTTACTTCTATTTTCTTTACTTTAACAATTTCTCTATATCTTTTAGTATCCCTTTTCTTAAGTTTATTTTTAAGGTCTTCAAAATCAGAAATAACCTCTTTTTTAGGAATTTTTATTTTCTTTTTTGTAAAGCTTTTTTCAATTTTTCTTTTATTGAATTTATAACACCTTTTCTCAGACTCTTTCCAAACATAAAGAAGATAGGTGTTGATGGCAACAACAGGATTTTTATGAGTTTTGAATTTATTTAATTGAGGATGATTTCTCCAACCTTTAGTCTTGCCTTTGAGCACCTTTCTAGCTAGTAGGGTTTCTCTCCATAATGCAACTAAACCTTTGCAATCTAGATATTTGGGATGAATAATCCAAACTCTCATGTTTTTCTCCAATAATCTTTATTTCTATCTTCCTCGGCATCAGCTACGAGTTCTTCAGGATATGGATTAAATAATGTTTGCTCAAGTATTCTATTATCATTTATTAATATCTTAGACACTTCTTTTAAAGTTTCAAAACTTATCTTGTTTTTCTTGTATTTCTCTAGTATTTGCTCTTTTTCTCCAATAAGTTTCTTGAAAAATATGTAGATTTCTTCACTTGATGGAGGTTTTGACATTATCTGTTTAATTATTTCAAAATAATCTTTTTTGCTTATGCCCAATTTTTTTGATAGTTTTGAATTATAAAATTCAAATATTAATTTATTTTTTTCTTGAAATTCCTCTAATCTATTTATTTTTAACGCATTCCTATATCTTGCAAATAAAAATAATTTTGTTAGAAAATGTTCTCTTATTTTCTTGTTTCTTAATCTATCATCCTCTTCGATAGGATATCCTTTATATCTTTCTGCAATTCTGCTTGCAAAAAACCCCCCGCATCTATCGATTACCGGAGAACCTTTCATTCCAGAATAAACTTTAATCCCGCTAACTCCCATAGTAGGTGATTTTGATTTGAATATGAATCCATCAACATCTTTTAATTCATTTATGAATTTTTGTGAAAAATTATTCATATCATCTGTAACATCTTTATTGGTTTTGTGCTGTATTAGTCTGTATTTGTCCCCTACCTTAACAATTCGTATAGGTTCTCTTGGCACCCCTAAGCCTATCTCATATTCAGGACATACTTTTATGAATTTTACAAAAGGTTTTAAATCCCTAATAATTTTCGATGAAACAGACTGTCCATTGTATCTGACCTTTTCAAATTCTAGACATCCGCTTACTAAAACATTTGGTTTTATAAATTTTCTCACCTTATATTACTTAATTTAATTTAAAATCAAAATATAATAATTTAGAAAAGTTGCTACAGTTACCCAAAATATATATGGTAATAATAGCAAACTTGCTTTTTTGGAAACTTTAAAGAAGCTTATTATTGTAATTAAAATCATGATCCAAAGTATTATTATTTCTATAAGGGCATAAAATGGATTCTGCAATCCAAAGAATATTATTGACCAGATTGAATTCAGTATTAATTGTATAAAAAACAAAGTTAATGGTATTTTTACATTTTTCTTTTGATTCCAAATCAAATATAATGAAATTCCCATTAAAGTATACAAAGTAATCCACACAGGACCAAATAGCCAATTAGGTGGACTAAAAGCAGGTTTTTGTAAATCAGCATACCAGGTTATAACTGAAGATGATGTAAATACCGAACCTATAACACCTGCAATTTGACAAATCAAGATGCTAACTATTAATTTAACCCATTTTTTCATATTCAAATTTATCACTGGAAATTTAAATATAGTCTCGAAATGAAATCGATAAAAATAAGTTTTTCTTTTTTAATTATCCTTACTTTCATATTTATCGCTTTCTTCTTTTTTTAATAAATCTAAAAATAACAAATATGATAGCAACTATTACAACAATTATTACAAGTAAAAACAAACCAATTAAGTTAAAGAATGCAGTATAAGCTGGTTTCTCGAAAAATTCCTCTTTTAATCTAGGAAGAGTTATTATCGTATTTATAAACTCATCCAAAGGAAATTCTTCTTTTTCTCCAACCACAAGAACATATTTTCCCTGATTATCTTGACTGAAAACTTCAATAATATAAGTTCCTTTTTCTGCAGTTGTTTTAAGTTCAGGTCCCTGATAATATGAATCTCCTCCAAATTCTTCATAATAATATGTCCACTCATAATCTGTGCCATTAAGAAAATATTCGGTTTCTTCGTGTTTTTTTTCATGATCATGTTCTAAAACAATTTTAACAGAAACATCTTTATCTATATTTTCAATATCGGGGACAAGAATTCCAACATAAAGATTAAATTCTTCATCAGAATTAATTTGATAATAATCAGACTTTTCTTTGAGATTGCCATAAAAAGCTTGGGAAATTTCAGGGTTTCTAATTAAAGTAAATTGTTCAGAAACCAATCTAGGTTGATGAGCAAAAACAATATCTGAAATAAATAATAAAAATATTAAAGACAATAAAAAGAATTTTCTCATATTTATATTTTTGTTTCAAAGTTTAAAAATATAAAAGAAAAAAGAAATTAAATTAATAATTCGTCGAATTACCATGGTGCTTGTGGAAAAGGAATTGAATCAGGCAATGTTGCTGGGCTACCTATAGTCGATGCCCCGTTTTCAAATCCACAATCGTCTGTTCCTGGATATATCCATCCTTGCCAACTAAGGGCTGGATTTGCATGACCTGTAGTTGCACCTGATGGATTTATATCACCCCAATTTGGATTTGGATTGGTTTCTGGACCAACTGCCAATACTGTTTGTACTATAAGCATCATTCCAACTATTAAAGAAATCAAACCAATTTTTTTTGTTTTCATAATCATTTTATCACATAGATTAATAGTTTGGTAAGATATTTAAAGTTATCACTTTAAGGTAATGAACGCCCGAGGCATTTTCTCAAAAACAATTGTGGTGCCTGTAGTTTGATAGATTAATAGAATTAGAAGAAATTTATTTTTTTGGATGTTCTTTAAAGTATTTTTCTACATCGACATTAGGAAATAATGGTTTAAGGGTAGTTTTAAATGCGTTTTTCATTGCCTTTTCTATTTCATATTCTGAGGGATTGAGTGGAAGTTCTTTTATAAAAATATCATATGTTTTGCTGAAAAATCCATGTTTATCGACTAAAGTGTATTCATTATTATTTTCATCAGAAATTAAAAATCCAGAATGCTCTAAACCATCTAAATCAAATATCAATTCTTCTCTCGGAATTTTTAAAGCTTTTTCTATTTCTTCTAAAGTTAACTTTTCTTTTTTTAATGAACGAAATATTCCTGTAAAAATAAATTTATTTGAAAAATTTTTTGCTCCTTCTAAGTGTTTTTTACAATGTTCGACATATTCTCTTACAGATTTTAGTGGCCTAATAGAGAATAATCTATAAGCACTTTCTACTTCTTTATCTTGAAAAGTTTCAGGTGGTTCAAAGAGTTTTTCTGGAATCGGAGAAACAATGGCATATGAATCTGGCAAAAACAATAGCCAATCTCCATCTTTTGTATTGTTTTTATATCTCTTTATATTTTTGATTTGAACAGAAATTTCTGTTTGTTTTTGAAATTCTTCAACATTCTCTTTTATCTCCTCTTCTATATCAGAAAATCTATAATAGTTACAATAAACTGAACAATTAAGATCTAGATTAACTCCATCTAAATTCTTTTTTATTAAATTCTTATGCTTAGAACAAATAGGTGGTTTCTCAATCTTTTCTAATGCATGAGAAGCAAAACAATTAGGATCTCTACATTCATGTTCACCTTCTTTCATTCCTGAATGCTTTAAAAAAGAATAAGCTAGCATTTCATGTTTTGTTGTAATTGCGTCTGGTACAAAAACTGCATCTAAATTTTCATCAGCTATACCTCTTGTAAATAGACCCATAGCTACTTGATGCAAACCACTATAAAAAACAAATCCATCATATATGTTTACATCCACGTTGTAAATCATACAAGTAAATAAAATAAAAAAAGATTTAAGTTTAATTACGCCCGAGGCAGGATTTGAACCTGCAACCTTCTGCTTAACAGGCAGCTGCTCTTCCGTTGAGCTACTCGGGCATA
>JABAOF010033048.1_pt3 | contig 13164 bp, 15 predicted proteins | sample 7062171 | NCBI WGS metagenome assembly JABAOF01 (sample SAMN14538628, study PRJNA623070) | marine sediment metagenome | biome: marine biome [ENVO:00000428]; feature: marine pelagic biome [ENVO:01000023]; material: deep marine sediment [ENVO:00002113] | place: India: Gulf of Khambhat ...
GATAGAGAAACTAAAGAAGAAAGAAGAATCAAAGAAGTGATTTTGCCATATCTTCTAAAACTGTTTTTGGATCTTTGGCCTTTACTATTCCTGAGGCGACTAATACTCCGACAGTTCCCAATTCTATCGCTTTCTTAACATCTTCTCCATTCGTTATACCTGCTCCACAAAGAACCTTTACCTTTGGGTTAACATTCTTTACTTTTTCCACAGTTTCTGTCACGACTTCTGGTTTTGTTTTAGATACGGGTATACCTGTCCCTATGAGTTCGGGTGGTTCATATGCTATAAAGTCAGGATCGAACTTTGCAATCTCTTTACTTTCATTGATATTACCAGAACAACAAACCGTTATTAAACCATATTTTTTAGCTATCTCTATGCGTTTGCTGATTCCTTCTATTCCCAACTTCCTTTCAGAATGATTTATCAACGTACCAACCGCACCAGTCCCCTTTACTGATAAAGGAGATATATGTCCAGTGAAAGCTCCAGGTTCAATCGGATCTATATGTTGAGAAAATATTGGGATATCAACCTCTTTTGAAAAAGTTGAAATATCTGTAAACTGTGGTACTAATGTAATATTCACTCCGTCTTCCTTTGAGACTAACTCGCAGATTTTTGCTAATTTCAGACCTTTCTTTCCACCCCCTTCTTCATAACATTTGAAATTTACCATTATTACTGGTAGCTTCATACGAATAAGATGTTTTTGAAGAAAATAAATCTAACTCAAACCTTTAATCTTCTCTTTCCTTTCAGTTCTATTATTCTAGCCTTTCCCTTGTATTTTTTTATTTTAATTCTATCCCCCCTTCTCACCGTAATCATTTTTTCATTATTGTCAGCAGTCATCCATCCCATACCCCTGAGAACATCAACCTCAATCACTGAATCGTCGTTAACAACTAAACCCTTTCTCATTTTCTTTGGGTTGTTGAATGCCAATCCCAAACCTTTAGAAAAAGTTTTTCTAGTGATCGAATGGAAATAGGCTGTACTTCCGTAAGGAGTCGCGACTACTATACCATCACCAATCATCTCATCGGCCACGACTTTACTATCAACATTTACTCGCAGCCTAATCGTCTTGGTTGGTATTTTATGATGAATGCCTATTTCATTCAAACCTATTAACTTTTTTTTAGGATCGTCATTGACGATACCCTCAACTTTGATCTCTTCAATTACCTTGTATTTATTTTCTTTCAAGGCTTTTAGCACTTCCGAAAAATCATGAGTTCCCAATTTACATTTTTGACAGACCTTACTATGCTTTATCAAAACCCTAGGAATGCCAGGATAAACTCGTTCAGCGTACAGAGCTGTACCATCCCCACCAAAAGATATTACAACATCAGGATTCTTTTTATCCAAATTCAAACCATACTCAGGCAATTTCTTTTCAATTAACTTTTTAGCCAACCCGACAACGGCTACTTTCATTTTTTATCACGTTTTTCCATACCTTTCTTTACTCTCTCTTGAGCTATCTCCATCGCCGCTTCTCTTGGTTGTAATTTTTCTTTTTTAGCTTTCTCAAGAACAAGTTTAGTGTTTTTCTTAATTTTTTCTTCAACTAATTTAAACATCTTTTTTGATGTTCCACCAATGTATTCAACATAAGATGAAATCACACCACCAGCATTAGCAACAAAATCAGGAATGACTAATACACCTTTCTGGTGTAATATCTTTTCAATATCATGAGGAATTGGTATGTTTGCCGCCTCAACAATTATCTTAGCATCCACTCTATCAACGTTATTTTTATTTATAACATCTGGAATAGCGGCAGGTATTAGAATGTCAACAGGAAGTTCGAATATCATACCACACTTATAAGTCTGGCCAGAATGCATGTCCCTCGATTTTACTGCTCTCGTCGAATAATTGATAACACTACCAGTTTCTCTTTTTATCTCTGACAATTTCCCGATTTTTATGCCTTCTGGAACATTTAAACAACCTTTAGAATCAGATACAGAAACTATCTTTGCTCCAGCTTCTGATAAGAACTTTGCTACGAACGATCCTACGTTACCAAAACCTTGTATTGCAACAGTAGAATCTTTTATATCTAAATCATAATGTTCAGCAGCTACAAGAGTTGAGTGATAAACACCAAAGCCAGTTGAACCCAGTTCGTGTGGTATCCCACCCAATTCCTTTGGTTTTCCCGTACAAGCTTTCATCGAACCGTTAGCTTCAGCAAACCATTTCATCTCTTCTTCTGCTGTGTTCATGTCGGGCGCAGCAACGTACATAGAGGGACAAACAGGTTTTAACGATCTAGAGAAAGCCTCGACAATCGTTTTTTTTTGTTCTTTCGACATATTTCTGTCATTAGCGATTATTCCAGACTTTGCTCCACCGAATGGTAATTCAGCTAATGCACATTTCCATGTCATTGCTCTCGCAAGTCTAAAAACCTCTTTAACGTCAACATCGGGTCTAAACCTTGTTCCCCCCTTCCCAGGACCTAAGGCAGTATTATCGATGACAAGGATTCCTTTCATTCCAGTCTGAGGATCATAGGTTTGTATAACTTTTTCAGGTCCCCATTCATCTGAAAAATCATGAAATTCCATAAAATCACTTATTCATACTCTTAAACTTCCTCCAATCTATTATTATCTCGGCCTTTATTCCATGCAAATAGTTGTAAGCATTCAAACCAGCTTTAGCTCCCTCCCCTGCAGCTACAACGATTTGTTTGAATGGAGTGTCTGTAACATCTCCAGCCGCAAAAACACCAGGGCGGGAGGTTTCACAATTTTTGTTCGTAATAATATGATTGTTTTTATCCAACTTTACCAAATCCTTTACAAAATCAGTTTTAACTACAGAACCAATTTCAATGAATACACCATCTACTTTCAATTCTTTTTTTCCTCCAGTTTTCTTGCTTTCAAGAATCATAGACTTCAGAACTTTATCTCCTTTGAATTTCACTGCCACATGGCTAAGAACCAGTTCAACATTCTTTCTTTTCTTTACATCTTCTATCAGAGCTTCAAATCCTCTGAACTCATCTCTTCTGTGTACTAAATAAACCTTTTTAGCTATTTTACTCAACAATAAAGCAGCATCTAAGGCGGAATTACCACCACCTATCACACCAACTATCTTATTCTTGAAAAGTGGAGCATCNNTTTTCCTTCATAACTTTTCTGAGTCGTCTTAAAAATGAAACTTTTTTTCTTTAGAATTATCTTAACAACTTCTTCGAATTTTATTTCCACATCAAAATCTCTAACCTGTTCTTCAAACCTCTGAATCAACTTGTAGCCTTCTATTTTCTTGAAACCAGGATAATTCTCTACATGGGGTGTCTCTGATACTTGATCACTCAATCCCTTACTCAAAACCAAAGTCTTCATATCCCTTCTAGAAGTATAAATAGCTGCAGTTAAACCAGCTGGTCCTGCTCCTACGATGATTACGTCGTATAACATCTGTTCACTCTATTTTAGTTTCAAAGCCTCTTTCAAAGCAGGTACATTATAACCAACTATGATTTTTCCATTGATTTCAGTAACAGGGACACCCATCTGTCCTGATTTTTCTATCATTTCTCTTGCGGCCTTTGAATCTTTCGATACGTCAATATCCTTGAATTTTACATTATGTTTCTTCAAAAAATCCTTTACCATATGGCAATAAGGGCAGGCGGGCGTACTAAAAACTTTCACTATCATGATATCACGTGTCAATATTTAAGGTATTATTTATTTTAAATTTATTACTTTAGGGATTTCATTAATCAGATCAGATGCCATCATTCCTTCTTTGAATTTTTTCGCAGCCATATCTCCAGCCTTTCCGTTAATGTAACAAGCAGCACATGCAGCTTCAAAAGGATCAACATCTCTAGCTAGTAAAGCACCACATATACCCGTTAAAGTATCTCCTGTACCACCAACAGTCATGTAAGGATTCCCAGTCTTGTTAACTCTAACTTTCTTTCCGTCAGAAATTACATCCAAATAACCCTTTAGAACAATTATGCAACGCAACTGTGAGGCAGCTTTCTTAACTCTCTTGACTCTTTTTTTCACATTCGTTTCAGGTTTGATACCAGTCAGAACATGAAATTCTTGAGAATGAGGAGTGATAACAAACTTCTTACTCAAAACCTCCTTTTCTGTCACGACAGCATGAATCGCATCTGCATCTATAACACATGGTATAGTCAATCCTTTCAGAATCTTATTTATGGTGGATAAAGTTTCTTCATTCCTTTCCAATCCTCCGCCTATAGCTACAGCATCAGATTCTTCTGCCAAAACAAAGATATCATCTAAATGGGTCTCGTTGAGATAATCACCCTCCAAAGGATAGGTTATCAAATCTGGAGAAAAGGATGCTACTATATCTGCTGCTCTTCTTGGCGCGGCTATCGTTACTAGATCCATACCTATCCTGTAAGCAGCTAATGCATTGAATGTAGGTGAACCAGAATATCTTTTACTACCGCCTATTACCAACAAACTACCAAAATTACCTTTATGACTCCATTTATCTCTTTTTTTGTAGATTTTTTTTATCATACTCCGACTAACACTCTTCATCCTATCACCCCACATCAATCTGCGCTTTTTGCAACTTACCAGAATAATCTATATAGACTGTTTTTGTTTCAGAAAATTCATGTATCCCTTCAATCCCACCTTCTCTCGTTCCTATTCCTGTATGTTTAATCCCACCAAAAGGCAGATGTATCTCTGCCCCAATCGTACTGGAATTTATGTAAGTTATTCCAGATTCTATCTTTTGTATGGCCTTGAAAGCCTTACTCATATCGTTCGTATAAATGGAAGAACTCAATCCATACTCGACAGAATTAATTGCTTCAATCGCTTCTTCAAAATCTTTAACTGGTATCAAGGAAACTATCGGTCCGAATATTTCTTCTTGACAAATCCTCATATCGATCGAACAATCAGTGAATAAAGTTGGTTTAAAGAAGAATCCTTTCATTTTTGGTATCTTCCCACCAATCAACAACTTCGCTCCTTCATTCAATCCTATTTCAGTATACTTTGCACTCTTTTCTTGTGCCTGTTTGTTTATCAATGGCCCAACATCCGTCTTTATATTCAATCCATTACCTAACTTCAATCTCTTTATTCTGTTAACAAGCATTCTTTCAAATTTCTTCTTAATTTTTTTATGAACGATTACTCTAGAAGCAGCTGTACATCTTTGACCAGTCGTACCATAACCTCCCCATATAACTCCATCCAGAGCAAGGTTCAGATCAGCATCATCCATAACTATGATTCCATTCTTTCCTCCCAACTCCAGTCCAACTTTTTTTAATCCAGCTTCTTTAAGGATCATCTTTCCCGTGTCTTTGTGCCCAGTGAATGAAATGCATCTAACCTTTTCATGTTTGACTATCGACATGCCAACACTTCCTCCAGGACCGATAACAAGATTAACTACACCTTTTGGTACTCCAGCTCTTTCCAATATTTCTACTAACCTTGTCGCACATAGGGGAGTATCTGAGGAAGGTTTAAAGACGATTGTATTTCCACAAATCAATGCAGGCATTATCTTCCATGCAGGTATGGCGAATGGAAAATTCCAGGGTGTTATTAGACCACAAATACCTACAGGACTTCTGATAGTCATACAGAACTTATTTCTCAATTCAGATGGTGTTGTGTAACCAAACAACCTTCTTCCTTCACCTGCCATGTATTCTGCCATGTCAATAGCTTCTTGCACATCCCCTCTCGCCTCTTCGATTACTTTACCCATCTCCATAGTTAACTCTCTTGCTAACTTTTCCTTGTTTTGTTTAAGTAATTGTGCAATCTTCAGTAGAATTAATCCTCTCTTAGGAGTAGGCACTTCACTCCACTTCTTGAACGCCTTTTCAGCGGCTTCTACGGCTTTATCAACATCTTCTTCATTTCCTTTCTGGAATTTTCCTATAACTTTCTCATTAGTAGGATTAATACTTGGAAAAGTTTCGCCTGACTCAGAATTTATCCATTTACCGTTAATAAAAAGCTTATAGATTTTAGATGAACTCATAACCCCAAATAAAATATTCACTTCTTATTTTAATTAATTTTGGTTATTCCAAAGAACAACCCGTTACAGAACTCAAAGTTTCAAAACTCTGTACACCGGTATAAGATTCTCCGTTTATTATCCAGGTAGGAACCCCTCTTATTCCCATCTGTTGACATAACTGTTGATTTTCTGAGCATTCGACTTGATTAATATATTTTAAAGAATCTCCAAACATCTCTTTCTGATTCTTACAATGCCCACAATATTTAGAGGCGTATAATGTTGCACCATTTTCTGTCAGGCATTTAGCGAATTTATCCAAATCAGTCAAATTATTTTCATCTTTCACAGAATAACCACTGACAGACCAAGCAATGATAGCTACTGCTATAACTATTCCTATTATTAACAAAGACTTCTGTGCCAATTTTATTTTCATAGTTGTTTACACTTGTTCTATTAAATTTTTAACTTCGTTGCATACATCTGTTGGTTGATTGTCTGTTAATGTACATATCAACGCTGTTATTTCATCTTCTTCCAATTTTATATCATCCGTTCTTTCGTTGTTTGTTCCCGTTCTGTAATACTTGCAACCGATGACGGTCATTGGTATATAACCAGTTCCATACTTGTTATAAACTTCCCTGTCCGCTTCCGACTCGTCCATATTGTCGTGTACTGATATGAGATCTCCAAAATTCTGCTTTATATTGTCGAAGACTGGATGTAACCATGTACAATGTGGACATCCACTACTTCCAAACATGTATATTATTGGTTTTCCATTGTCCTCGCAAACTGGGTCCTCACTTACAGAAAAACCACCCACGGTAACTTCAGCTTCTTCAGGTGTTTCTGGCGTTGGTTGTTCAGGTGCTTCTGGAACTAATTCTTCTGTTTCAATCACTTGAGGTATAAATAATTTTCCATCTTTTGAAACATAATATGTTTGTTCACCCTCTCCTTGCGATGAAGATAATTTTACTGTAAATTGATAAATACCATTTTCTGTCTCACTTGCATCAACTAAAGTTATTGTTACATCTGCCCCCTGTCCCTTATAAAAACTTGATAACCAATCTATCGCTTTATTTGCAGCTTCTTCAGCTGTTAAGATTCCAGTTAATCCATCAGGTGAAACAACTTGACCAGTAAGAGTCCAACCCCCTGCTAGTACAAAGGCTAGTGCTCCTGCCAAAATTACTGTCAATACCATCCAAGGATTAATACTTGGGACTTTGACTGTAATACCCTTCTTTTTCTTTTCAGTTTTTTCAGTCATATACTCACTTATATCAGTTAAATTGTTAATCGATAAACTTAAATATTCATCGATTTCTTAGGAACTGTTAATTCTAAAGTTCTTTATTTCTCTCTCTGTCAGAGGAGAAACTGTAATTGATCTGTTCAACTTCTCTTTACCATAATTAACCAAAATATTCCTCTCCCTTGAATCCGAATATCTGGCCGTTAATGAGGCGGCTATTTTTATCGCCATCCTCGTTTTTGGACCCTTTAATATTGTAATAGGACTTCCATAACCAGGAACTTCAAAATAATAATCATTCGGTTGTTTAAATTTCAATAGTTGTTTATTCTCTTCTTTGTCTCTCCCAACTATTATCTTGTTTTTTTCAAACCTGAAATGTCTACCTATCTTGAGTAAATTAATGTCATTCATGCTGACTCTTTTTTTATAATCAAGCAAATCTCTTAACTTTTTTGCAAATTCCTTATACGTCAATAAACAACCACCCCCAGGAGTAGGATAGTTATCTATACCGAATTCTTTAGCTAATTCCATTTGTCTTCCTCTCCGTCTACCCCCAATGTCTAACAATTTTTCTCTATTTACCCAACCTTCCTCTTCTGCTTCAGTTTTAGATAACAATTTTGCTGATAATGATCTCAGGAGTTTTCCTTTCAAACTAGATTCTTTTTCTATCAACTCTAAAGCTTTTCTGGTTTGAGTCATGGGTCTTTCGTCCAGAACTTCTCCTGTAAAAACAAAGGAAGCACCTATTTTTTTGGCGTATGCTTTCGCTTTTTTTAACATGAAGATTCTGCAGTCGATACAGGGATTCATGTGTTTTCCATAACGAAACTTAGGTTTCTTTATAATTTTGAGGTAATCTTCCCCCAACTCTACAATTTTCAACGGTATTTTGAATTTCTTAGTTATTTCATGAACACATTTTCTTTCAGAAATTTGGAATGGAGTAATAAAATTTATAGCAACGACATCGATATCTTGATCTAACATCAACTTTACTGCCAATATACTGTCCAAACCACCAGATAATAATCCTAATGCTTTCATACGTTTCTTATAACTTCCAGAACTTTAATTTATTTTTAACAATTTATCATAATATCATTCCAAAGATTAAGAATAATCCAGCAGCAATAACCAATCCCAATAAACCATAAGGCATTTGTGTATTGACATGATCGATTATATCACATCCCGCCCCAGAAGAAGCCGTAATAGTTGAGTCTGATAATGGAGAGCATTGATCTCCAAAAACCCCCCCAGATAGAACAGCAGCGATAGTTAAAATTAAAGGAGATCCAATTCCGATAGCCAAGGGAATTGCTATTGGCATCAACAATGCCCATGTCCCCCAAGAAGTCCCGAGAGTGTAAGAAATAAAACAACCGATTAGAAAAACTATAACTGGTAACAGGTATCCAGTTAAACTAAAATTTTTAACGTAATTTACTACGAGTTGTGTCATGCCGAGATCCGTTGAAACTTGAGCTAAAGCCCATGTTAACCATAAAACTGCAATTGGTGTTAAGAACATAATAACTCCAGATTTGAAATGCTCACTAAATTCTTCGATTGAAATCAATTTTCTCGGAATATACATTAATACTGAAACCCCGATTCCAGAAAATATGGCCATTAACATCGAGAACATAAACCCCTCACCTGAAGTGAATAGTGCTACGGCAACAAAAGTTAAAAAAATGATTGGGATTACAAAATCGTAGATTTTTCCCTTACTCTCTATATGACAGCAATGTCCTGAATGTTTATGAACTTCTTTTGGTCTGATCGTTTTTCCAAAATTCGTGAATAGAGGTACTATTAATGCGAGGGCTGTGGCGACTATTGCATAAAAATTCAATGGAATCGTTTGTAAGTAAACCGAGAAAGCATCTTGAGTGATATCGGCAAGTTCGAAACTCTCATTCAATACTCCAACTATGAAACCAGTAAAAGTAGTTATGGGAACTAAGACGATCCATGGAGGAGATGTTGCATCAAGGACATAAGCTAGCTTTTCTCTTGGTATCTTAAATTTATCATAGAGTTTTTTCATTACTGTACCAACTATCAGATTATGATAACAACAGTCTAGAAATGCTGTTAATCCTAATAACCAAGTGGATGCCTCAATACCTCTTCTTGATTTAATTTTTTTAGAAATCCATTTACCAAAAGAATCAGCCCCTCCCACGGCCTCAAGTATCCCAACAAAACCGCCAAACATTAGCAAAAATAAGATAACAATTGCATTGTCTATATCAGTAATCACATTAACCAAATACTCGATAGATTTTTTTGCAGATGGATACAATGAACCCGTTATCAAAAAAGATCCCACTAGTATTCCAATGAAGACTGAGACGAGTATTCTTTTTGTCAATATTGCGAGTATTATTGCCACTAAAGCAGGTAATAAACTGATTATTAAAATCATCTAATACCTCCCGTCTAAATATATTCCCGATTTCGATAGACTTAAATATCTGACTTGATTAAAGATAAGTGTCAAGGGTGGATCTGAATGATCGGTGGACATCTTTGTTTTGTTTGCTAATTCTTCTAGAGTTCGTTATCCGATTCAATTAATAAGATTTATAATTTCCAAAACATTCCAATTTATTAAGCCGAGGTGTCAGAACGGCTATGAGACCGGCTGCAGAACTGGTATGCTGATCGANNAATGGGTTCAACTCCCATCCTCGGCTTATGGTATTTAAAATATTCAACACAATATCGAGGAAGAAAGAACTATTCAAACCTCTAGATGATAAAAAAGTCGAGATGTTCGTATGTGGAGTAACAGAATACGATTATGTTCATTTAGGTCATGCTAGGACTTATGCCTTTTATGACACTCTAGTTAGGTATTTGAGATACTTAGGGTACAAAGTCACTTATCTTCAGAATGTTACTGATGTCGGACATTTGCTAGATACTGGTGAAGACAAAATCATAAAGAAAGCCAAAGAAGAAAGAAAAGACCCCATGGAAATAGTTGAATTCTTCATGAAACATCATCTAATGGTCTTTGATAAAATGAGGTTCTTGAGACCTGATATGTTAAAGAGGGCGACTCTTCACATAAAAGAAATAATAGAACAAGTTAAAACCCTGATAAAGAAAGAATATGCTTATGAAGCTAATGGTTCAGTTTATTTTGAAGTCTCTAAATTCAAGGATTATGGTAAACTATCCAGAAGAGTTCCTAAAAAATTGATAGCAGGAGCAAGAGTTGAGGTTAATCCCGATAAAAAAGATCCGCGTGATTTTGCACTGTGGATTAAAGCTCCACCTGAACACATACTCAAATGGGAATCACCTTGGGGTTTAGGTTATCCTGGTTGGCATATTGAGGATACAGCTATTGCTATGAAGTATTTTGGTTCACAGTACGACATTCATGGAGGAGCTATAGAACTGGCATTTCCACACCATGAAGCAGAAATTGCTCAAGCCGAAGCCACGACAGGAATTAAACCTTACGTTAAGTATTGGGTTCATACCGGTTTGTTAACAATAAACAAAATGAAGATGTCCAAGTCACTTGGAAATTTTATTAGGGTCGTAGACGCTTTGGATAAGGATGATCCTGAGACATTGAGACTATGGATTGCATCAACTTATTACCGTAAACCATTGGACTATAACGATACGGATTTAGAAGTTGCTAAGAAGAAAGTTGAGAAAATAGTTACAACTCTAGAAAAGATTCAAGACAATTTAAAGAAAGCTAAAGATACTAAACCACTATTTAAACCAAAGATAGAAAAATTAAGAAAGAAATTCTTCAATGCCATGAACGAAGACATGAATACTTCCTTGGCGTTAACTAATTTTTTTAGGATAATTTCCTTGGTTAACAAGCAAATTGGAAAGAAAAAATTTTCAAAGAAAGATTTAATGTATGCGAAAGAGGTAATACATGAATTAGGTCAGTTCTTTCAGATAATTCCTCCCCAAAGGAAAGTAAAACTATCATCCAAGATAAAGAAAATGATAGAAGAAAGGGAAGTAGCCAGGAAGAAAAAGAATTGGAAAAAAGCAGATGCCATCCGTGATAAGTTAAAGAAAATAGGAATAATCCTCGAGGATACTACCAAAGGAGTCAAGTGGAAATTCAAGAAAAAATGAACTGATGTCTAAAATTTTAAAAGAAGTTCAAATTGAAATTTTGATGTCGATTCATACTGAGTATCCTAGTCTTTTCTTAGAATTGATAGATGAGAGAGCGACAAGGATTAAGTTAGCTAAGGAGGGGGAAAGTATAGACATTTTAAATATTTTTTAAATACACTAACTTTTCCTGTTGAACAAATAACCCCCAACCAGCAATGTAAAAAAAGAAAATATTAAAACCACACTAAAACTTAGGATGATGTTGATGCTAGAAAAACCGATCAAGATCGAACGTAGTAACTCAACCCCATAAGTTACTGGGTCTGCATAACTCAAAACTCTCAACCAATTAGGAAGATTGTTTATCGGGAACAATGCTCCTGACAAGAAGAACATGGGCATTATCACAAAATTCATTATCATTCCAAAACCTTCTAGTGTATCAAGTACAGATGCTATACCAATTCCTATCCCAACTATACCCAAAGCAATCAATAGCATTAAAGGCAATGTTACCATAAAAGTGAATAAATTTACTCCAACCCCAGAAAAGTATTCACTCGACAAGTTCTGGGTACCGAATATCAAGAAGAGTATAATACAACCTTGCATCAAAGCTGTTGTCGCACTACCGAGTGATTTACCGATTACGATGGATATCCTTGAAATGGGAGCAACCAACATTTCTTTCATGAAACCGAGTTCTCGATCCCAGATTACACTTATTCCTGAGTGCATGGAAGTAAACATTATTGACATCACGATAACACCTGGTGCAATAAAAGATGTATAATCTATCTCCCCGCCAAAAACGGGCGCTCTAATACCACTTCCAAAAACCAATAGCCAGAATAAAGGCATTGCCAAAGAACTTATGATTCTTTCTTTAGCACGGAAATACCTAATCATTTCTCTTAACCAAACAGTATAAACTGCTTTCAACTCATGCATTCAATGACCCCCCATTCTTCTCCTTCTCTTCAACTCTTCCTTTAAACCTGCACCTTCCTCTCTAATCTCTCTGCCAGTTAAATTCAAAAAAACGTCGTTCAAAGTAGGTTTTCTTATGTTGGCTTCAATAATCCGTATTTTATTCTTCTTAGCCTTTTCCAAAACCTTCTTAATCTCTCTACCAGCATTCTTCACCGACAAAAGAAGTTGGCTATCAAATATTTTCGATTTCTTGAAAATTTTCTTAGCCTTTTGTATGTCCTCATCTTGTATATCGAGAATTATCGTATCACCACCAAGGCCATCCTTCAAACTTTTTGNNCTATTATCGCTACTCTATCGCAGAGCTCATCCGCTTCTTCCATGTAATGCGTAGTTAGGAATATAGTTATCTCATGTTCTTTCTTCAACTTGACTATGTAATCCCATACATGTTTTCTGGTCTGTGGATCAAGACCAAGAGTAGGTTCATCTAGGAACAATACTTTTGGGTAATGAATCAACCCCCTAGCTATTTCCAACCTCCTTCTCATTCCACTGGAAAAGGTCTTGACTATTGAATCAGCTCTATCTCTCAACTCTACCAATTCCAATACTTCTTCTATCCTTCTTTTCATCTTCGATTTCTGAACACCATAGAGTCTTCCATGCAATTCTAGGTTTTCCTTAGCAGTCAACTGATCATCCAGAGTAGTGTCTTGAAAAACTATTCCTATACATTCCCTGACTTTTTTCGGTTGTTTAATTATATCGTAACTGCAGACAGCAGCTTTACCCTGAGT
>JABAOF010023798.1_pt1 | contig 13163 bp, 14 predicted proteins | sample 7062171 | NCBI WGS metagenome assembly JABAOF01 (sample SAMN14538628, study PRJNA623070) | marine sediment metagenome | biome: marine biome [ENVO:00000428]; feature: marine pelagic biome [ENVO:01000023]; material: deep marine sediment [ENVO:00002113] | place: India: Gulf of Khambhat ...
GAATTCCTTTTTTCCTTTCCTCCCAAAATCGCCCCAGATGAAGTATACTTCGTCAAGTGAGGCGGGGTTGAGAAAACGCGGGGGCGGATCGATGGAAGAGAAGGAGTTTTTGAAGAGCCTCCTGGCTCGAGAGGTCGTCCCGGCAACTGGGTGTACAGAAGTGGGCGCCGTCGCTTTGGCCACTGGATGGGCGGTTCATGCCTTGGCGAGACCAATCGATGAGATCGAAGAGATTATCGTTGAGGTCGACAAGAGCACTTACAAGAACGCCCTGGGGGTCGGCATTCCAGGGACTGGTGAGACTGGGCTCGATTTTGCCGCTGCCATGGGAGCGTGCTCTGCGAAGGAGGTGCAGCGGGGACTCCAGATTCTCGAGGATCCGGACAAAGAGGCCATCACCGCCGCTCGAGCCCTGAGGGCAAAGCACAAGGTTCGAATTCTTCGGTTGCGTCAGCCCAGGGAGATCCTGATTCAGGAAAAGGTCTCCGGCGGCGACGACGAGGGGTCCGCAGTCATCCGTGGGAGCCACGACCATGTCGTGGGAGTCGAAAGGAATGGAAAGCCCTACAACGGGGCACCTGATCCTGATGAGGATTTCTGGGGTGTGGCCCAACGGGTCAGAGCGCTAGACTACTCCAAGATTATCGATTTCTCGAAATCTGTCGACGTGTCGGAGCTGCCTGTAGTGAAAGAGGCCGCGGAAATGAACATGGCCTTCGCGGCAGAAGCGAAAAACATTCAACCATCTCTCCGCATCGGAAAGGTATTACAAAAGCATACCGGTCACGAGGTGACCAAAAAAGGGTTCCCGGCTGAGGCCCGCTTTCTCACTGCTCTTGCTGTAGAGGCAAGAATGAAGGGGTTGAACCTACCGGTCATGGCCTGCGCCGGCTCGGGAAATCAGGGGCTCGTGGCCACGATCCCCGTGGTTGAGACGGCAAATATGCTCGGATCATCCGAGGAAGAACTCATCCGGGCTCTGACCCTCTCCTATCTAACGACGATCTATATCAAAACCTACACGGGCATCCTCTCGCCCGTATGTGGCTGCGGCGTCGCCGCTGCTGTCGGCGCAGGGTGCGGCATGGTTTTCCTCCTCGGAGGCGAGGTGTCCCAGATCGAGGCCCAAATAAACATCCATTAAAGGCGGCCTNNCTCCCTATCATCTTACCCCGAGGAGGCCGCTTTTAATAATTATCAATATGGTCGGAACGATGGCCGGAATCATCTGCGATGGGGCAAAATCCGGCTGCGCTCTGAAAGCCCTGATGGCCATCGGTCTGGCTGTGGACAGTGTATATCTGAGCTTGGAGGACGTGCGCATTCCTGCCACGGACGGGATTGTGGGGGGGCAGATTGCAGAGACCCTTGAAAATCTTCGACAAATCATCGAAGCGGGCATGCCCTCCATGGACGAGGCAATCGTGAGTGTCCTGGAAACAAAGCGGACGACGAAGGCCGAGCCCGCAGACTGACGGGGACCGGCGGCTCATTCCGGAGTCATTTCAGAAAGCCGGGAGAATTTAGCACACGAACAGACGATGCGCCACCGTCTTTTCACCCCCGTGAGCGGCCAAAACCGTCGAGATCTCTCTATTCCCCGGCAATTCTCTACGCTGGAACAAATTCCAACGCCACTGAATTGATGCAATAGCGAAGTCGAGTGGGCGGTGGACCATCATCGAAAACATGCCCGAGGTGGGAGTCGCACCGGTTGCACAATACCTCGGTCCTTTTCATGAAAAAGCTGTAATCCGGCTCCGTTCGGATGTGGTCTTCGGCAATGGGCGCCCAAAAACTTGGCCAACCGGTGCCAGAATCGAACTTTGTTTCCGAACTGAACAGGTCTAAATCACAAGCCGCGCATCGATAGGTTCCCTTGCCTTTGAAATCATGATACTTCCCGCTGAAGGCCCGTTCAGTGCCCTTTTCCCGCATGACTCTAAACTGCTCCGACGTGAGGAGCTCTCGCCATTCTTCCTCGCTTTTGACAATTTTGTCGAGCATAGCCCCCTTTCCCTGGCTTTGATTTTGTGTTGCCTCCTTTGCCAAGGCTTTCTGGAAGTGGAGCCGGCCTAAGGATATTTTGAGCACTGGAACCCCAGCCCAAAGGGCGAAAACCAGTCGCTTGAGAAAGGACCTGCGACTGGCAAGTGAATCGGCTCTTGTTGATCTTGGCTTCATTTCCAATCCCTCCATATGTGACTCATCCCGGCGATTCTCCTTTTGATTCGATGACACTCCCTGCGGGTGAATGTGGAATCGAAAGTCTGTAAGCGTTCGGCAAAGGCCCTGCCGTCTCTTTCATTTTCACACGAACACCCGGTGCCGGAGAACGTCTCCGAGGAGGCCCTTTTTTGACTGGACTTCTCACTGCTCGGGGGAAGCATCGGTCCTCGGGCTCATTCTACCGTGATCTTTTGGACATACTTGATCCAGTCATATCCGTAATAGCCTCGTGCGACAACGCGCAGGGGAAATCCATGCCGTTGCGGCAGGATCTCTCCATTGACCTGATAGGCGAGAAAAACCTGGTCGGACAGGACGTCTTCCATGGGAAAACCCTTCACCTTCTCATAGGAAATCAACGGTCCATGGACCGTCACCGACTTGGCACCCTCTTTGACACCCGCCTTTTGGAGCAACGTCTGGATCGAGAGCCCCTTCCACCGACCGTGATTCGCGAAAAATCCGGGGCAGATCAGCAGCACATCTCTTTCAATGGATGGCATCTCGAGGAGTTCGAGATACTTCAGACGCAACGGCCTCCTCACAGAACCCGAGATTTCCAACCGCCAGGTATCGAGATCCACCTCATGGTCTGTCGGCCCCATGGTCCCGAATTCCTTGAGGGGCGTGAGCTCAAGATTCCTCGTGTCCAATGACGCCGGATTCTCCCTGATGAGGCTTTCCCTCCCCGTGCCTTTGGGGAGGATCCTCTTCCGCGCTGCCCCGTATCCCCATCGAAGCGTTCCAAACAACGGGTTGAAGAAAAGGCCTAACCCGAGGAGAACTTTCAGCGATAATTTGAGAAAGTGTCTGCGTTTTTTCATTTATCCCTCTCCCTCTTATGTATCTCGAACACCGCCATTTTCTCAAGGGGGGCAGGAAAGTTTGTTCCGGGTTCGGTGGATGGAGAGAAGTGGCTTCCTACTGGGACCGCATGAAGTCAGTTTCCATCTCTCGTAGAGTACACTGAGATCTCTGAGTTTCGACCTGATGAATCGCTGAGCGGGCGATTCAGGTCAAGTGCGTCAACGCTTCCTATGCATCGATTGATTGGGTACGCCCGCGCGATTCGTCGTGAAATCTGTATTGCATGGTCCCGAAGGGGCTCAGTGGGCGGCCTGATTTTTCCTCTCAAAGAATCAGGCCAGAGTCAAAATCATCTCTTGGGGACTCTGTGGACTCAAGCGGCCCTGAGCAGGGCCGAAGAGCCTGCCCTGAGTAAAGTCGAAGGGGAGCGGGCGAGAGAGAGGGGTAGGCCTTATCCTGAAAAGCAAGTGTGAAGACATTTAATGCGTTCGTATGAGATTTCCGAGACAAAGAAGTTTTCGACGCTGAGGCTTTGCCGTCAGCGGCCGACTCTTATGTTGGGCAGAGGGGGGCAGGTCAAGAAGAAAAGAACGAATCTGCAGTCCATTGCCTTCTGCTCTCTTCCTCTATGAGTCTTATCACTTCGTCCAATTTATCGTTAGCCCTTGAAATCAGGACCTCTGAATAATCGATGTTGTGAATGGCTTTCCCCTCCTTGACCAGATTGAAGTTCCGTTTTGCTTCCTCGAATATGTTCTTATAGGATACGTATATCTTCTTCCCCTTTCGCCTCTTGCTCTCCATAAGCCGCGTGACCCTCTCGATCTTGGCAGCAGTTTGGGACAAGAGGTCCTCCCCGGCGGCTAACCAACCGTCCAGAATCTTGCCATAACCCTGCTCATGGCACCGGACGCAACTGGCACGGATGTTTTCTGGTTTTGATCTCTTTCCCTGTGCCGTGTCCCAGTGGCAATCCGCGCAGTCAATGACCCCGGCCTTCAACCCAGGGATCTCCTTCACTCCCGAACCCCCTTTCCCGTAAAAGAGGTTTGACGCCGTCATGTGGCAATCTTCACACTTTACCCGGCCCAGGGATCCGACATGGTGACAGTCCGAGCAATTCTTAAAGAATGTCTTTCCATGATCTTCCCGGGGGGAGTGACAGGCTTCGCAATCCATCCCGTTGTCTTCCCCATGCCTGTCATGGGGAAACGTTACCTCTCCGAAAGGCACAAGCCACTTGCCTATTTCATTATGGCACAGGGTTGAGCATGACAGTTTCAAATCGTAGGCACTCGGCACGTAGTCCTTGGAGATCATCGCCATGGCCTCTTGAGCCTTGTTTCTTGAAACGTTCAATAGCTTCAGCGCGTATTCAATGTTGTGAGCGGCCTTTCCTAGAAGGACAAAGCTGTAGTTCCGTCTCGCCTCATTCAGCAAATGCTGGGCCTTCCTTAGCGTAACCATTCCAATTTTCTCTTTGTCGAGCCCATACAGTTTGCTCTGGACAGTGTAAATTGCTTTATTCGTCTCAAACTCGGCCTTGGCAATTAAGACCTGCCAGTTCCTCAACATTCCGTCATAGCCTTCCCCATGACAGTTGACACACCTTGCCTCAAAGGCGCTCTGATCATAAGAAGCCAAGTACAGAGCCTTTTCACCTCTTTCCATACTGCTATGACAGGCCGTACAGTCCAACTTAGCGAGATACATCCTGCTTGGAGAAGATGGAAGTCCTATCCCTCCCACTCCCTTATACATTTCCCGCGGACCTAAATGGACCTCTTCAACATGGCATTTACTGCAATTCGAATCGAAGTGTGCAACAGTCGGAATCTCCCCCTTATGATGGATGATCTCCGTGTGACACCGGTAACATTCGAGCTTGTAATCTGTCACATGATTCTTATGAATAAATTCAGAAGGATATTTTATTCCGATTATCTCAGGTTCATCATGGCACTCCACGCAACGGTTCGGGGGGACGTGCCCATCACCCTGAATCACATTGAGATGACACTCCCCGCAGGACACACCCTTTTCGATATATCTTTTGTGATTAAAGGCATACCCACTGATGTTTATGTCCCCCTTGGGCTCGGAGTGGCACGATGTGCAGTGTCCTACCGCGCATGAGAGACAACTCTCCAATGCCTCCCCTTCACTTTTTCCGTAGAAGTGACAGATAAAGCAATCCGTTTCGGTCACGGTTAAATGGGTCCCCTGAACGATCTGAGCGTGGCAGGTCGTACATCGAAGCCTCTTTCCTCGCCTCAATTCTTCCAGATGCAGGGCATGGTTGAAGATCACATTTTTGAAATGAATGCTGTTCTTTAGATTCTCCCTTTTATGGCACCCATCTTGGAGGCAGCTCTTATCGCTGATGACGGCGTGGGGTTTGCTGGGATGTTTACCCGTTATGAAATACGCCAAAGACAATTGGCCGTCTCTCCATTTCCCCCTGAGATGGTTTAGGAAACCCGGCTCATAATGGCACTGAATACAAGCCACGTCACGGTGGGAAGAGGATTTCCACGATTCGATGTAAGGTTCCATGTCATGGCAAATTCCGCAGAAAGTCGGGCTTTCCGTAAATTCATAAGTCAAAACGGTCAGCATCGCTAACGCTCCCGCAACGATGATCAAAAGTCCGTAGAGACCCCGCTTGTGCTCCTTCATGCCCCCTCGTATCGCCTGCATCAGCGCTCTCAAAAGCCTCTTCACTTCCTTCATTGTCTGCTGCGGACTCACGGTTAAACCCCTCGAGAGAAACGAGAATTCAGTAATCGAAAAAAAGGAAAAAGACCCACCTTCCGAGGTAAGCCTTCAGATCAGCCCGGATATCTCTGTCCTAGCCTATTTCAGAACAACGCAGACCGTTTCAGGCGGACATCCCTATCTTAACAAAATCGAGGATTTTGTCAAACGGTTCTCATTCAATTCTCACACCGAGGAATACCGTTCAGAGAACACCAGAAGGTCCATTAACACGTCTCCATTCGAAATCTTATGTAGTCACCTCTCTCTCGCTATCCTCTCGGCCATCTTGCATGATACGAGCGGAAGATGTAATACTGAACATAAACCGCGGTCGTTCAACTCGTCCTGAATGCAAGAGTGATCAGATGGACCACACAACCTGCCGAGCCCGAAAAGGAATCGTTCCTCTCTCACTGGCGATGTCTTTTCTGCTTGTCCTGACATTGTCTGGCATGTCTGCCATCGGAATCGCTTTTTCTGGCCAGGACGCGGCATTGCTGCGTCTCCCGGCACTCGTAAGCATTCCGTGGTCACCGCTCAGCCAGGCCGGGACCGATCCAACAAAGGGGATGTTCCTTGTCGCCAGTCAAGACCTGCGGGATCCAAACTTCTCGGAAACCGTGGTGCTTCTGATCGACTACAACCCGCAGGGTGCCATGGGGTTGGTGATCAACCGCCCGACTCAGATGAAACTATCCACGGTGTTGCCGGAGATAGAGGGATTGAAGAAACGCAACGATACAGTCTACATCGGTGGGCCGGTCGCTCGGATGCAGATGATGTTACTCATACGATCCGTTGATCCGCCTGATGGCTCCCTCCACATCTTTGAGGACGTCTATGTGAGCTCAAGCGGGACGGTTATCCAGCGGATGATCGACGCTGTTCGCCCAGAGGAGCGATTTCGCATTTACATGGGTTATGCCGGGTGGGCGCCTGGGCAACTGGACCGAGAACTCTCGAGGGGCGATTGGCACCTCCTACAGGCCGATACAGAAACGCTCTTCGACCGAGCACCTCAAGAGATCTGGCAAGAGCTCATTCGTCAGAGTCCACTCTTGATCGCGAACCTGCAAAGACCAGATTGGGATGTCAAGTCAGCGCAAAAACCGTCATCCATGAGCCTTCCCTGACCTTAATCGGGCCCGTGGGAGCAGACGGCCGTTCCCCATCGTAAGGAATGAATGGATATTACCTCTCCCGGATTTCGATATTTCCCCCGGAAGTCTTCAGTGTAATCAAAGGGCCTCCGCCATTGATCTCGCCACGAAGAGACGATTTCCTCGCGGTTCCCTTCACCGTAACCGGCACGTCTGTAAATACGCCGCCTCCTGACGTTGATGCGTTGATTTCTGCTCGCAGGTCAGGCGGGATTTCCAGAGTGATACTCCCTCCAGAGGTTCGCAAGGTCACCGGGGAATCAATCTGATTCAACAACTCCGCCCGTATTGATCCCCCGGAGGTTCTCGCTCTCAGGTTGCCACGAATGCTTCTCAGGCGCAGACTGCCACCCGAGGTGTATGCCTCTAGATCGCCATCGACGCCATCAACGTAAATGCCCCCACCTGACGTTCTCGCCTTTACGGGCCCCTCGATTTCGCCCAGGTCAATGTCGCCGCCGGAAGTATGCAGAAAGGCTGGTCCTCGGCAGCGATCCACCGTAATGCTCCCCCCAGATGTTTCGGCATCGACCGGACCATCGATTTCGCCGATGGAAATACTCCCCCCTGATGTCCTGAGTCTCACTTGGCCTGTCAAATCGTCCACTCCAATACGACCCCCGGCTGTGTTAATGCCCAAGTAATAATGTTTTGGCACGCGACAGTCAAAATGAACCCGCAGCCTCTTTCTTCTTCTTGCCCAGCCACCCCGCCATTCTCCGCCTATGTGAACATCCCCGTTCCCATGATCAAAGGTCAGTTCAAATCTCTCAAACAGCTCTTCAGCCTGCTCTTTCTTACTGGTTCTCGCTTCGAGAAAAACGACGACGTCCACTCGTTCGGACTCGTGCGTTCGAACGTCGACCGAACCCTGGTCTGAATGGAGGTGGAGTGTTCCACCCTTTTTGACATCAAAACTCCTCTCAACCCGTTGTTCGCCGTTTTGAGCGAATGTCGTATTGGGCAGAAAAAGGAGTGGGCAGACGATCAAAAACAGGATAGACGCGATGTAGCGCTTCATGTCTGTCTCCTTCCGGAATTTGTTACAGTCGAAGTTCGCAGGTGAGAAATGCCCCTTTTTGCGGCTCAAGGCGGTCTTCGGCCATGAGCCCTCGAAGGATCACCCACGACTCCTCGGAAGTCGCTCCCAGCCGAAGGTGCTCTCCAACAATCAGAATACGCCAACTCAGAGATTCTTGGAACACGGATATCCTATGGCCCGCCGCCTTCTTCTATCTTCGCGTCGTGATGGATGCGAATACAACCCATCACGCTTTGGGCACCAGGGCATTGAGGGAGGTACTGCTCCAAAGCCTCGCGAGCGTCCCCTGCCTTGCCCTGCGGGACTTTGATATCGTAATGGACACGGATCTGCGTGATCTTCAGGATGCCATTGATATCTTCAATATCCCCTTCCACCAGAGCCCGATAACGATCCGCGTCAGTGCGAATCTGCTTTCTGGCCAGGAAACCGGCCAGGGTTCCCATCATTCAACCTCCGACACCGCCGATGATGTGGTCCAGTGTCGCTGGGTGCTCCTGCTTTGGCTCGGTCTGATAGAATCGCTTAATACCACCATGGACCCCATAGAACACCGGCTCCTTGAAGCCCTCGATAAAGGCTTTTCGGATCGGTCCTTCGACGCGCGTAATGTTGATTCTTGATGTGTGGATGAGTTTTCCCATCTTCTTCCTCCTCGGATACGGCATAATAAGACTTCCAGCCATGGGATGACTTCAGACTGGACCGGAAATCCTGCCAGACCGTTCCAGATTTATCAGGCGACGCCTCAGACGAACCATCTTACTGATTTCTTCCTGAAGTTCTCGGATCCTATCCTCAGTGACTGGATTCGCTTCACCTCCCTCCTGAAGCTCTTTTTCCCGATCGCGCTGGAGAAGTTCGAGCTCCCCCTCCTTCTCCACGATGAGCCTATCGAGTTCATCGATATCCCGAGGGTAAGAGTCACGGACCGAAGCGGCCTGACAGGCGATCAAAAGACCAACAATGGCAACCCCCAAAAACACAAGCATGCTCATCTTTGGGATGGAGATTTGGTGGGCATTCACCTCTTCCTCCTTCCTCCTGCTACACGCCCAAAGCCCATTTTCCCAAAGTTCCTTCAGGATCCACCCAAGACCGGACGTTATGCAGACGAAATACCCTCTCTGTTCACTCAGGATCTTATGAAAATCTGGTTCTTCGGATCAACACGGTTCGAAATCGCTGGGCTATCAAAATCATCTCGCAACATTGACGGGCACGGGACTCAGGATCCTCGCGAGGTCTATTGAAGAGATTTCGATTGTAAACCCCCTTTTGCCACCGTTGATAAATACTCGGGAAAGGCGAAGGATCGAAGCCTCGGCATAAATGGGGAGAGACTTCTTGAGACCAAAGGGTGAAATACCACCGACCATATAGCCAGTATGCCTTTGCGCGACCCCGGAGGCACATGCCTTTACCGATTTGGCTCCAACGACTCTCGCCAGTGCCTTGGTCGATACCTGCTTGTCACCATGCATGAGCATGATAAACGGGAGACCCCGCTCGTCTTTCATCACAAGCGTCTTGATGACCCGATGTTCTTCAATGCCGAGTTCTCTTGAAGCCCCTGCGGCTGCCCCTTTTCCGTGGTATCTATGGATATGTCCCGTGAAATTGATCCCATCTTCTCGCAGGGCCCGAATTGCGGGGGTCACTGGGAACTTCTCCTTAACCATGCAATTTTCACCCTCCCCCAATCAGAGCAAGCCTCACCAAGTCCTCTGATCGAATTTCATTGTACATGAGTTGATGTCCTTTTTGCAGTATCACACTTCCAACACCTGATAATTCTAGTCGGAAATATGATAAGATTTTTTGTCGACTTGCCCATAATTCGTGAGGAAATTCAATGTCCATCGATTTCAACGCGGATGAGATTTTCGAGATGGCAATACAGATCGAAAAGAATGGAGAGAGATTCTATCGGCTCGCCGCCGAGGGCACACTGGATCCGGCAGTTCGCAAAATGCTGGTTGAGCTGGCCGCGAAGGAAGATGAGCACCAGAGGGTTTTTCTTTCCATGAAGGAAGATCTCTCGGCCTCGGACAGGCAGGCGACAACATTCGATCCACAGGGTGAGGCGGCTGCTTATCTGCGAGCAATGGCAGACGGGCGGGTTTTCGATTTGAGAACGGACCCCGCGGGTTTCTTCCGCCACCATCGAACCATCGAGGATATTCTCCGAGAGGCGATTGGCATTGAGAAAGATTCGATTGTCTTTTACCTCGGCATGAAGGAAATGGTTCCGGATCAACTGGGAAAAGACAAAATCGACCACATCATCAGGGAGGAGATGAGGCATATTGCGACTCTGAGCGAGGAGTTATCCGACCGGCGACAAGTTTCAACAAGCCAGAAGCCATAAATCCGTGTGGTCGCCGGAGTTTGATCGATAAGCCGGGAAGGGGAATGGAAACATGAGTGAGCAAAGGGATACGGGGTATACCTGCGAGGTCTGCGGCGGGGAAGCTGAACTGGTGATTGAAGGCTTTGATACCGTGAAGGATGTCATGAAAATCGGCTCCATGAATTGCAGGCACTGCAGTTCAGCGGAAGATGTTGCCTTACCCGAGCAGCCGGACGACTTCCTGAAAGCGGTATCCATCGCTTTGACAAGAGAGAAGGAGGCCCATCTTTTCTACCAGCGTGCTGCCCAGAAAACCTCCAGCGAGAAAGGCAAGGACATGTTCAACCAACTGGCCGCCTTCGAGATGAACCACTACAAGAAAATGGTGCATCTCTGCCACTCGCTGCAGCGGAGTGGCAAATGGGTGCCGTACTCAGGACAAGAGGAATTAAAGCCCAGTCCACTCATTAGGGAGCTCGAGGGGAAGAAAGATACAAAGCAGGATGATATCGATGCCCTAAACATGGCCATCAAGAAAGAGGAAGAGGCCGGTGCCCTGTATCGGGAGATGGCAGAAAAGACGGTTGATCCAACTGGAAGAGACATGTTCAAGAAATTCGCTGCGGAAGAGGAAGTCCATCAGAAGATTTTGAACGACCAACTTTACGCCCTTTCCAATCGGGGCCTCTGGGTCTGGGGAGAATAAGGTTCAAGACTCCAAGCACGGGCGAAGCGTCCCAGGTGGATCAAGTGAAGCACAGAAGAATTCCCAATTCCTAATGTCCAAAACAGTGTTTGGATTACAACGTCTTGAATTTCTCTCATTTGTTATTCGGATTTGTTTCGGATTTCGTGCTTCGAATTTCGAATTCGTCAGTGTAGATTGCAATGGCGGGGAGCAGGCTTGATGCCCCGAACCTGGAAGCGCGGGAATAGTCATGCCGATTCCCGGAAATCTGCTCACCACCGCGATGGCGGTCATGCCCCATAGAAATGTGAACCGAGCCATGGAGATGGCCCTCTCCCTCGACGTTCCTTTTTGGCCTCAACTCCCTCACGTCAGCTACTATGAGGATATGTATGTTCAAGCTTCTGAACACTTTCCTGGAATTGTCCTCGACGTGGAAAAACGGACCCTCAGATTTTCCAAGGAAAAGTTCATCAGGGAATTTGAGGAAACGGCAGCGCATCTGGATGAACCGGAATACCTCGACATCAGTCGGACCTATTCGACCGTTTATCATCGGTTCTTAGGCCTGGACCTATCGGATCGGCCTGCCATACGGGGACAACTGGAGGGCCCGGTCAGTTTTGGATTCAACGTCTTGGATGAGGATGACCGGCCCATCCTTTTCGATGACACGATACGCCCATTTATGCTCGAATTTCTCGCGCGACGGGTCAATGTCCAGCTCACCCGGCTCAAGGAGAGGAACAGTAACGCCTTTATGTTCATCGATGAGCCGGGCCTCCAGTTCGTATTCAGTGGGATGTCGGGCTACGGAGATTTGGCTGCCCACACGGATATGGAGACTTTCTTCTCTATGGTCGATAGACCCCGAGGCGTCCATCTGTGCGGTAACCCAGATTGGGATTTCTTGCTTGGACTCGATCTTGATGTGCTGTCCTTGGACGCCTACGCAAATCGCGAAGTTTTCGTTGCCTATGCCCGGTCGATCCGCCTCTTCCTGGATCGCGGAGGCGTGATTGTCTGGGGCATCGTCCCGACGAACTATGAGACCTTCGAAAAGGAGGACCTCAGTTCCATGGAAAAACTCCTTGATGACACATGGGTGATTCTCGGCAAAAACGGGATCGATCTCGAATATCTGCGGTCGCGAAGTATGCTATCTCCAGCCACATGCTGCCTTGTCAATCCAGATGGCGAGAGGACGGTGGAGCAGGCTTTCAAAATGATTCAGGAGCTCTCCCAGGTACTCAGGAGAGAGAACAAGCTGCCCGGTAGCCGATAGGGGGCGGCAACACCTGGCTGAGGACTCCTTGACTTTCCGTAGTATGTCTTGGGAAAATAAACGGTAGGTTCCCTCCTGAGGAATTCAGTTTTCAGACCTTTCAAACGGTAAAAGAAGAGAGACTGGTTGACCTAGATGGAGACTCCGGTCTTGCACGAAGAGAAGGACTTGAAATGAATGATCACGACGCCGGGGCGACGCTATTGGTGAGGGCCCTTCCCACCAGCACTCAAGAGACGGACGAACTCGCTATCCTCAAGGGAGCAGTCGAAAACGCAAATGAGGCCTTCGTCACGATCGACCAGAACCACAGGGTCATATTCTTCAATCGGGCTGCCGAGGAGATCTTTGGTTACAGCCGGAATGAGTTGATCGGCCGTGATCTAGACATCATTCTGGGACCTATCTGCAGAAAAGAGCACCGTCAGGCCGTCGCCCGCTACATGAGAACCAGAAATCCGACCCTCATCGGCCACGAGACAGAGTTTGTCACTGCCCGGAAGAATGGAGAGACCTTTCCTGCCTCTATCTCGTTCTCGGTCGCTGAAGTGGGGGGCAGGCTCTATTTTACGGGGATTGTCAGGGATATGACCGAGACAAATGCCCTTCAAAGGCGAATTCTCAGATCGGAACGCCTGGCAGCTCTCGGCCAGCTGGTTGCGGAGATCACCCATGAGATAAAGAACCCCCTCATGATGATTGGAGGCTTTGCCCGGCAGTTGTTGCGGACGGCCCGAGGCGACAAACTGCGCCTCAAACTGAACATCATCGCCGAAGAGGTGCGGAGATTGGAAAGACTCCTGGCCGATCTGAGCGATCTCTATGGCTCGAAAGAGCTA
>JABAOF010004149.1_pt1 | contig 13162 bp, 10 predicted proteins | sample 7062171 | NCBI WGS metagenome assembly JABAOF01 (sample SAMN14538628, study PRJNA623070) | marine sediment metagenome | biome: marine biome [ENVO:00000428]; feature: marine pelagic biome [ENVO:01000023]; material: deep marine sediment [ENVO:00002113] | place: India: Gulf of Khambhat ...
CCAGCTCTGCGGTCGGCTCGATCTCGCTGCCCTCGTGCAGCTCGTTGAAGCTGGTGATCAGAACCCAATCCGGTCCGGCCTCGATCGCCTTCTGCCAGACCAGGTCATACAGCTTCCCGTCCGCCCGCTCGGCGAACGCGCCGGGCTTGCGAATCTTGCGATCGTCGTACCCGGGAAACACCGTCAGCGCCGCGATACGCTGCCTCTGCCGCGCCAGATGAACGATCCGGCCATAGTCGCGCGTGGCGATCTTCTCCCAGTCGCTCTGGGGCCGGCGGAAGTACGAGGCCATCGGTGCGTACGTGTGCAGTCCGTCGAATAGCAGCGCACGCATCCGGTCCGGCAAATCGCAGATCGCCACCCAGTCCACGCCGCTCTCGCGCCTCGCGATCTCCAACGCCTCGACGATCTCCGGCTCCGGCAACTGCTGCAGAATCCGCCCGTAGATGAAGATCACCGGCCGGCCGTCAATCTTCAGAAACGCCGGATGATTCGCGTACTGCCTGGCCAGATAGACCAGATCGTCCGCGGCACTCCGCGCCGAGATTGGATCACGAACAGTCTCGAAATAAACGGTCACCTGCCGGCCGAACTCGCCCGCGTGGTCAAGCAGCACGGGCATGGCCTTGTCGCTATGATGGCCCGGCCCCCACCAGGAGACGATCGGCACGTCGATGCCCGCCCGTCGAAACATCGCCAGGTGCCGCCGCACGAGCTGCGGATCGGTCGAGTCGTACGGCCCGCCCTGTGGATAGTGCAGCGACTGCTCGATCCATTTGTTGTCCGTATCGACCCAGCCCCAATGCTGGTTCGACCCGCTGAACTGCTCCGTGGCGTACCAGACGTAGTAGAACGCCATCACCAGCCGAGGCGGGTTCGGGTAGCTCAGATTGACGCGCTCGCGAAGCTGCGCGACCTTGCGCGAAGGTGCCCGCCCCGGCCCGGCACATCCCGAAACACCGCCCATCACTGCCGTTACCACCACCCCCGCCGCCATGAATCGAACCACGCCGCACCTCCCTTCGCGCCCGAGATTTGACCACGATCCGCCAACCACGTCCAGCGCGCCCAGAGAACCCCCGATAGACGAGGCCAAGTGCGCAAATCACGCGGAATCCTGGCTTTCCTTGCGTCTTGTGCCGTGTCATACTTAGTAGAGACGCCGCGGGGCTCTGGCGCCGTTGGGCGGAAGGTCCACACCAGGAAAGGGTCATGTCATGCAACCGACAAGAGCGGCACGGTGGGTACGCAGCACAGTGAGCGTTTCGATCCTCGCGGTCGTCCCAGCAGGCGCACTCGCGGCCACACCGGCCTCCGGCAAGCACCAGCGACATATATCAGCGCCGGCCCGAGCCGTCCGGGACGCCCAGCAGCGATACATGCTCCAGAACGAGGTCGTCCGCAGCCGACACTTCCCCGATCTGCACCTGAAGGACTTCCTTGAGAACCCCGAGGGCTTCCCCGACCTGCGCCGGCCGCCACCAAAGAACGACCGCGACCCCATCGCAGCCCCCCACGCCGCCCAGCAGCAACAGGTGTGGATCATCCGCGGCGGACTGAGTCAGACGCTGCTGCTCGTCCCCGATGAGTTCGATCGTTCATACACCTGCCGGCCGCGCAGGCAATCCGGCCAGGTCGCGGTCAGCTACGCCGTCCGCAACAAGCGATCCAATACCGAGGAGCAGCGGCGAGCGCAGCGATACCAATCGCTCCTGGACAAGTATCTGCGATTCATGTCGGCGGGCCTGAAGGACTTCTGGTACGGCCGGTACGAGAGCGCAGCGGCCAATTTCTTGCTGGCCGGCGCCTTGAACCAGGGCGATCCGGCCTCGCGATTGCACGCCGGCCAGGCGCTCTTTGCGATCGGCAAATACACCGAGGCCCTGGCCCAGATCAGGCGCGCGTTCGAGCTGCAGCCGCGGATCGCGATTCTGACCTTCGACCTCCGCCGCGACTACGGCGAGCCGCGCGAGTTTGACCAGCAACTCGAAGCCCTGGCCAAGACAATCAGAAAGGACCCCAGCCGAACGGACGACTGGATCCTCCTGGCCTACATGAGGTACTTCACCGACCGGCGCGACCGGGCCCGCGAGCTGCTGCGCAAGCTCAAGCAGTACGAGCCGAACCATCCCGTGATCTTGGCGCTCGTGGGTCAAGACGAGCCGAAGGGACCGTTGGCCGTAGCAGGACGGGCATCCCGCTGACGCCAGGCTCTTCCCGCGCAAGCGCTATCCTTTGCCCCGTCGGTTCGAGCGTTATCCCCTCCCACCTGTCGATGCCCCGCGCATCCTTGCCTGCGCTGTCGATTTGCCCTACGGTGTCCCGCCCAACGACCGCGGAGGAGCCTGCAACGATGGCGGTACTCTGTCAACTTGCCCACCCCGATCAGTATTGTGCCAGCGAGTGGGACCTGACCATCGACCCGGCCAGCCGCCAGTATTGGCTGAATCACTTCGCCCGTCACGGAGAGACCGTGGTCGCCTTGATCCGTAACCGCCGCTGCGGCGAGCCCGCGCGCGTCGAAGCGTTCCAGGCCGAGCTGCTTGCCGGCCTCGAGCGACTCCGAGGCGACCCATCCGCCTTCGGCCGGCTGACGATCCCGACGTTCGATCTCTATCGCGAGCAGCTCTTGCGCAAGCACGGCCTGGGCGACCCGTACGCCCAGGTCAAACAGCGCGAGAATGCCGCGGCTATCGAGCTGTTCCCGACCGTCGTCGGGGAGTTGGACAAGCTCAGCGGCGAACGTCTCGTGCACGAGCTGGCACGCGGCATCTTCGCCGGGAACATCTTCGACCTCGGCTCGCTCGCGACCGTGCGGGACTACAACGCGAGCGGGCTGGACTTCTTTACCACGCGCGCCAGACTCAAGCCCCGCCCGTGGCTCATCGACGATCTGGATGAGGTAACCCGCATCTTCGGCCGGGAGCGCATGCCCTACCGCCACGTCCTGTTCTTCGTCGATAACGCCGGGGCTGACGTCGTGCTCGGCTGCCTGCCGCTCNNGCCGCTCGCACGCCACCTAGCCAGCCGGGGCGCCCGAGTCGTGCTCGCGGCCAACTCGACGCCCTCGCTCAACGACATCACCGCGGACGAGCTGAACGTCGTTCTGGATCAGCTCGCGGCACGCGACCGGCTCATCAATGACCAACTCGACGTGGGTCAGATCAGCGTCGTAGCCAGCGGGTGCGGCACGCCGCTCGTCGACCTGAGCGATGTGACCGACCAATGCGACCAGGCCGCCCGAGACAGCGACCTGCTCATCCTCGAGGGCATGGGCCGGTCTGTAGAAAGCAACTTCTCAGCCCGCTTCAAATGCGACTGCCTGAAGATCGCTTTGCTCAAGGACGAATGGGTGGCCGGCAAGCTCGGCGGAACGCTCTATGACATCGTCTGTCGATTCGAGCGCGAGCGATAGCACCTGAGCACACCAGCAAGCACGAGAACCAAGAACTCCCGCCGGGAAGATGATCGAGCTCCAAGGGGAGCAGACGAAAGGAATGCCCGCTTACTGCCGTTCGTGGTTGCGATGCTTCGACCCGGAGCGCGATTCAATCCTTGCAGCGGCCAGCGAACTTCGCTGCGGACGCAGAGCCCGCACCGGCCCGGCTTCCATGTCTGCCAGGATCATCGGCGCGATCCAGTCCCGCGCGAACCGGCGCGACGCCCACCCGATGTGCCCGCCCTTGTTGCCGCTGCGCGCCATCGTGCTCGAGTAGGGCACTTGATGCAGCTTGCGACGGTAGAGTTCGCGCCCGGGTTTGTTGATCCCCTCGGGCAGCTGGAAGCCGACCGCCCCAGCCGACGGCCTGTGCGCGCGGTCGATTCCCCCAAGCACCGTTGTGCCCACGCCTAGGAACCCCACGTCGCGCGAGGAATAGAAACTCCAGATGCCGTACTCCGTCCGCGACAGCGCCGCCCGCAGATCGTACGTCGGCGAGACGGCCGCAGCCAGCAGATGTGCGCTGGTCACGATGGGCTCGCGCGGCAGCGCCTCCAGGGCCAACAGCGCCACACCTGCCCCACCCGAATGCCCGATCAGGTGCACCGGCCTGTCCGGGAAGAGCGATTTGTACCTTCGGATCCGAGCGGCGATGGCCTCGGCCTGTCGCTGATTCCGACCCGCCGCCGTGAGGTGAATCAAGAAGCCGAACGGCGAACCCGTGCCCCAGTCGTACACTTCCAGCGCCGACGGCACGCCGCCCTCCTCCAGCCCGCGCACAAGGGCTGCGTTCAGGAAGCTCGGCCCTTCGATCCCCGGCAAGACCAGCACCAGGCCCTGCCTCAGCCGATCCGCTGTGCACAGGTCCGGCGTCGCGCAGCCCGCCAGCGGTGCCACCAGCGCCGCCAATAACACGGATGCACCGATCCGCCTGCACCCACGCAAACGCTGCATCCCGCCTGCCCGGAAACAGTCGTTGACGCTACTCATGCCTTCGTCACTCTCCATCTACGGAAGCACGCGGCACTCAGGAATAGACGGATTATCCCTCCGGCCGAAGGCCGATTCAATGAGTAGTCCGCAGGAGGTCCCAATCGCCCGACGTCCCCGCCCCCCGGGTGCCCCGTCCTCGCATAGCGAGGGTGGGGGACGGACTACTCGGAACACGGCAAGCATGGCGCCGTTCCGTTCTGTCCCCAACCGCCGCATAGGGCAAAGGACAAGGTGCCCGCGCTTCCGCTGGGTGCCCACCGTTGGGTGCCCGTCCTCGCATAGCGAGAGCGCCGGACGGACTGCTCACAACACGGAAAGCGTGGCTCCGTTCCGCTCTGTCCCCAACGCCCGCAAGAGGCAAAGGGCAAGGTACCCGCGCTTCCGCCCCCGGCGCACATCAGCGCCCCCTACTCGGCGGACAGAGCGAACGCGATGATCTGCGCGCTGTGCGGGGATACGCGATGCGTCAACTTGTTATGAACGTCCAGGTCACCCTGCACCAGTCGGATCGAGGCCGCGTCGAAATCCTCGCAGACCAAACTCCGCAGTCGCGATGACGGGGCCACCTTCGCGCCGGCGATCTCAACGGTCACATCGAGCGTCCGATCCGTCGACCGGTTCACCAACAGAAGACACAGCCGCTCCCCGTCGCGCGTCGCCATCGCGGACAGCAACGGTACCTTGGCCGCGTCAGGCGCGACGGCATTGAAGTCGGTGGCCCATTTGTCGGCGTGCGTCTCGTAGTCGAACTCCGGCGAATCGGTCTCCGTCCGAATCAGGCTCTTGCCGACGCAGCGTGCGCTTGAAGAATCGGAAGACAAGATGATTGTTCTGCGGCCTCCCCCGGTTGTCGAGCGCGCCACAAGGGTACGAGCCCATCAGATGATGAAAGTGCGCCCGCTGGATGCCGTGCTCGATCATCACGCGGAATACATCGACGCAGTAGAGCTGTTGAACCGCCTTGTTGGCCGACATCGGGGCCAAGTTGCTCGTCTTCGTCCAGTAGAGCACCTCGAGGCAATCGACGAAGGCCTGCACGGCCCGGCCCTGTGCTCGGATGCTTAGTTCAAGCTGTCTGGTCCCTTCCGGAAGGTCGCCGCCGACTACGATCTTGTGCCATCGATCCGCCTGCAGCGCGCAGCGGCTCCAGCTCTCTGCCGGCTCGCCCTGCACCTCGCCCTCGACGACAGGAGTCAGGCTCAGGCGCACGTCCTGCGGCTGAGCCGTTCTGATCCACGCCGAGGCAAAAACGCGCGGCGCATCCGCTGGCGGCGCGAAGCGTCGACTCGCTTGAGACCACGACGCCTCGCCGGAGCCGCTCACCAGCCACAACCCCCCCTTGCCGCGGCGCGCCGCCACGGTCGCGACCTCCACCCTGGCTCCGTCACCCGCGTCGGCCGCCTGCCACGCCTCGAGGCCGTGTTCGAAATCCAGATTGCCCCCAACCTCGGCGTTCTTGTAGCGTTCGCCCCAGCATTTCAGGTTCCATTCCGTGAACTCCAGAGGCATCCCATACGTCAGTTCGGGATCGACATACCCGTTTAGCCGAGGGTTCGCCGTGCCCTCGCGGGCCAAGATGATGTTGCCCAGGTTGTGCACCGTCCACACGAGCGCGTCGCCCCCGCCACTCGAGTACGGGTAGAAATGTTCCTGAACAGCGTCGATCACCCCAGCCGCGTGGAGCAGTGCCAGCTTGCCCGTCCAGGCCACGTTAATGTCCCGGTCGGGACTCTTGGCCGGGTCCTGGTTGTTGCCCATCACTGGATAGCCCACCGCCGTAATGTGCAACCTCAGCGCCTTCAAACGCGGATGCCTCCCTCGCGCCTTCGCGACGAGATCGCGCATCCCGGTCGCGTAGGCCTTGACCGTTGCCGCATAGACGTCGGGCGGCCAATCAGTCTTGGCTTGGCCCCAGTTCTCGTTGCCCATCTCGTAGTGAATCAGGGGGTGCTTGCCGGCCAGAGCCCGCTCGACCGTGTACCGCAGAACCAGATCGATCGTCTCGGCGAGCGTTCCGAAGTGATAGTTCGTGTTGCGGCAGGGGTTCGGCGCCTCGTGGCGATAGCGGATTCGCTGCTCAAGGGATGCGTCCGCCGGCACGGGCCCGGTCAGGCCCTCCGTCCCGCCCTGCATATTGATCGTGTAATACGGCTCGGCGCCGACTCGCTTGCAGAACTCCAGGAACTCATCAACCGTGATCTGCTTGTTTTTTTCCGCGTTCTTCCAGTCGTACAGGTCAGCCACGCACCCGTTGGGGAACCGGATCGACTTGATCCCCATGTTGCGCGTGTGCGCGCGTACCTTCGGATCGGCGATCTGCTTCTTGCGCGACGGGTGCAGATTGATCCCGAACACCTCAGGGTGCACCTGGCCGACTTCTTCGTTCGCGAAGACGCGCACGCGCGCCCGCAGAACGTCACCCGCCTCCGCTGACGTGCCCGTCTCAGCTCCCGCCCCGACGGACGCGCCCACCAGAACGACAAAAGCACACCACCAGCGCCGACGCGGGCCGCCTCCACGGACGAATCGGATCACCGGGTCATTCAAACGCTCAGCCATGACATACGATCTCAGAGACGACAACGCACGAGAAACGCCCCGCTGGCCGCATAGAGGTACTTGCCAACAACGGCCTTGCCCACCGAGAGTGGGTGCTTGTGGCGGGCCAGAAGCTCGAACTCCAGTCGATCGTTGCTTAGGCGGACGGTGTAGGCGCACGGCCCGGCCAGCCCGACGATCCGACCGCCGGGGGCCACGATCAACCCGGCCCGAACCGCCGGCCCGTAAGGAATCTCGTCGGTGGCAACTGTAACTTTCCTGGCCGGGTCGAACACGAACATCGTCCCGCCGGCTGTGCCGTAGATCAGCCCGCCGCCACACGCCGAGTTGCTGATCTCCGCCGCGCCGGGCACGGGCACACATCGAAACGCAACCTGGCCCTTCTTGGTATCCCAAATGAACAGTTCAGCCTGCTCGGCCTTCGGCTTCGTGCCCGGTCCGCCGGCAATTCCAGTCCCAACCGCCAGTACGTCGCCTTCCAGCGCGCACAAAGCCGTCACCGCCTGATCTTGGATCGGCGCGAAGACGTGATCGAGCTTGCCNNACGTCGGCACGCACGCCACGTAGATCCGCCCGTCAGTCCCGACAACCATGTCATACGGACGGTCCTGACGCGGCGCCACGGAGCCGTAGAACGCCGGATTGTTGGTCACCTCTTTGCCGGGATCGAACGGCTTGGCCGGGTCGTACGCCTGCAACGTCGCGCCGGTGTAGGATGCGATGTACAACTTGCCAGCGTGGGCGAGCAATGAATAAGCCTCCGCTCCGGGGATCAGGCCCAGATTCTCACACCGCCCGGTGCCGGGGTCGTAACGAAGCAGGTACTCCGGCAAGACGGAGCTTGCGTAAACCTTCCCGTCCGGCCCAGCCGCAACGCGAAAGAGTGGAAGCTCCTTACCTCGGTACGAATCCGATGGCTTGGCGACCCCGCCGTCCTCGAGCCGCACGCGAGACTTGGCCGGAGGCACGTCCTTGGCCTCAACCGGGCTCGCCCGGCCGTCCTTCAGGCGGAAATGCCGTCCCAGGCAGGCACCGTACACGCCACCGTCCTGCCCGAGCGTGACGTAGCCGGTACCAACGTCGCGACGATCTTCGGGAATCAGACTCCGCTTCTCATTCGTGCTCGGGTTGTAGGCAACCAGGTTGGCCCGCGCGGTCCCGATGCCGCAATAAACCCAACCGTCCGAACCGGCGACGGTGTGCCGATTGTAATGCTCCACGGGGTCCATTCGCCCGAGATCCTTCGACTTGCCCGTGGCCGGATCGAACTGGACAAGCTTTGCACCCGGATACGTCCCGCCATAGAGCTTGCCGTCACGCCCGCGCGATAGCGACAAGATGTAACTCTCTCCTGCGATGGCCTGGCCAAGGTCATCCAGCTTGCCCGTCTTGGGATCGAATCGCAGGATGTGGCCATTGTAGAACGTGCCAGCATAGATCCTGTTGTCCGGCCCGACCTCCAGCGCCCACGCGCCGCCTTGGGGGTTCTCAAAGACGCGATGCTTACCTGTGCGGGGATCGAACGCGACCAGGTGCATGCCGCCCTGCGTATAGGTGTACGTCACGTAGAGCCATTGCTCCCCGTTCGGGCCGGGACCGAGGAGTTGGTTGAAAACGCCCCCCCGGCCGATGAACTGGCCGACCGTCTCGAACGTCCGCTCCGATCCGCCGTCAGCTTTCGCCCCAGTCATTACGATCACCAGAAGACACGTTGACCAGATCATACGAGACAGCCCACAAGCAGCCCGAATCCCCGGGCCTCAGGCGAATTTGCGACGCAGAGCAGCGACCAGCTTCGCACGCGATTCATCATCGCTGCGAATCGCGTTCTTGATCGCACGCCAAGCCCTCGGGCAATTCTTGTACTTGACGCGCACGTAGCTGTGAAGGAGCTCGTCAACGGCCTTGCGATTCTGCTTGGTCAGCTCGATCCCGGCCTGTTCGATCTCGCCCTTCAGATGACGCAAATAACAGCTCACAGCCTTGCCCTCCGAAGCAGCACTCGCGCTTCATGGCAGGCTAATCACTAGCAACCACCGGCGCCACCGTCAAGTCACCAAGGCGACTCGCCGCCCGCCCAATCGATTGGCTCAAAACGGCTTGGGGCGAACGTGCCAATTCCGTACGGCACGGTCCTCCCTCTCGACTTACCCGCTGCAACGCCGCTCTCCTCGGGTATCAGAATGAGCAAAGAGGGTTTTTCTGCAACTCCGGCTGTCTGACTGCTATTAAGCATGGTGGACGGGTAGGCCGCCGGGAGCCAGATGCGCATGACGCTGCACCTGAGCGACGAAGAGCTAATGCTCATGTTCCGGTACGGGGACGCCGGCGCTTTCGAGGCGCTGTTCGGGCGTTACCACCGGCGGATTGTCGGCTTCTGTCGGCGGGCGATCGGAGATGACGGCCAGGCCGAAGATGTCGCACAGGAAGTCTTCCTGGCCCTGACCCACAATCGCGAGCGATACGAACCGGTGGGAAGCTTTCGGCACTACATATTCGAGATCGCGGTCCGACAGGCACGCTCGGCGTTACGCCGGCGGAGGCCCACGCCGACGCTTGCCAAAGCCGCCCATGATCTGCTCGATGCCACGCAACCCGGTCCCGACGAACGCATGGCCCGACGTGAACTGATCGAGGCGATCGACCGGACACTGGCCGGGATGCCGACGGATCAACGACTCGCCATGGCGCTTTGCTGCATCGAAGGCATGCCCTACGCCGAGGCGGCCACGACGTTGGAAACGCCGACCGGAACGGTCAAGAGCTGGGTCCACAGGGGTCGCAAGGAGCTCAAGGACTATCTGGAGCGGCTCGGGCTGTTGGGCCTGATCTGACCCCAGCGGGAGCAGTAGAATGATCGATTGCCGAGAAGTTGAACAATGGTATGTCGATCTGCCATGCGAGCGCGCGGAACAACTGCCGAAGCAGCTCCGCAAGCACATCGAGGGATGTGCTGCGTGCCGTCAGCTCGCCGAGCGATACGAGGCCTTGGACCAACGCCTCGCCGCCATCGCCGATCAAGCAGCCGAGCTGGACGAGTCAACCCAGTTGTCCCTCCGGCGTGAGGTGCACCGTTCGATCAATCGTCCTCGCACAGAGGCCGTATCGGAGATTATGACTCCTGCTGAACTGGCCGCCTGGCTGAAGATCCCATCCGAGGCACTCGACGAGTGCATCGAGCAGATGCCTTGTTTCGAGCTGGCCGGTCAGATTCGATTCCGCCGCTCGCGCGTGGAGCAGTGGCTTGCGGAGCGCGAGCAGGCCTTCGCAACTGAACGAGCCGCTTATCTGGCGAGAAGACGCCTGCGGGCAGTCTGACAAAGGTCACTTGCTTGCAGCGCGACGGCCTGCGGGCTCGCACAACAGAAGGAGCCACAAGCATGTCCGATACCCAGATTCGACAGCAACTCGTCAATTACTACAGGCGCCTGGCCCACATGCTGGGCAGCGGTGTGCCGGTCCTACAGGCGACGGATGTGGCGAGCAAGGCGATCGCCCAACCGGACCTGCAAGAGGCCGTCGCCGGCGTTCGCGAGGGGATCCGCAGCGGACTCTCCATGGCCGCCGCTGCGGAGCAGTTCCCGCAGTTCTTCAGCGACGAGGTCCGCGCCGTCCTCGCCGTCGGTGAGAATCGCGGCAAGCTCGACCAGCAACTCCTTCGGGTCGCCGAAGGGCTGGAGCAAGAACTGCTCCCCGTTGGCTCCGAGCTAGGCCGGAGGATTTCACCGCACGGGCTCGCCGATGCCCAGGTCGTCGTCGAGATGGTCAACCAGATCGTCGCCGAAGCTGCACAAGCCAAGGCCAGTGACATCCACTTCGACGCCCTCTCGCCTGACGAGGGCCTCGTCCGCTTCCGGATCGACGGTATGCTCAGCGAGCACAAACGCCTCGACATGAACACTTATCGCAACGTCATTGCCCGCTGGAAGATCATGGCCGCCATGGATACCAGCGAGTGGCGGAGACCGCAGGATGGCCGAATCCGCACGCAGGTCGATCAGGCTGAAGTCGATCTGCGCGTCTCGAGCGCGCCCTCGCTTCATGGCGAGGCACTGGTCGTGCGCCTGCTCCATCGCGAGGCGATATCCTTCGATCTCGACGAACTCTACCCGGCCCCCGAGGCCGAGAAGGTCCGCCGTTGGATGCACGCGCCCACCGGGATCATCGTCATCACCGGTCCGGCCGGGTGCGGAAAAACCACATGTGCCTACGCAATGCTCTCCGAGATCAACAGCGCCCGGAACATGGTCGCAAGTGTGGAAGACCCAGTGGAGTACGATATTCCCGGCGTGCGCCAGATACAGATCCACCCGCAGTCAGGACTGACCTACGCACGCGCGTTCCGCTCGCTTCTGCGCCAGGACCCCGACGTCGTGTTCGTCGGCGAGACCCGCGATACCGAGGTCGCGAACCTCTGCGTGCAAATGGCCCTGACCGGCCACCTCGTGCTGACACAGCTGCACACGCAGGATGCCTGCTCTACAATCGCTCGGCTGATCGACATGGATGTCCCGCCGTTCCTGATCCGTGGTTGCGTCAACGCCGTACAGGCGCAAAGGCTCGTGCGATGCCTATGCCCGGATTGCAGGCAGCCGCCCTCGCCCGACGAGCCGACCGACCGGATCCGCCTACTGGAGCGTGAGCCAATAGAGGTCCGCTCGCACAGATCCGTCGGCTGCGAGAAGTGCCACGGCACCGGCTACCGCGGCCGGATTGCCATTTACGAGCTACTTGAGATGAGCGATCCGCTGGGCAAGCATTTGGCCGGGGCCAACCTGGACGCGGACGCCTTCCGTCGCGAGGCACGCAAAGCCGGCGTCGATTCGATGATCGAGTTCGGCCTGCGCAGGGTCAACGAGGGAGTGACGACGCTTTCGGAGGTCGCGCGCGTCATGGCCGGTTCGCCCGATTGGCAGAGCTAGACCGGCCGCCGCTACCGCCGCGGCTTGTAGGCGACGGCCTCGATCTCGATGCCGAGCTTGCCGAGACTCGCTACCTGCAGCGTCGCGCGCGCGGGCTTCGGGTCGGAAAAGAACGTCTCATAGACCTCGTTCAGCTCGGCGAAGTCACCCATGTCCGTCAGATAGACGCGCACCTGCACGCAATCGTCCATCGTCGCCCCGGCCGCCTGCAGTACCCGCCGCACGTTCTCCAGCGTCAGGCGCGCCGTCTCTTTGATCGGCCCTTGGACGACCTGGTTCGTGTCCGGGTCGATCGGGCCCTGACCGGCAACAAAGATGAAATCACCGGCGCGAATGCCGGGCGAATAAGGACCTTGAGCCTGCGCGCCATGCGGCGGGCGAATCTGCTCCTTGGCCATGACGATGCCTCCTGTTCGACGCTTGCGCAAGCGCCGCCGAGCGTGCCGGTTCATGACCGCCACGATCTCCTGCGGCGTGTCAACCAGATGCATGTTCCCGTCGCTGCCGGGCCGAGCTTCGAGAATCCGCTCAACCATCGGCCGCCAGAACTCGCCAACCACACAGATCGGCCGCGACGAGACAAAGCCCTTGTTGACGAACTCCCAGACGATGCCGAACTCGCTAAGCGTGCCCGTGCCGCCCTCCAAGACGACGTATCCCCCGCCGAGCCGCATCATCTGCTCAATTCGAGCGAACATGTCGGTCGCCTCGATCTCCTCATCGACGTATTCGTTCGCCTGCATCGGACCCCAGCGTGACGTGAAGACGCGCGGGCACGTAACGCCTATTGTTCGCCCGCCGGCGTCCTTGGCCCCCTTGCTGGAAGCCGCCATCACCCCACCGTAGCCCCCGTTGCACACAACGTACCCCGCTTCCGCCAGCGCGTAACCGATGTCGTACGCAAGCCGGTACAATGCCTCCCCGCCTTCGGGTGCGTAGCTGCCGAAGATGGTGATCACAGCTTCAGACATGCCGGAACATCATCGCGGAATCGGCTCCCCCCGGCAAATGTCCGGCCCGGCTCGCAGTCGAACGAAGCCGAGCGACCTCACGCCGGACGGTCGCCAAGCCCGGCCAGCTCATCCTGCACCGCCGCGACAAGCGGCGCGAGCGTAGCGGCGCTGAAGTCGAAGCGGATCCCCGCAGCGTTGAACAGCTCCGGCAGCGGACGCGATCCTCCAAGGGCCAATGCGGCCCGGTAATCGGTCATCGCCTTAGCCGGGTCCGCGCGAGCGTTCTGCCACACCTG
>JABAOF010028038.1_pt1 | contig 13161 bp, 15 predicted proteins | sample 7062171 | NCBI WGS metagenome assembly JABAOF01 (sample SAMN14538628, study PRJNA623070) | marine sediment metagenome | biome: marine biome [ENVO:00000428]; feature: marine pelagic biome [ENVO:01000023]; material: deep marine sediment [ENVO:00002113] | place: India: Gulf of Khambhat ...
ATAACAAAAAGCATTACACCGTTTATAACAACTTGTGCAGAAGAGGTAGCTAGGTATAATTCAGCTACTAAATATAACCAAAGATAAAACAATGCAATGATGATTGTGAAGACTATATACAAACCGCCTATCCATTTGCTCTTGTAAGGTTTGTTGATGATCTGTTTTCTCATAATAAGATATAGAGTAATTGAAATTTAAAACTCTTGAATTTGAAATTAGTGATTAAGAGAAAGAGCAGAAAAAGAAAAAAACAGATTAGATGATATACTTTCAAGAATTGAAGAGTATTAATAATATTTCACATTACATAGAAATTACGAAACCTTTTTTCTCTAACCAATCAACAGAAACTTCTAAACGATTATCATGTGTTATGCTTATATTTTTCGACAAATGGTTTGACAAGGATACTATTTCTTCATAAGTTAATTCATCTGTTATTTCTATTTCTTTTTCTAAATAATGTGGAACTTTTACTCCTTGGCCTTTTAAATAAGAACTTATTATGTTTCCTACAAAGCTTTTAGCTACTAATTCCTTCGTGGGTTCTCTACCAAATCTGATGGTTCTCTCTAATTGATCATCAAAACTAAAAATATACGGTTCGTAGGGAAATTTCTGCCTAACTTTTATTCCTCTTTTATAGAGATTTATTTGGAATTCGTGGGAACCGCCCATCAAAGCAAGAATATTTTTATCCCTATTATTTTTTTGAAGTAATTCCAATTGTTCTGCTATTTTTTTATCTCTAAGTCTGTTTTCTAGGGCAGAAAGTTTTGCACTTCTCATTTTAAGATCACACGCTTCTTTAAAATTACCTTGACCAAAATCCAATAAACTGTAAAACATTAAGTTAAATGACATATCGGCCTCTCTTTTAGTTATAGGTGATCTCTCGACTTCTATTTGTTTTTTGCTGTTTCTTATGAAAGAAACTCGTTTTCTTTGAAATTCATCAAAATTTTTATCTGTTATATCAAAGCTCGAATAGCCTTGGTATGACAATTGATCATAAAAAGTTTTTGCTGTTCTATAAAAATCTCCATATGCTTGTTCTAAAAATACAATATCGGCAAGGTTAAATTCAGCTTCAAATCTTTCATTTAATGCTTCAGGACGATGCGGAGATCTGAAATATACAAGTGTCATGCTAATAAGAAGACTGATAAGCTTTAAACATTTTTCGATAAATTATAGAAAAATCAGGATTTAAAACTCTTTTATTGAATGTGAGAATTAGTTTAAGAATTTAATTATTATTCTAATCTCTCAGCTTCTCTTCTTGCTTTGAGTTTTCGTATAAAATCCTCAGGTTCCATCTCGCTAGGACAAGCATGTTCAACCATTGTTTCTTCCCATTCTCTCTCTACATCCCTTAACAAATCGTCTATATTAGCATCATCCATTTCTCTAAACACTGGTATAGAAGATTCGTTTTTATTAACTTCTTTCTCCATAAGTTCTACGTACCCACTAGCAATCCATGGGTTTATTGAATTATACTTTGCCATTTCCCTAAGCATTTTTTTGGCTCTGATTAATTTTCTTTGCCTTTGAACATCTCTTTCATAGCGTGTAGACATTTTCTCACCTATTGATTTGTAAATTCCAAAACTTTTTAAGTTTAAATTTTATATTCGACAATTAATTATTATGACGTCTCTAACTTTCTACGGCGGTGTTAACGAATTTAAAACTCTATTTCTCAATTCAAATTGATTGTGAGAATTAGTGAAGAATTTTAGCACATATCTTTTATAAAATCTAATATTTCTGCAGCATCTCCAGTATAATAGTAAAGTTGAAAACATACTTTTTTGAATTCATCTTCTATGTAGGGTACTCCTTCAGAACATTCTTTGGCTTTTTTGTAACATTGTAGAAGAGCTTGTCCTTTTGTTATAGAAGTAGTTTGTGTTGTAGTTTGTTCTTGTATTATAGATTGAGTTGTAGGTTCTTGTGAACAGCCTGCAATGAAGATTATCAATATTAAAGATAATGTCAACAGTGCCAGTTTTTTCATAATAAACATCATTTTCTTCTTTTTCTCGTTAATCTATCTCTTTCTTCCCTTAGATAATCTCTAGTATCTCTTAAAACATTTTTAATTTTTCCATGTCCCATTCCTGTATCTATCAAAGCTATTCCAATGAAAACAAAAGCAGCATTCACAAAAATATTTGAAACTATGTAAAGTGTTATTGTCATTCTGATAGAACCTGCTGTACTTGCAGTAAATCCAGCTGCACCACCAACACCACTTGCTATATCTCCAACAAATGGTATCCAAGAAACTGCGCCTGTTATGCTTTCAACTGTTCTTGCTCCTTGTTCAATAGAACTTAAAGTAGATAATGCTCCACTTGCTTGGGAATAAACATATATCCATGACATGATGCCAATAATTCCAATTATTAGAACCAAAATTCCCATTACAGTTGTTGTACGACCCATTATATTTCGCCTCCTAACAAATCTCTTTTTCTTTTTCCTTTACCTGATCTTAAAGATTTAAATTCTCTTTTCTTTTTCTTTAAAAAGAAAATAATAATTATAACACCGGCAACTATACCAACAATAGTTCCAATCAATAGAGTTGGATCTCCAAGAAGAAATCCACCGGTTGGTCCAAGTGGTCCTGTTGAGGGGATGCCGCTTCCAACCCCAATTTGTTGTTCAGCTCCTCCTTGTTGTGTTACTGGTTCACAAGTTTCTTTACAATCACCAACAAAAGAATTTGGTGCACGACAACATTGTAATCCTGAAGAACAGCTTTGAGGTATATATTTTCCTCCGGCTTCACAACATTTTCCTGTTGGACATTTTTGTAATATTTCTTGACAACCAGTAGAATACTCACAATAGTATCCATATCCACATGTATTAGGTCCTCCATCTTGTCCTGTACAACACTTAACTTGTTCTTTTGTGCTTACACATTTACCTTTTCCATAATCATCTGTTTTAGATTTATCACAAACAGATTTTACTAAATAATAATTTCCACCTTCAGCTTGACATGTAGAAGCTGTAGCACCACAATCAAAATCTGATAAACATGATTTTTCATAACCACATCTGAAATCATCTGTACAATAAATTGCCTGTTCATTATATGTTAATTTACATTCATCATCAACACAACAATCCGCAATTTGTGATAATCTTTGAGTTGGTATTAAATAACATTCTCCAGAGTTTGTATCTATTTCTTCAAATTTTATTAGAGAATGGTCTATAGAGTTACACCATACAGGCATTCCTTGATAATCTTTAACAATTAAGTTTGGTCTTATAACCCAATCATAAACCAACCAATAACCTTGTGGAACATTTAGATTATTTGGCTGTAAAGCTCCAATAGTACCTGAAGGTATTGATGTTCCAAAGGTTTTTGTAAACATATCAGTTATTATATTTGAGCTCATAGTCTGAATAGAAGATGGATTAGATGGTTGTTTTAAATAATATTCATTCCATACAGGATTTATGTTGCAATATTCTGTATTGCTAACAAACTTTTCTCCTGAATCATAATGTAATTTTAGCATTATTGGTTCATATTTAACATTTACTTTTGGATTGTCAGATGGGTTCCAATAATCCACGAGATTATAACACCAAAAATCTACTTTAATTTGTTTTCCAATTGTTAGTGGATAAGGAAATCCACCAACATCACAACTTTCGCTTGGAGGTGCAAGTTTAAAAGCATTTTGACATTTTATAAGTGTCACACCAGTATTAGCATCCTTAATTGTAATTCCTCTTGCAGGAATTCCTCCCCAACCACAATCCCAATCACTTTGTGATAAAGAATCGATTATACAATTTGGTACATTACATTCCCAAATATTACCATCACTTAGTCCTATTGGATCACTCCAGGTACCAGTATTTTCACAATTAATTGACCCAAACCATGGTCTAGCAACTTGACAATCTTTAGCAAAAGCTGATGTAGATATGACTATAAAAAACAAGACTGCCAACAAAAAAAGAAAGAGTTTTTTCATGATAAAATTTAGAAAATTAAGTTTTTTAAATGATTCGGTTTTGATTATTTTTTGAATTATAATATACATAAAAACTTTAATTTCCTATTTTTTAATATGAGAAAGCGTGGTTTTAGAAAAAGAAAATATGTCAGATGTTACAGATGTGGTAATAAATCAAGATTATTTAGATGTAAACATTGTGGAAATTATTACTGCGGTATATGTTCTGAACCAAAAATGTCTTTAACTGCAGAAATGGTTTTTAATGAAAAGGATCCTGTTCTTAGTCGATTATATGAAGATGAGTGGAGAAAAGAAGGACACGCTTGCATTCCTTATGGTGAATGGAAACTAAATGAAATAAGAAAGAGAGAAGAGGAGTTAAACAAAAAGATTTTAGAAACTTTAGATAAAATGAAAAAAATAAAACCCAGATATCCAAAATATAAACCATATACAAAATACCCACGTGGCATAAGACCACCTAGATTTTCTTCACCCCCAACAAGAAGAAAAATACCCGTAAAACCAATTGTTACAATAATTATTTTAATAATTATTGGATTATTTCTTTATTATAATTTTGAAGAAGTTTCAGAAACCATTACTTCATATGCTTTTTCTACGTTTGTTACGAATTGTAGTGATGGTACACTTTATAATGAATGTTCCCAAGACAAACCGTTTTACTGTTCCGACGGAACTTTAATAAAAAATGCAAGTAGTTGTGGGTGTCCGTCTGATTATAAAGTTGAAGGAAATGATTGTAAAAAAATCCAAAGATGTAATGACGAGACTGTTTATGGAGAATGTTCAATCCAAAAACCATTTTATTGCTCTAATGGCACTCTAGTGAAAAAAGCGTCTTTATGCGGTTGTCCAACTGATGAGATAGCTCAGGGAGATATTTGCATCTCAAGATTTCTGATTGGTCCTAAAGAACAAACTTTAAACTATGTGTTTAGAGGAACCACTTCTACAATTAAATTTACAGTTTATGCTGGATTAAATGATTATCTTGCTGAATTATCAAGATATTACTATTGTGACCCTGAATGCCCATCTGATGCGGACTTAGAATTAAAATTTATTAATGATGATAAACAAAAAGAATATTTAATTGAATTAGTTAACGTGATTAAATCAAAAATGGATATTAAAGATAATCAAGCTAGAATAGCTATAAGTTTAGTGCAAAAAATTCCATATGATAATGTAATTGCTAATCTTTATGAAAGATATCCATACGAAGTAATTTATGATAATGCTGGAGTTTGTGGTGAAAAATCTAAATTGTTAGCATTTATTTTGAGAGAATTAGGGTATGGTGTTGTTCTTTTTAGTTTTGAAGAAGAGAATCATATGTCAGTAGGAATAGAATGTCCTATGCAATATAGTTATAAAAGTACAGGATTTTGTTTTATTGAAACAAGCGTTCCTAGTATAGCTACTGACACACGAGGTGATTATGTAGATGTTGGTAGACTTACTTCCATGCCGAATATAATTACAGTAAGTGATGGAATTTCATTTGAAAGCGTTTCAGAAGAATATCATGATGCTCAAGAATGGAACAACATATATGAAATTTCAGAATCACTTGGAGGTTTTCTCGATCCATACAATTATAACAGATGGACATATTTAGTAAATAAATATGGGATTGAAGTTGCAGAAGAATCTCAAACTGATCAAGAGACGAAAGTTATTATAATACCTTATGTTTCCTGACCTTTTCTCTTTTTTATTACCAGTGTTATTTAACGTAGCTAATGACTTCATAATAATTTGATTTAAATTTTGATTTTTCTATAATTTTAATATGGTAGAAGAGATTATTTGGATCGATTTTCAAAATCAATTTTTTTGGGAAATGTTCTTTTTATTTGCAGTAATCTATTGGGGTTTTTATTGGGCTGTAAGATCTGGAAAAATAAAATTAATTCCTGGTTCAGAAAATAAAATAGTTCTTTATGCTATGGGTTTGGGTATTATATTAGCTTTGATAGTTATACCTGAAGGTGATATTTTAGGAAAAATTGTGGGTGGGGCTTTTATCTATGGACTTTTTATGTTTCATATTGGTGGGGCTTTAATACATGATTTATTAAGACGTGTAATTTTTGTTAAACGGGAGGGAACACCTATTACAAAGATTACACAAAATAAAGATTATATAAAAATTTTTAGAGATTCCGATGTCCACACTCTAGAAAACTTATTATCAAGAGATATAAAAAATTTATCCGATGAAACTGGACTTAATGTAGAAAGTGTAATAAGTTTTAGAAGAAGTGCAAGAAGATTTCTAAAAAGAAGAAGATGATATGAAACGAATAAGAGATTTTTTAATTATTATTTTCATATTAGTAATTTTAGGGATTTATTACTATTGTATTATGGCAGGTCCAGTAATATCGATATTATCAACTTTTATAATTTATTATGTTTTCCTTTGTTTTGGTTTATATTTACTAAATAAATTCATAAAAACAAAAAACATTGAACTTTTTATTTTTTCTCAGTGTTTAATTATATTGGGAATATTTGTTATATTGTATCTCTTTTACATTTTAGGTTCTTTAAAGGTTAAAATATTTTTTAATATTATGGATGTTTTTACACTTGCCTCTTTTTCTTTAGCTATAACAGCTCTTTTCATGCCTAAATTAAAACTTAGAAAATTAAATGAAAAAATACAGATAATATTATTCTTAACCTTATTTGCTACTATAATTTTCTTCTTAATTGGATTATTAATGATTATCCCTAATTTATTTGGTCAAGAAATAAAAGATAATCTATATATATTACTTGGTACTTTCTTTTACCTTGGATGTAATAATTTAGTATTTGCTGCAATTGTTTTATTTATTTATATTTATGAGAATTTCATGAAAGATATTAAATTTCCTAAGAAGAAAAGAAGATAATTAATTAAAGTTATGAACTATTTACAATTTCAATCAGTTCATAAACTAAATCTGGTGATAAAATCTCTATATCCTTTATTCGTTCTGCGAATGATGTATCATATAATTTAGCTATTCTCTGAAATTCTTTTATCAATTCTTTCTCTTCTTCATGCAACTCATGCCATTTGTTATCATCCTTTGTAAAAGCCTTAGTAAGTGGAAGTAAAACTACTTTCTTGTCGTAAAGTTCACACCATTTCTCATCACCTTCTTCATCTTCAGGTATTAATTCCATCTCAGCTTCAAGCTTAGCGATTTTATCACGTTCATCTTGTGTTAATATTCCTGCTTCAGCATCTTCTAATTCTGATGTTAAAAGAAAATAGCACAAATTTTCTGGATACTTTATAGTAGTTTTGTATATTTTTTTCAGCATAGCTGGATTTGAAGTAAACCAAAAAGGGGCCATTAAAATAAGTGGTGCAATTGACATAATATCAGACTTACCTTCCTTAACCTGTTTTACAATATGCATACTAATCACAAGTTCATATAAAACATATAAAAGATAAAGTTTGTGATACTTGATTGCACGAGCCTCTTGCCAAACTTGCACTAGTCTATAAAAGTTAAAAGACTCATCAGTTGTTTTTTGCTGTAGTTCTAAAAACTTTTTGTTATATTCTGTAATTTGTTCCACGGGAACAGTATTTTTTATTTCAAGTATCTGCTTCTTAATGTTTTCTGCATCTTGTCCTAATGATACACGCCTTGTATATTTTCGTGCCAAATTGTTAATAGCTCTTATTCTGGAATCTACATCAAGATGTTTAAACAATTTATCAACCTTATTTTGTATTTGTTCTGATTGCATTTTCTAACACCTTTACTTTGGCTTTTAATACTTCAAGCTCAATAGTTTTCAGACCTGCCAACATTGCTGATAATGTGGATATCTCAGTCCTTGCCCAAGAATTCTTCAGAGTATTTGCAGGTCGCTTAGATTTACGTTGCTCTTTACAATACTGTGCAACTTCATTCAGCTGTCTAATAACCTGTCCACGATTTTGAGAGGCGATTTTTTGCCAATCTAAACCGTTCAAAATGTTTGCGTTCCTGCTTTCAGACTTTATTTCGGTCTTGTTTATTGACCCCTCTTTTTTCATAAAATCACTAAATGGTTTGAAGTTTTTTGTTTTGTTACCTGTAAATATTAATATAACGGGGTGCACAAGATAAATTATGAGTACTCCTGAAGAAAGAATATTTAAAAGTTTTCTTTATAGACGAAGAAAGAAGGGTAAAAGGGACCCAAAACAGCAAAAGGAAGCAGATGAAAATTTACATTTGGTTTTTTCTTCAATTCTACGTTTTGAATCCAAGAGATTAAGAAGAATGAATAGTTCAAAAGTAATTTCAATTAGTATTAAACAAATGAAAGGTAAAAAACTTAAGGGTTTTAGAAAGAAGGAAAGGAAAACTGCATATTGTTTAATATTTTCTCAAAGTGATATTTGGCGTGAAGTTAAAAAAAGAAAAAAATTATCATTAAAAACTGTTAGAAAATATATAAAAAAATTAGAAGAAACAGGTTTAGTAAAAAAACTCGGAAAAAGGTATGTTTTTAATCATGAAATGTTAGAAAATATGATTGCTGACGTTCTTAGAGCACAAAAACAAATACCAAAGATCCTAAGAGAAATGAGAAGCTTTGAAGTTGGAAGATGTTAAGATAATTATATAAAAGGTTAAATTATTTGTTATCTAAATTTTAATATGAAAATAAAGTTATTAGTATTTTTTTCTTTAATATTCATATTATTAAACCCTATAGTAGTTTTTGCAAACAGTATATGGTTTAAAGGCGTTGGAACCTATGCTTATGTCAGTATTATTTACGAAATTGATAAAATATCCAAGGATGATTTATTTGTAGATTTAGCTTTTAGTTTTACTGTTTATGAAAACATAAAAAACATAACAAATAATTTTTCTGTTTATATAGAGCCGTGGTTTTCTGGAAAACATAAAGATGTTATTAAACTATATCTTAATGTCTGTGAGGGTAACATAAATGGTTCTAGTTATGATGAAATAGGATTTGATTGTAATAAAACTGTTAACTATTATAATTTAAGTCTTGATAGTTATTTTCATCTTACGAATTACGAGATTATATTTGACTTGAAAGAGGTAAATTTTTCTAATTCTTATAAAGACTATGTTATTAGATTTCGATATTTTATACCACAATTTTCATTTAAAGAAGGTAAAAACAACGTAATAGCATTTAGTTCTAGATGTTTTCCAAATAGTGTATGCAATTCTGATAGATGGTTTAGGTTTATTTCACTAGAAAATACATCAGTTATTGAAGATATTTCAGGTAAAGTTAGAATCCATGATAGAATCGGAGAGGTGTGGATACTTAATATGGTTGGTGGAGAAACTTCTTTTATTAGATATTATAATTCATTTGAAATTGATATTTTAACGCCTTTAGGTTGGACTTTACTGGGTTTAGTTTTTTCATTTGGTTTAGTTTTTTTTATTGATGAAATAAGAAGACCTAGATTAAAACTTTCAATAATTAATGATTTAACCTTAGAAAATCCTAAAAGAAAATTTTATCGCATAAAAGTTGAAAATAAAGCATGGGGCTATTCATTAAGTGAAAAAATAAAATTAATTAGAATCTCTACAGATACTGCAACAAACTGTACAGCTTCTATAGAGGTTATAGGTAAAAGAAACAAGAAAATGAATTTTGTAGACGGTCTTAAATGGGCTTCAAAAGGAGAACCATATGATATTCTCGTTTTAGGCGGTTTTCAAATAAAACCCTTTCCAAACCCACATTATTTCGAGGAGACAAAATATGAAAATATACCACCTGATTTACCAAAATTGCTTGATGTTGTCTGGAAAATAGGAGGACAAAAAAAATGTATTATAAGAAGACCTTTAGATTATATGGGTAGATTTGAAAAGATTGAAGAAGGTAATTTTAAAATTATTATTAAAGTGAAGGATGATAGAGGCAATTTAGTTGAAGAGAAATTTTATTTAAAAAATCGAGGGAAATCTTTAGATAAATTCAAATTAAGTAGAAGTCCTTAAATTTTTATTTTTAGGTTTAAAGTTGGAAGATGTTAAGAATATATTAAAAGTAAAAAAATACCTTAAAATTTAGGCATTTTAAATAATCTACCTCTGTCACCCTCATCAGTTAATCTTAAAATGATTTCTTCATCTTTGAAAGGTATTACTTTACCATTCAAATCTCTTGGAAGATCATCTTTTATGAGAGTTAATATGTATTGAATTCTATATTCATTAACATATTTTTTTACTACTTCAAGGAATTTTATTTTTTTCCTATCGTCCAAACCTTCCAGAATTCCATCATGATAAACAAATCTAAAAAAAGAATTTTTTGAATACGCTCTTAATAATGACAAATCAAAGGCTGCACAAAGAATTTTCTTTGTTGATGTACCTTCTGCTTCACTTGTTAACTCTAAAGTCTTTTCGTCTTTTACTATTTCCGCCTTAAATTCTAAATTACCGTATTTATTTAATTTTAAAGAAATAATAGCTGTTTTATTAAATACACTTTTTATAATTTCGTTGAAAGATATTCTAATTTCTTTGTATATTTTATTTCCTGTTTTAATTTCTTTTTTAATATCATTAATTATTTTCTTTCTTTCATCTATCATTAGTTTTATTTTCTTTTCAAGATCTGTAATTAAATTTAATTTTTCTAATTGATTTTTTAATTCATTTAAATTTGTTTTTTCCGAAACTAGATTTTTTTGTATTTCTTTAAATTTTTTGAATGTTTCTTCATTTCTAATAAAATTTAAAATATCACTTCTATTTTGATTTTTTTCTTTCAATTCTTTTAATAAAATTTCCCTTTCATTTTCATTTTTTAATAATATCTCTTTTAGATATTTTCTTCTTTCTTTGTATATTTTTTTATTGAAAAGAACAACATCCTCATAAGACTTAACGAGATTTTCACTAAAATATATATTTGATTCTTCAAATATTTTTTTTATTTCTTTTAGATTAAATTTAACATTATTTGATAAACTTTCTTGAATTTTTTCAATTTTATAATTAATATTATAAAGTTTGTTATTCAGTTCAGAAATTTTTGATTCAATATCTTCAACAAGTTTTTTATTAAACTTTATTTCTTCGTTATAAAAATTAAATTTTTCTATTTCGTTTTCCATATTTTTTATTTCATGTTTTTTTATTTGTATAATTCCTTTTAGTTTGTCGTATTCTTCATTTTTTATAGATACTTTGTTTTTAATCTCATCTAATTTATTATTACTATCATCAATTTTCTTATCTAATTCGTATTTCATTTGAATGTTTTTTTCATTAAATCCTAACATTTTTGCTATAAATGGTTTCCAATATTCATGAAGACCGCTACCGAACTTACCTATTTGAAAAACATCTAAATAATCTTTTTGTTCTCTTAAAAAATATGAAATAGCTTTTCTATATGGCCAGTTGCCGAGTGATAATAAATTAAGATATGAGTCTAATAGATTTCTAGCTTTCTCTAAATTCACTTTTTCCCATTTAGACTCAGATAATTTAGTAAAATCTTTATCTTTGTCATTGTGTTTTTTAAAATAAATAATTGTATTTTCTTTGACACATCTTTTAATGGTAATAAATTTACCTGAATTAAGTTCTATCTCTAAATAAAACTCAAAATCTTTAAATCTTTCATAATGTTTTTTTAAGAAATGTTCTTGTGTTAATTTTTTTAACATTAAAAAATCTATTAAACTTATAAGTAATGTTTTTCCCAAGTTGTGAGAATCTTTTTCGGTGTTTTTAGGTTTTTTTACGTCACCAAAAATTACATTAAAATTAGTAAATTTAATTGTCTGAAATAATTCTTCTTTATTACAATATATTTTACTTATTTTCATTTTAATCTTTCTATAGAATCTGTTTTAATATGATAATCAATTTTTCCGAGCATATATAAAAAACTTAAAGCATTTAAGAAAACAAATGATATATTCTCCCCTTCTTTATCTAATAAATATTTCAATAAATCGTCATATTTAATTATTTTATTTTTATTGATTTTTTTCAGAATTAATGAAGATATTCTTAATATTGAATTATCTAAATCTAAAAAGTCATTGGGAATGATCATTTTGTTCTACCTAAATCACAATTCCAATACATATAATGTAAAAATACATAAATTAATAATCTATTATTATATAATTCTGGGCATTTAGCTAAAAGTACATCATATATATGATCAAATATCTCTTCAAATTTATTATATTCTTCTCTTTTTGTTGTAATTTTGCTTTGTATTTCTTGAGCAAGATTCTTATAAGAATCTTTTGCAGCCTTATTTATAGGATTTTCAAGAAAAAAATCAATTTCATTAAAATATGGAAGGGAATCTCTTTTCATAAATTCAAAATAATCTTTACTAAGTTTATTTATTTTATTTTTTAATTTCTTTCCTAAAAAACTTCTTTTCTTTTCTACAACAGTTATCTCCTTTCCTATTTCTTTTCTACATTTTACAAAACTGTTTATTAATATTTTCATATCCTGAGGCATTATCCTTAAAGGAGAAATAAATTTTTCAAGATTGCATATATTAATAATATCTGGGTTTTTGGTTATTTCTTCTGTTAGCCACTCCCTCCCACATATACAAGCATTCTTTACTTTTGTTTCAGATTTTATTTTTTTACTTATTTTAGCTTCAGTATTTGCAGATAATTTTCTATTTGTAAAAACAAGGTAATTATCTACTTCTCCATTTTTGACTAGTTTTTTAACCTTTTTTATTTCATCTTTTATTTGTCTTATAAAATCTGGTTGACTACAAGAACCTTCTGGATGTTTACAACCTTTAGCCTGTATTATAAATTTTCCAGACCATGGTTTAGATGTACTAGGAAATGAAATTGCTCTTCCTACAAATTTAGCATCTCTTCCTCCATCAGGACCCTCTGAAAAGTTTATAGTACCATCTCCTAAAATAATCTTGCATATATGATATACAAGATTTTGAAAAGTTTCTTTATCCAAAGAATAAAGACGATAATCTCTCATTTTTAATAATTATATTAATATATTTAAGTTAGTTGTGTTTTACTTTTTGTGAGATATATGGACTTCCAAAGCCTTCATTTTTCCTAAGCAATTTTCCACGAACTCTCACATTTGACGCG
>JABAOF010015432.1_pt3 | contig 13159 bp, 10 predicted proteins | sample 7062171 | NCBI WGS metagenome assembly JABAOF01 (sample SAMN14538628, study PRJNA623070) | marine sediment metagenome | biome: marine biome [ENVO:00000428]; feature: marine pelagic biome [ENVO:01000023]; material: deep marine sediment [ENVO:00002113] | place: India: Gulf of Khambhat ...
ACGCTGGTTTTTGCTAAAGAAAAGAGCATAAAAGCTATAAAGGAGGCGTTATTTGCGGGCAGAACGGTAGTTTGGTTCAAGAATCAGCTAATCGGCAGGCCAAACTACCTTCGTGCAATTTTCATGACAGCCGTTCAGATTCATAAACCCCACCATAGGAAGGACGATACAATATGGTTTGAGGTTACGAATAATTCAGACATTGACATTGAGACACAAGGCCTTGAGGAGGAAGGACAAGAAAAACTGACGTTGCCGGCCAATACCATCACGATGATAAAGAAAAAAGTTGACAGTAAAGCTGAAAAAGCTGAACTGAAATGCCAGATTACAAACTTCCTCATTGCTCCTGACAAGGGGCTTCCGGTAAATGTGGTCGTTTCACTGAATTAAATTGTCAATTTTTGTCGGCCGTTATGGACATATATTAGCAGCAGTGTCGCGGCCAGCGATGAAGAAATATCAGAGCTTTACTCTTATCTTTTTAGTTTTGTCAGGCGCAAGACTTTGGATGCCTTTGAGAATTTTCATATTGTCGGTACCCGGTTGGCCTACGTTGACCGTGTATTTGCCTTTTTTGAAGACCTTGGGTCTGTATGAAGTTCCGTTTATGCGAAGCGTATAGACTATTTCATCGTTTGACTCGTCAATAACCTGCACTACGGGATTTCTCATACCCCTGATCTGGATAGTTGGCAGATAAGCCACGGCCTCGCGTCCGTAATTGTCCTCTTGCTTGATAGTCCTGGGCCAACCAGGATATTGTTCGGCATTCGGTGACGTAATATCCACATTTCTGGGCCAGCATTCGATTGTGATTTCTCTTGTCTTTTTATTGAATTTGACAATTCCGAAACCAGCCGCCCTGGTCGTTAACGGGTCGTGATTTCTCTCAGGACTGGGATTGGCAACCGCAAGCATATTGATTTTATTTCCCAGGCCGTCGAGGAATTCGCCCAGGTATTCGGGTGCACCTAATTCGCGGTTTTTGCCCGGCTCAAGAGGTACCCACCAGCGTAAATAAAGATTGGCTATGGAAGGAACACAAACTGAATAGACCGCATCGTTCCATTCATCAATACCGTGATGAATAAATGTACCGAGATGCTGGTCGCCGCAGATATGAATCGCAAATGCTTTACGCATTTCATATAAGGCTTTGTTTCGTCCTGTTTGTGGCCAGCCGTTGCAGTCAAGGTCAACTAACAGCCGGTAGTCGTACTTTCCGTGCAGGTGTGCCCCTCCACAAAAGACAGTTTGAGACAGCACTGCCTTCATATCGCAGTCGTGCCAGTCCGCACCCCATTCCCGCAGAAACTTCAACTGCCGTTCTCCCAATAACTTGGCACCGGGAACATCCAGGCTCTTGGGGTCATAATCAGGCGTAGTGACATGGTCGGGCCGCGGGCCTAATTGGGGAACAAGACCCTCCGGACCTGACTTGAACTTCCTGTCCTCAATAATAGCAAAGCTTACTCGGCCTATTGTCAGAGAGGTGTAATATACTCCGATACCCCGTTGTATCGGAGTAGGGTCATAAGGGTCGGGCAGATGGCTGGTTTGTGCTCGCTCAACTTCTTTAACATATTCGAGCGGCGCAGCGTAACCGCCATCAGGACCATCACGGGTTTTCGATACTTTTCCTCCCGCACCCCACAAGTTGGCCTGACCAACATCGTGGTCGTCAGGTATTGTAACCGTCGGGGTATTGCGAATGATATCTCCGAAATCTCTGCCGAATTTGAGCCAGGCGGCATAATGTCTGTTGTGGTCATAGACCTGGTCTCCGGAAAAGAAAAGAAGGTCGGGTTTTAGCTTTTTGAGGTTTTCAACTATATCTATTTTGGGTATGTCACCGCCGTGATTGGGATTTATTGAGTTGCCCGTAAATGCGGCCACGACGATAGTATCTTTATTAACAGGGTCTTTGCGGACGATACCAGTGTAATATGCCTCCTTACCGTGTGCGATGCGATATTCAATATCTTTCGTAGAATCCCAATTTACTACGTGGAAGGTTGCCGTCCAGCCTCTCTCAACTACCTGCGCTTGCGCTATTTGTCTCCATCTTCCGTTTTGCTTAATTTCGAGCCGGACTATCCTGTCTTCACCTTCCTCCAATGGATATAACTGGGCGGTCATTTTCATGATATTGTTGTGGACGGTGTACAGGGCAAAGCAAATAACTTTGTCTCTGGACACTTCTGGGACTGTCGGGACCTGAGCGTTGGCTGGGCCCAACAGTAGGATGGTTACCAGAATTGCTGTAAGTACTTTTGCTTTCGTTAAGTTCATTTCTACTCCTTTCTTGCTTATGTTACTATTTTCACTCGTTCATAAATACTGACAAAAGTTGGCAGCGGATTACTAAGCCGAAAGCCAGTTGCCAACGATAAATTATCAACCTTTAATCAGATTGCTTAATTTTCTTATATATTACAGGAGAATCTTCTCTTTTTCCGGGTCGAACCGCGCGACCTTGCCTTGGCGCAAACCGAGCATACCCATTTGTAGTGCTGTTTGCACATGGTACGCTAAGTCCATTGGGCTTAGAGTCTGCTTCTGACGCGAACGGCAGCAGTCGAGGAATTTCTGCCAGTATCCGACAAAGTCTTCCCCGTGTTCGATGGCAAAACGCTGGGGCTTTTTCTCGGAACCATCGGCGGGCATAAAAACGATTTCGTTCTTTTCGATTGTGAGGGTGCCTTCCCATCCGCGTATCACGGGAATCCGCTGTCCCGAGCCCCGGCTGCCCGTGCCCGGATGGTTATTGGCCTGCGTTCCAAGCACAGCTACTGTAATCTTCTCGGGATAATCGATGAGCATATTAAACGTATCGGGTATCTCACGCTCCTGATAGCGGAACTTGCCGCCTGTTGCCACGACCATACTTGGCATACTGACTCCAAGCATGGACAGTACCGGCGTCAGACTATGCGGAAACAAATCGGTCGAAGGCCCGCCCGAATAATCCTCGTACATCCGCCAGCGGAAAAATCTACTCACGTCAAATGGTCGCTTCGGTGCATCACCAAGGAAGGCTTCCCAGTTCAATTCTGAACCGGCTTGTGCGTTAGTGTCATCGATTGGCATTCCTCGCTCGCCCCAGTCACCGATGCGGAAATAACCGCACTCGGCGTGGACCGGCTGGCCGATAAGTCCATCCGCAATCAGCTTCTTCATTTGCCACCAGGCCGAATCGTACATGCCCTGAGTGCCGAGCTGGAAGACCCGGCCGCTTTTTTCTACCTCTGCCACCAATCGCTTGGTAAGCTCGAACTGCCGCCAGTGTGTTACCGGTTTTTCACAATAAACGTCCTTACCTGCTCGGACTGCGTCAATAGCCTGATAGCCGTGGTGATGGTCCGGCGTGGCAATGCAGACGACATCGACGTTCCCATCAGCGAGCAGGTCGCGATAGTCCATATACCCTTTGGCATTGTAGCCGTCCGCAACTTTCTGCATTCGTGGTCGATAAGCGTCAGAGGCCGCAACGATGTCCACATTGACACCCTGGCTCTTAAGGTAATGCACGGCCTTAAGGTGAGCCTGGCTTCGACCGCCGCAACCGATGAAACCGACACCGATACGCTCATTGGCACTCTTGCCAACGGCATTTTTCGCAGATGTACCTGCAACTGTAACCGCCGCCGCCATACCGGCCCGGCGAATGAACTGCCGACGCGTCATACTGTAATCTATCTTTTCCAGTGAATTTGAATTTTGCTTGTCACACATAGCTTTCTCCTCAATTCAGTTTATACCATTACTTGCTATTTACCCACCAGTTATAAACCTTTTCGATTCGATCGTTTTCGACTCGATTGTCCCATACTGCCACGGCATAACGTAATACCAGCGGCTTATTCGATGTCACATTCAACGGGTCTTTATGCAGATTCATCGTAGCTGAAAGGTAAGCGAATGGCTTAGTCATAGTAAACCAATGTGTCGGGTGACGCAGATTATCCGGATGGCCGAACATGGCAATCATAACAGGTTTGCCGTTTGCCTCGGCGTTGTAAGCGCACCACTTTGCTTGCACAAGCCGTTCATCACCGCGCACGATTTCACCGGCCTTACCTGCGGCGTTAAGAAACTTACCGCCTGCATCCATCGATTCCAAAAACCGCATACCCAAACCGAAGTAATGGGATCCCGTGAGCGTCACTGATTCTTTTCCGGATGGTACGGCAAGAGTTGATTGCCAGTTTAACAGTGTGGCCTTAAATTCTTCCAGCTGACAGATTTCGATTGTGCGGGACTCCTTGAGTAACAACTCCTGACTGCGCGGATTTATCCAGTCGAGCTGTTCTATAAAGCACGCATTTGGTACATTATTGCGCTTGCCAATCTTCACCTCGGCAAATAACTGATGGACTTGACGGCCCGGGGCCTGCTGCTCTTCCCAGAAGTTTACACTGTCCACGGCAACCGCAAACATCAATGCGTGATGGTGCAGGTGGTCGGAAGGGGCATCACGTAGAATGTTCATACCACTTGGCGTGAATAACTGCTGAACATATGGTTTGAAAGGCACGTTTTGGTAACGATATTTCATTAAAACATTATCGCCTGTGTAAACCGAAATGATATTTTCCTCCGTAGTAATCCGCATAGGGTTTTCCGCAAATGTCGTATCCGAAACAGCAAAAAAACCGATGACCCAAAAAAGAATAATGGTAACACTCTTGAACTTTTCCATAATCACTTCTCCTACAGCTTCTTTTTAATAAGCTTACTTTGGCCCATCTGTTCCGTCCCACTGATAATCCCACATAGCCATATATTCGGGACCAGGTAGAAATTTGTCGTTTGTTTCTTTTAGCTCTCGGGATAATATCTTTTCCAGCTTTTGCTGGATTTGCACATACTTCGGATTATTACACAAATTTTCCATTTGATATGGGTCTGTCTGATTATCATAAAGCAGCCACGGGCCGTTAATATCCCGCACATAAGTATAGCATCGCGTGCGCACCCCCCGATATTCCCGACCACCCCTCTTATAATTCCATTGATGAAACGGCACCGGGCACATTATCAAAGCCGCATCGTTATCCAGCGACTGTGTTCCTTGAATCACGCCTGAAAAATCCTCGCCCTCAACCGATTTCGGAATGGCAATACCGCTCAAACCAAGCAGTGTGGGCATAATATCAGGTGTGTTAATCGGCATATCAATCTTTCTGCCTGTTTTCCCGTGTACCGCAGGATATCGCAATAAAAACGGGACCCTGACCGATTCCTCCCATGGCTTTTGTTTTTTAGTCTGACCGTGAGAATGCAGCATATCACCGTGGTCGGAGGTGAAGACAAAAATTGTATTTTCGTCGATACGACAGTCTTTTATTGTCTGAAGTAAATCTGCGATGCAATCGTCCAACGCTGCGATGTGGGCATAATAACCGGCTAATTCTTCCCGGGCCTTTTTCTTTAATGGTTCGGGAACATTGGGATGAAGAATGATTTTGTCTGCGGAGAACTTTCTTCGATATTTATCCGGAGCCGTATGATATGGGGCATGGGGCGGACCCCACGACATAAATAGAACAAACGGTGTTTTGTTGGCATGCTGCTGGATGTATTTTTGGGCCTCGCGGGTCTGGGCGATGGCATCATAACCATCCCAGTATTGCTTGATGGGTGTGTCACCATAGTAAAGTGATTTGTTATAGTTATGCGTGCATTCACAGACCCTCCAGAATTTAAAGCCCTGTCTTCTTTCTTCGGGAATAAAGGCGCTCCTGCCGTGACCGTCAACGTGCCATTTACCGATATAGCCGGTTTCGTAACCGGCCTCGCTATATACTTTTCCAATAGTCACCGCATCAGGATTCAAGGGCTTATCGTTATAAAAGAGGCCGTGTGTTAGCCAGTACTGCCCTGTTAATAAGCTGGCGCGATAAGGAGTGCACACCGGACAACCAGAGACGGCGTTGGTGAAATTGATGCTTTCTTTCGCAAGTTTATCTAAGTACGGTGTTTGGGCATTGGGGTCGCCGGAATAACCTGTCGCCTTTGCGCGCCATTGGTCAGCGAAGATAAATACAAGATTCGGCTTCCGCGCGGACTTTGCACCTATAAACTGTGCGCCGGCGCATCCCGCTAAACCTGACCCCAAGAAAACCGAAGCTGCTCCAAGTCCGGCACCCTGTAAAAACTCTCTTCGTTTAATATGATCTTTTTTCATAAAACTTTCTTATGTGTTACCCCTAACTATCGGTTCTTCTACGATCAATAGAAAACCAGATAAAATCGCTACAAAATTCAAAATCCCTCTGAAAGCAATTGCTTTAACGGTTCAATCCGTACTGTGCGAATCTGCCAGGGCCGAAAAGTTAGTGACCCAGACACGGCTTCACCCTCGCGACCTGCAAAATCCACCTCGGTTAATTGAGCCTTCCCCGGCAGGTAGTCGAGCGAGGTACGACTGTCACGCCCCAGGTATTCATACATCCGAACATAGCATTTTCCTTCCTTACTGTACAGGGCGGAAACAACCACATCCGAAGAAGTGGCTTTCAATAAACGCAACTCGCTTCCGAGATTGCCATTCCCGGGAGCAGTACAAACACCAACACAAGGGAAATTGTACTCTAACGCGCGTCGATGCAGGTCTGCCTGGCGCCAGTGTCCGCTAAAGGGATAAAGTGCAAATTCGTAGATGAAGTCACCGTTGAGCATACGAGTGCCCCAAACATAATACATAGCGTATGCCAGAGGAACCGAAAAACCCCCATCCGCCTCGCGAACAGAGCCCATAGTGCCTCGATTGAAAACCGCTAAGCCCTTACTGCCATCTGTTAGTGCTGTCCAATAAAGACCGTTTATATAGCGGTCCGAAGTCTCAGCAATAGCAAAAGGAAGGTCACGCACGCCGAGGCTGTTGTCCCCGACCGCTGGAAAAATTTTGAAACGCAACTTCTCTTCATGCACAAAGGGTGATTTGGAATCCCGCATATTATCGCTGAGGCGACCGATTTTCTGACCCTTAAACTGAAAAAGGACCCGACAATCAAGTCGTGGGCTGTCCGCCCGTAAAACAATCTCCAGCGTATAAGGAATGCTGCCAATTACACCACTTTCACGAGCCATCGCCCATGGTGCTCCGTCGCGACCGGCTTCAAGGACCCACAATCCCTTCGACTCGCAGTACCGACCGTCAATTTTACCGGCAAAGAAACCGCTTCTTTTGCCGGATTTTAAAAGGCTTTCTTTAGTGCTTCGGTCAACAATTGAGCGTATTCCTCCTTCTTGATTGAAGCGAACCGCCATATGCGGTGTTGTGATGCACAGATTCTCCTTATCTACATCAATGTTCGTACTCTTTTGTCCCGACTTATCTTGTGCTGGCACGAGTGCATATGACACAAACCCCAGCGCCGAAATGTCAGCCGCAATTGCCATATAGGCCGTCTGAATACTTCCATCGGAATAGCGGTCTGCCGATAACATTGCTGATGGTACCTTTTTGTTGACGTGCTGCACTCCCAGGCCTTTGGCAGCACCTTTCGGTAAAGAGGCCGTAACCTCGACCCACTTCTTGCGGGGCCACGAGTTTGGATTAAACACAGTTATCTGGGCAATCTTTCCGCCTTCCATACTTGAGGCCACATAACGCAAACAAGCATCCTTAACCCGACCGGATGCTGCAAGTGAAGCTGTCAGGAATTTGCGGGCGTCAGGGAGTATTCCACATATCTGTACATCATGGTGTTGTGCAATCAGCAGGTTTCTCCATGCCTGGCGAACCTCGTTCTCGTGGTCTTCACCCTCGAGCAGACGCTCTATTGCCGCCAATCGTTCCACCGTCAGTACCCCCACCTCTGCACGACGGCTTGTATTCCAAATCTCATTGCCACAGTAGCCCCATGGCATTCGTACATGAAAGTCATTGGGAACCGTCTTTAATTCTTTTTTAGGAGCAGGAAATGCAGGGAATATCTCTTCAAGAAGCATCCACTGGTATTGTTCTTTGCCCTCATACTTTTTCACAAGCTCCTCACGACGTAAACCAGAATCGTCGGCACGTGTGGCCAGAAGTGGCTTAATGTGGGCAAAATCTTCACGGAATTTTTCCAATGGGGTATCGCATTGTGGTCCCGGATAGCGGGTTAAAATCCAGTTGTCTCTCGTCGTGCGTCCGAATTCTGCCCCCTGGCCCACATAAGTGGGAATCGTAGCAATGCGCGAGCCGTCCAGTCCCACCCACCAGCCTATTGCCACATCGAATGTCGGATTATAGCCATACATCATGAAATGTGTTCGCATGATAGAGCCTGTAAAACCAAATCCCTTGAGTATTTGTGGAATCTGGCTGTGCATGGCGTGTTCGCTCATTAGATAAACATCCGGCGCGCAGCCGAAATGACGCCGGTCCGCCTCTAAAGCGTAGCCGATTTGACGGATATTGGATTCCTCGTTGATGAACACTGATAGTGGCTGACCGTATGTACAAGTTCCTATTCCAAATCGTCCAGGATAACGTTGCAGGTATTCACGTATTTCCTTCAGCACATCAGGATTATGTTCAGAAAGATAATCATAAGTATAAGCTTCGTTATCCAGCCCTATTTTAAAGCTGGGGTAGCGGTCCAGCCATTCCACTGCATTACGAAGGTGTTTTAAGAAATGCTCTTGGCCCCAGAGCACCACTCCCCCGTGGTCGTAAGTCAGCAGATAAAGTGGTGACGCAGCTTCACCCTCCGCAGCCACAGCTTCATCCTCCAGCGCTATTGCAGTCAAACTTAAAACTAAAATGACCAGGAAGCATCGCCAAAGCATTTTTCCGAGCAATAAATATCTTTTGGTCTGAAACATAGAAGCCTCCTGAGATGCACATAAATATATAGATAAGCCCTGCGAGCACTACACCAGTTCTTTTAGATGGCTGATACTTCGCTCGGCTTGTTCCACTGTACCACATTCCACGCTGAAAACAATATCTCGAGGCAGCTCTTTACATACTTCCACCACCTTTTTCCAATCAATGACTCCTTCGCCACAGGCACAACCCACCGGTGTTCCCGTTACCTTTCCGCGCTCGTCCTTCGATTGCTGCACTGAAATATCCTTGGCATGCAGGTGCACCAATCTATCTTTTACTCGCTTAAGCCACTCAATCGGGTCGTGACCGGACAGGTAACTGTTGCCGGTATCGAAGTTGATCCCGATAGCTTCAGAGTCAACCAACTCATAAATCTTATCCAGACCATCCGGATGTTGGCTGTACTGCTGGTGCGGCTCAAGGCCAATTAGTATCCCGCGGGCTTCCGCAACCGCCGCTGCTTCTTTCAGTACGTATCGCATCAGGACATGGTCTTCTTCCTCGGTTGTCCACGAAGGTTTAGGCCCTTCGTCGGTGTTCACCACCGGCGCGCCGCATTCAGCGGCAAATCTAATTGCCTGTTTAAGATACTCCGTACTAATTTCCGGTTTGCACAATGGCGTATGCGCCGAAAGACCGGAAAGCTTAATACCAGCCTTTTCACACGCTCGTTTAATCCGGTACGGGTCGTCTAACATAGATACACTATGGAAATATCCCGCCTCACTGAGCAGCTCTCTTCCCCAGTGTACCATCGGCTCGACATATTCATAGCCCAGCTCCGCCGCCTTTTCCACACCCCACTCAAACGACTTATCGGCATGTCGCACAAACTCCATATTGACACCGAGATAAACATTTGACATTTTATGACCTCCTTAATTGTGAGTAATTTATTTATGTACTTTGGAACTGGTTTAACTGCCGGTCCGCTCATTGCCGATTGTTCATCGAGATTGTCACGGTTAATAGGCTATTTCTCGAATCTCCACAGGTCTATTGTTACATCCTCAGGAGCCAACCATTCGGAATGCCAGTCAAGAAACAGTACATTACAGCCTCTTCTATGCCGAGCTTTCGCAATCCGCCTGCCTGTGGTGATATCCTGACTATCGGAGGTAGGCAGATGACCCGGGGTCCACACATCGCATCGATTATTTCCCTCGTCGTCGGCTTTTCTGATTATATGTCGCCACGAACCATCCTCGTTATCAGCGAGGTAAATAGTACGTGCTCGATTGGTGCAGGTGGTTAACTTGGTCGGTATTAATATCTCCACGCCCTGCATGTCCTTTTTATCTCTGAAGTCCCAGCCGTTGACAACGTAACAAACGGTTTGCTCTTTATCGGGGTAACTGGGACAGCGATAAATATCTACTGTACGGTAATCGTTGCCGATAGGCTTCTGGGCTAACAGGGGCATAAAAAGCTGGTACCAGGCCCCCCCTGTGCCGCCTGCCTTGCCCCTTGGAACGAACAATTCATACTCCTCGGCATAGAAATTGGCTGCCAAACCTATCTGACGCATATTACTTCTACACTTGACATTCTTGGCTTGCTTCTTTGCACGTTGCAATGCAGGCATTAATATCGCCATTAATAACGCAATGATAGCAATCACCACTAAAAGTTCTATCAAGGTGAACCCCGTTAGAAAACTCCGGTGTCGTTTCCGGACGTCTGTTTGGCTTCCCGCGAAGCGGGGTCCCTCCCCGTGTCTTTCGGGAAATCTTCCGCTTCCCCGAGCGGGGGTTCTTATTTCTAACGGGGTGAATCCTCTTTGTTTGTGCTTGTTCATAAACCACCCTTCGTGTAAAAAGTTCTAAAAATATAATAACATTGTATATTTTCTCAGCTGTGAATCAACGAAAAAATACTATCACGGTGACTTCACGAAAGAGCAGAGGGAATGAGCAACTGTTTAAAATCAATTGTTTATTGTTATTCTTACGGGTGTGTCTTGGTTTCGAACTCTTTGATTTGCCGAATAATCTCTTGGGCCTGTTTGCGTAGGTCTTCGTCTTTCGAGACAGCAAGCAACCTGTTCATTGCTGTCTTAGCCCGGTCGGGGTGAGTTTCAAGAATTGCGCCGGCGATCTTTATCGTAGCCATCGTTGCTTCCGCCTTAACTGTTTCGACCTGCAGGAATGGCTCGACAATCGACAGCGCTCCGGGCTCGCTGACGTTTGCCAAACCCGAGAGCATAAGTTTTTGCTCCGCCGGTCCCTGGGCCTGTTGCATCGCCTGCTTACATAACTCCAACGTTTTCTCGACAGGACGTCCCTGAATAGGCAAAGATAACAGCCGCACAAAACCGCGCAGTGACAGCAGCCGATGTGTTTTGTTTTGTGTGTTACTGTAAATTTCCAGCAGAGCTTCTGCCGCCGTTGCCTTAGGCCATTTGGCCAATGTGCGAACGGCGGTATCCCGCACCACAGGATTCGTCTCTCTTGAGGCCTCCTCCAGTGCTCTCAGCGCGTCATTGTTTGCGATACCACCGAGCACTCGCAGTAGCGAACATCCGACAGCCACACGTTTCTCACCATCCAGCTCAGCCAATACAGCATCGGCCTGCTTACCCGTCTGGCTAATCTTTCGCGAAACCATTATGACGGCTCGCTCGGCTTCTCTGCGACTGCTGTCATCTTCCAGCTTCATAAGAAGTTTCACCAGCGATGGCAAATCTTTCTCACGCCCAAGCCTGCCCAAAGCCTTAAACGCTGCTTTGCGTACATTCCTGTTCGGGTTTATCGCCTCGTCTAAAAGTGCCGGAACCGTATCAACCGCATTACGCTCGAACAGTACCTCAATTAATTTAGAGCGGACACTCGGCTGTGAATGCTGCATGCTTTTTACTATCGCATCATCAACTCCGCTGCCGCGAAGCAGCTTTAGACTATTTATCGCAGCACTTTTTTCCTCGGAACTGACGCCTTCTGAAACGACTTTGACCAGGTATCCTACAGAAGAAGCGTCACCAAGTTTTCCAACGGCCTGCAATGCTGCTTTTCTGACCCCGGTATCATCGCTCTCGGCCGCTTTTATGATTGCAGGCAGCGCAGCGGCGTCACCCCGGTCGGCAAGAGCACCGATAATAAGCACCTGCTCATCCGGCGATGTCTTTGGCAGCTCATCTGCAAACAGTTCGGTAACACCCTGTCCCCTCATCGTCCGAACGCAGCTTCTGGCTGTCGTTCGCACCATCCTGTTTTCATCCCGCAGAGCCGCAATCACTAACGGCACTGTCTCCTGTCCGCCGGCGTCTGACAAACCCCTGATGGCCGCACTTCGAATAATCGCAGCTTCGTCTTTGTAGGCCAATTCCTTGTAGATTACAGTCGCCTGCTTTGATTTACCCTCAGCCACGAGGTCTTCGGCGCATCGCAGGTATGCATCCGTCGCTGCGAATCGCAGTTCCGAATCACCTTTGGCTCTAACTTCGACCAATATTTTTCTCGCCTGAATACCGCCAATTTTTCCCAGCGCCGCAATCGCAGCCTCGCCAATTTCTCTTTCCACTCCAAACACAAGCTCACCAATTGCTTCGACGCTTTGGGTATCACGTCTGTCACCCAGGAGATTTATAATGCGAATCTGCACTTTAGGCGAAACATTATCCAGCGCCTCGCGCAGTGCCTTGCCGGCTTCCTCGCTCGGATTCTGCCCGATTGCATAACAGGCCATATCCGCAGTCTCCTCGTCCCTCAGAAGTTTTACGATTGCAGGCACTGAATCAGCCGTACCGATAAACCAAAGCTGCCTGCATATGAACGACTTACATTCCAACGTGGCTTCAGAAAGCAACTCAGCCAATCGAATCTCGATGTATTTACGTTGTTCGGGCTGGTTTTGTGATTCCCGGATGAGTTTTTCAACGGCGATAAACGGCTCTCTGCTCATCCCACTTTCGTAGTTGACTATCGCCGCTAATTTCTTATCAATCTCCGATTTATCAATGAAAGTCCCAGTAGAGCCACCTGCCGCTGAATTTATGAACAACCATACCATCAATAGCCCAGCAAGTGCCTTTGCGGAAATTCTCATAGTCCGGTCCTTCGGCTGTCAGTTAGACGTGCTAACATTCTCAAAATAAACGGGGCCGCCCCATTTGCCTGTTACCACAACATCAAGGTCACCGTCCCCATCCATGTCAACCACGGGAATACTTAAGCCTGAGCCGATGCCCTCATCGTAAGAAATGATGTGTTTAATCCATTCAACAGCAGGCCCCCGTCTCAGCTCATACCAGTACACACCCAAAGTAGAACGGGCATCCGGGTCATTACCGTTATGAGCGAAAAATCGTTTTCCCGTAACAAAGTCGAGGTC
>JABAOF010010027.1_pt2 | contig 13158 bp, 7 predicted proteins | sample 7062171 | NCBI WGS metagenome assembly JABAOF01 (sample SAMN14538628, study PRJNA623070) | marine sediment metagenome | biome: marine biome [ENVO:00000428]; feature: marine pelagic biome [ENVO:01000023]; material: deep marine sediment [ENVO:00002113] | place: India: Gulf of Khambhat ...
ATTTGAATAGTCAATCCGCTTAAAAGAGTTGATTCAGAGAATATTTTTTTCTGTTCGGATACGGACAAAAATTGTTCGCGAGTGGACATATAGTGTTTTGTACACCTCGAATAACTCAAGAGATAATCTTGGCATAATATTTGCATTTTAGAGTAAGGAATAGAATGTAAGTTGCATATAGTTCATTCCATGAGGTGATTGAATGTTTAAAAACTACGTGAAAACAGCCTTTCGGAACCTGAAACGACATGCTGGATATTCTCTGATCAATATCGTGGGCCTTTCTATCGGGATGGCCTGCTTTATCCTTATCGCACTGATCATTCGGGGAGAGTTTCAGGTCGACAAGTTTCACGAGCGATTGGACCGTATCTACCGGGTGATTCGGGTGGATAATTACGGCGGCGAGATTACACGGGTTGCTCTCACTCAGGCACCTCTTGCGGCTGCCCTGAAGAGGGATTTTCCTGATGTCGAAAAAACAGCCTGTTTTAATTACATTGGGGAAGAGCTGATCAGATACGGAAATAAAAAGATCAAACAAGGTTGGATAAGCTTGGCTGAACCTGATTTTTTTGAAATTTTTTCTTATACTTTTCTGGCAGGCTCTCCAGAATCTGCCCTGAAACAACCTCACTCTGCTGTTTTAGCAGAAGAGGTCGCCCAAAAACTTTTTGGAGAAGAAAATCCCATCGGTAAAGTCCTTCATATCCGCAATATGCCGGATGTGATGGTTTCAGCCATCATTAAAGACCACAAAGATTCCCATCTCCATTTTTCCATAATCCTGCCCTTTTCAATCTACCGGGAGATCGGCGTTAACATCGACAACTGGAACCATTACAACTACACCACCTATGTCCAGCTTCAGGAAAATGCCGATCCAGCCGCCTTCGGGGCCAAGATCAAAGGTGTGCTATCTCAATACATTTCTCCTGAGTATGATAAAAAGATTACACTGGAGCTTCAACCTCTCAAGCGTATTTATCTCCATTCCGATTATTCTTATGATGTCAAGACCATCCACCTGAATATCTCTGTAATTTATGTGTTCGGTATTGTTTCCTTTCTGATTCTTTTCATTGCCTGTATCAATTTTATGAACCTGACCACCGCCCGTTCTGCTCGGCGTGCGCGGGAAGTGGGGCTGCGCAAAGTGGTGGGAGCGAGGCGCGAGCAGCTTGTCTCCCAGTTTTTAGGTGAATCTCTTCTGTTTTCTTTTATATCACTGGTATTCGCCATTTTGATCGTTGAGTTTTTTATTCCATTTATCAACAGCCTTCAGCCCTATAAAGCCTATGCTCTCTTTGAATCCAAAGACATAATTCTCTATCTTGGGCTTGTTTTGGTCGCCTTAATGACCGGGCTCATTGCCGGAAGCTATCCCGCTCTCTTTCTTTCTCGATTCCAGCCAACCAGCGTCATGAAAGGTTTATTAGGGCAAACCTCAGGCCGGGGAATGCTGAGAAAGATTCTTGTAGTTAGCCAATTCACGTTCTCGATTATTCTTATTATCGCAACCTTGACTGTCTTCAAACAGATGCGGTTTATGCAGAATAAAGATCTGGGCTATGACAAGTCAAATCTTCTGGTTTGTTTTCTGCCGGACACTATGCGCTCAAGTTATGAACCGCTAAAGACCGAGCTCCTCAGGCACCCAAATATCTCCAAGGTTACGGCCTGTTTGAACCTCCCCACCTGGGAGGGTCCATCGTATGGGCTGAATGAATGGGATGGCCGGGACAGCGACAAAGAAATCTATATGTATCATGGCAGTGTGGATTATGATTTCTTTGATACCTTTGGCATAGACATAATTCAAGGGAGGAAATTTTCCCGCGATTTTGCCACTGATAAGGAAACCGCTTTGATCGTGAATGAGGAAGCGGTCAAAGCCATGGGCATGAAGGACCCTATTGGTAAGAGAATGAGCTACTTTAATGGAAAAGGAATTATCGTCGGCGTGATGAAAAACTATCATTACGCCACTTTGCGTGATAGGATCGGTCCTCTGGTGCTGGATCTGGACCCGCAGAATACAAGCTATATGATTTTAAAAGTCAATCCTGAAGACCTGGCTGGTACAACCGCGTGGATCGAAAAAATATGGAATGGTTATGATCCGGATCAAACTTTTGAGGCCAGGCTGTTAGAGGATATCTTAGAGGACGTGTATTTGACAGAGCGCAGCATCAGCCGGTTTTTCAATTACGCCGCCTACCTTTCTCTTCTGATATCCTGCCTGGGATTGTTCGGACTTGCGGCCTATTCAGTAGAACAGAGGATAAAAGAGGTCGGCATCCGCAAAGTCCTGGGTGCTTCAGGTAAGGACATCATTGGGCTGCTATCCAGAGAACATCTCAAACTCATTGCTATTGCCAATATTATCGCCTGGCCTCTGGGATATTTTTCGATGCGGACGTTTCTGCAGAATTATCCCTTCCGGGCATCACTGGGCATTGAGATTTTTTTGATATCGGCTGCGGCAGCCTTTGGGATCGCTTTTCTTACTGTCTCTTATCAGACTTTCAGAGCGGCCCGCACCAATCCTGCAGATACTCTGAAATACGAGTAATTGTTAGAAAATGTGCTTTATGCCAACGGACTTTTTCACTCATTTGAATAATCATTCCATTCCGAAAGACTAATTTAAGGGATATTATTTCCGTTCGGATACGGACAAAAATTGTTCGAGAATGGACATAAAGTATTTTGTATTCCTCGAATATCCCAGGAGAAAAAATTGGCATATTTTTTGCACTTCAGAATAAGGAATACAGGGTCCGAATAACAAAGGAGGAATGATGAAAATCAAGCCTAAACTGACTCTGCTACTGGCGGAGGTGAAATTAGCGATGAAAGTGACTCTGCGGACCATTCGCAAACACAAGGGTTTCTCGTTCATCAATATTGTTGGCCTGGCCGTTGGAATGGCCTGCGTGGTCATCATCATGCTTTGGGTGCAGTTTGAGACAAGTTTTGATAAGCATCATGAGAAGGCGGACCGAATTTTCCGTGTCGCGAATGAATCTCATGCATATCCTCCACCGACAAAGATGGTTGTCACTCCACCCCCAATGTCTCCGGCTTTAGTCCAGGAGTTCCCAGAGATAGAAGCCTCCGTTCGTGTGAGTAGAGGCGGGGGCAATAAGCTTTTTTCCTATGGTGATAAACATTTCTATGAATCCTATTACGCCGTCGACCCTAGCTTTTTTAAAATCTTTACGGTTGATTTTTTAGAAGGAGATGCGGGCACAGCCTTTAGCGATCCTTACTCGATTGTGCTTTCTGAAAAATTCGCAGAAAAATTCTTCGGGAACCAGGATCCTTTAGGAGAAATTATTCAATTCGACGAGAAAACAGACCTTACAGTAACAGGAATTTTCAAGAATATGCCCTCAAATTCTCATTTAATAAAGGATATTTTTATTCCCTTTGAAACATGGGGCAAACTTTCTGATGAGCCTCTAGATGCATGGATGTACTGGAGCTTTTACACCTATGTTCTTCTAAAGCCGAATGCGGATACCCAAGAAATCGAAGCGAAATTTGCTCCATTCACAGAAAAGCATGGGATCCCAAAAGCGAAGTTATTCCTCCAGCCCCTTCTCAGTATCCATCTCCATTCCCATTATGTAGGAGAGATCAGCCCAAATACACACGTATCGACACTATTATTGTTTGGATCCATAGCTGTTCTCATCCTGGTCATCGCCTGTATCAATTTCATGAATTTAACAACAGCCCGGTCGAGTACGAGGCTGAAAGAGGTCGGGACCCGTAAGGTCATCGGCGCCCATAGAAGCCAGATAGCCAGGCAGTTCCTGGGAGAATCTCTCCTCATGTCTCTTTTTTCTTTTGGATTGGCCCTGTTGCTGACGCAGCTATTCCTCCCTTTCTTTAATTCTCTGGCGGGAAGAGAACTGATCCTGGATGGAAAGAGCGTAGCCGGACTCCTTCCAGGGATCTTGGTGCTGGTTGTGTTTGTGGGATTATTTGCAGGAAGCTATCCTGCATTCTTGTTGTCTTCTTTTAGGCCTATGACCGTGCTCAAGGGAAGAGGCGGGATGGGTTCTCAGAAGGCACGATTGCGGAACATTCTAGTTGTCGTCCAGTTTTCTGTCTCGCTCGTGCTCCTCATATCAACATTCCTCGTGAAAAGTCAGCTTGATTACATGAGAAAAAGTGAAATCGGATTCGACAAAGACCAGATTGTGATCGTTCCTTTAAATGACAAAAATCTCAAGGAGAATATCGCTCCTGTTCTTGAAGAACTGAAAAGGAATCCGAGAGTTCTATACGCGGCCCCTTCGATGCATTTGCCCAATGACGTGGGAGCCTCAACCACTGTCAATTGGTCCGGAAAACCCGAGGATGTGCAGATTTGGATCAAAGTGGGAGAGATCGGTTATGATTTTATAGAGCTATACGGAATTGAAATCGTAAGGGGAAGAAGCTTTTCCAGGGAATTTCCCTCTGATGAGAACGGCGCTTTTCTTGTCAATGAGAAAGCTGTGAAGGTTTTCGGAGATGATTTTCATCTGGGCATGAAACTCAGCCATTGGGGGAGTCAAGAGCCATTTGGCCAGGTTGTGGGCGTTATGAAAGATTTCCATCTTAATTCCCTTCATGAAGAGATCCAGCCTCTGTATTTTTATCTCAATCCCAATCGAGGCCTGAAATTATCCATAAAGATACAGGGTGGAAATATCCCGGAGTCTATCGGATTTATTGGAGAGACCATAAAAAAATTCTCTCCCCGCTATCCTTTTGAATACCGTTTCTTCGATGACATCTTCAACACGGCGTATATCAATGAGAAAAGAATGGAGAGAATGTTCACTGTTTTTTCTTTAATCGCTATTTTTATTGCTTGTATGGGAGTGTTCGGATTGTCCACGTTCATGGCTGAACAGAAAAGAAAGGAAATCGGAATCCGGAAAGTGCTGGGAGCGTCGGTGTCGAAGATTGTCTATCTGCTCTCTCGGGATCTTGTGTGGCTTATTTTGTTTGCTAATTTCATAGGTTGGCCCGTCGCTTATTATGCGATGAACCGCTGGCTCCAGAATTTTGCCTACCGCACCAATATAAGCATAGGAATCTTTTTCTTTTCTGCCCTCCTGATATTGGCAGTTTCCTTAGGTACAGTGAGCTTTCAGGCCCTTAAAGCAGCCCTGGCTAATCCTGTCGATTCACTGCGGTATGAATGACATTCCAGCATATTGAGTTGAATAAACTTTGAAAAATCTCAGGTATAAAACTTTAGCATGTTATTACTTTAGTAAATATGGAATTAAGAATAAGTGCATTTTTCTATGGAGGTGAAGGTGGTAAACAAAATGACCAAGTCCGGAATAACAGGGATATTGATTCTGGTGGGCTTGCTAATCTCTTTTAGAGGTCAGGCTTTCGCAGATCAGATTCACGAACTTGCCCAGAAGGGAGATTTGGAGGGTGTGAAGAACCTGATCGCACAGAATCCAGAGCTTGTGAATGCCAGAGATAAGCACGGCCGTACGCCGCTTCACTGGGCGTGTCGTGGCGTCCATCTCGAAGTCGTGAAGTTTCTCGTGGACAAAGGTGCGGATGTCAATGTTGAGGACAGCAACAAAGTCGTCCCGCTTCACAGCCTGGCAATCCGCAATAGCGCTTCAGCCATCGCCATTCTAGTTGCCAAAGGAGCGAATGTCGATATCAAGGACTACGGGGGGCAAACAGCCCTCCATCACGCAGCTATAAACGATGCCGCCGATGCAACGGCTCTCCTGATAAAAGAAGGTGCGGAAATCGAAAGCAGAGACGATTACCAGCGTACTCCACTTATTCTCTGTGCCAGGCAAAGTGGAGGACCAGAGACCATTCGGATTCTTCTTGAAGCCGGCGCCAACATCAATGCCAGGGACAAATTTCAGGCCTCGTCGCTCGTTCTGGCTGCTTGGCGGGGTAAAAAAGAGGTGGTTGATATTCTTATGGATGCGGGAGCAGACGTTGCTTCCGGGGGACGTGAAGCCCAGTTCCTCTTATCTATAGCCGCCTCCCAAGGATTGAGCCGGTTGTTCGATGCTGTCACTAAAGCGGGCGGCGACCCTACGTTCAAACTCTCCAACGGCGGCACGCTGATGCATTCGGCTGCGTCCGGCGATTCAATCGAAATATTGGAGATCCTGATCGACAAGGGATTGGATATCAACCTGAAAGACAACTACGGGTGGACGCCCCTGCATTATGCGGCAAGGAACGGCCGTGTAGAAAATGTCGAACGGTTGATCGCCGAGGGAGCCAACATCAACGCCCGCAGCATCATGGGGCAATCCCCTCTGAACACTGCCGATGAGCTGAGACAGGATAAAGTTCGCGCTCTCCTGATAGATAAAGGTGCAGAAGACAAACCCATTCAGTTTCCTGTGCTCAAAGGGGACTACATGGGCCAGAAGCCTCCCGGTGATACGCCGGAACTTTTCGCTCCTGGGATCGTGTCCTCCATCTGGGGACTTCACAGCACAGCGGCCTTTTCTCCGGATGGGAATATTGTCATGTGGGCACCCATGATCGAAATTCCCGGCCGGATTTATTCCATAGGAGGGATTTTGATGTCGGAGCGGAAAAAAGGACGCTGGACAATACCGCGCTTTACTCCCTTTACTGGAGATGAAGATGGGGATGTTCCCTTTTTCTCGCCTGATGGAAAACGCGTTTACTTCATGTCTAGAAAGCCGCTACCTGACGAGCCACAAACGCGCAAGGAACGGATCTGGTATGTGAACCGGATTGCAGAGGGATGGTCTTCTCCCAAACCTGTCGATCCTTCTGTCAACGATTATCCCCATCACTGGCAGATCTCTGTGGACGCCGGACATACCATTTACTTCAGTTCCAGTGTCCCGGAGGGACACGGCGAAGGGGACATCTATTGCTCTAAGCTTGTGAACGGCAAATGGCAGAGGCCAACAAACCTTGGCCCTCCCATAAATACGGATAAGAGCGAAGAAATGCCTTTCATAGCGCCAAGCGGCAGCTACCTGCTTTTCTCCCGGAACTATGACCTTTATATTAGCTACAGAAAAGAGGGCGGTGGGTGGACCGAGCCAGTGAACCTGGGAGAACCCATCAACTCTCCCGGCATAGATATCTGTCCGATTGTCACTCCGGACGGAAAATATCTGTTTTTTCTCAGCCAGCGGGGCGGGGAGAGCCATATCTGGTGGGTGAACGCCGGATTCATAAAAAAACTAAAAAAGTGAGGCAGTTCACAAGCACTCATGCTGAAATTCATAACCTGCAATAAAGATTTGTACATTATTTGCAGCAAAAAATGAGGAATACGCAGAAATTTGAACTATTTTCCTTCTTCTGTGTATTTGTCACATGTGCGATCACTTGATTATGTGAAGGTTGATAAGTTATATGAAATGGATTAATGGCGCTGTCTAGATGGCAGAAGGGCCAAGAAGATAAATAAGGGACATCGAAAAGATGCGAGCTCTTTTCCTTGGAGGTGAAAATGGCAATTAAAGTGAATAAGCCCAGTAAAAAACACATCCGATTCACGATTGTGATTCATTTGGTTGTGATGATGGCAGTAGCTGCTTCATTTGTAATTTTCGCTCAAGAAGAGGCAGCGAGGGAAAAGGCGTCAGCTGCAGCCGTAATTGAGCAGGTGATGGAGGAAATTGGCATTGATGGGGCAAGAGCGAAATTTTTTCTGCTGAAAACAAAAAAGGAAGACTATTCATTCATCGAAGCTGAATTCACGGCTCTCGGGAATAAGCTTATTCAGGCCGAACGTCCGCAAGAAGCCGTTGCAGTCTTGGAAATGGCGGCTGAAATCTTCCCGAATTCGGCAAACGTCTACAGGCTTATGGCCGTTGCACACTACGCAGCTGGAGAAGCTGAGCAAAGCCTCGAAGTCATCGCTAAAATGAGGTCGATTCGAGACGAAGCCACCTTAGCAGACTTCTTAAAAAAGAACGAAGGCAAACTGGCGACAACAGCCGAAGAGGTCATCGAAAGGCATATCGAGGCGACCGGCAGCAGAGAAGCTTGGAAGGCGATCAAAACCATGGTTTTGGTATTCAGCACCCAAAGCACTCAAGGTCTGCAAACCAAAATGATCCGCATGTACAAGCGCCCGCTTTTTTTTCGTCAGGGTCTAGAGAGCGGCGGCCAATTCACTTCAACCGACGGAGAATCAGTCTGGAGGNNCTGGAGGAAAGCGGAAGGAAACGTGTATCCATATATTCGGATGGCAAGCATAGACAATTGGTTCATTGATTATCCCACAAAGAAAGCTTCCTACACGTTTATCGGATTGGAATTTCTCGAAAGCTCTCCTGTCTATCACCTGCGGAGGACATTCTGGGACGGATATCAAGAAGACCTTTTTTTCTCCGCCTATACCCACTTTCTGACCGAGGTCAGGTCAGATTATATCCAGGTAATGCCTTTCATGAAATCCTTCAAATCTCTTTGGAACTACCGGGAGGTCGAGGGGATCAAGATCCCTTATATCTTCATCAGGAATGTGGGCTCCCTGGGGCCTCCTCATGGCGGCGTCCTTGAAGAAGTAAAAATTAATGTACCCCTGGACGATGCCTTATTCGTGCCCCCGAGGGATAAAAACTCATGAATCTCTGTTATCTAGCTTTTATAATTTAACATCTATTTCTGGAGGTAGCGATGAAGAAAATAGCATCATTTATGACAATTTCGTTGTTTCTTGTTATCTGCTCCTCAGGTATAGCACAACAGATAGACAAATCGCTGGATGTTATACATATTAGCGAGCATGTAATAAAAGTTCAGTCACTTTATGTAGAGCTGATAGCAATAAATACCAAAAAAGGCATAGTTATCCTTAATTCATTATGGTCGAACAAGATTGCAGCTGAGTGTAGGAAAGTCATCGAGAAGACTTTCAACAGATCAGACTTTGTCTACGTGATCTACTTGTCTGAAAGAGTGGATTTTATCGGAGGCACCAATGCCTTTCCAGAAGCACGTGCGATAGGTCATGAATTTTTTAATGAAGAAACTTTCAGAAGTGAACAGAACATAAATGCCGCTCTTGAAGAGTGGAAGGGATTTTGGAGATGGAAAGTATCCATTAATGAAAGGAGAATTAAAGATCTTGAACTCGGAACTCAGGATTACAATGCGACAAAGGAAGATCGGGATGTTTCCAAAAGAATATTGAGCGAACTAAGCGAAGATTACGCTCTGGTTCTTCCAACAATAACCTTCAAGGACAAACTTAATTTGGACATGGGAGATCTCACGGTCAAACTATACTATTTCGGTATAACCGGTAACCTCAAAGGCAATATTATTGCTGTAATCCCTGAAGACAAGGTATTGTTTACCGGAATGATGGTTCACGCTCACTCATTGGCACCAAGATTTCCTTCTTTTCTGGATGGAATGGATATACAAAAATGGCTGAGGACATACGATTCTATCTTTGAAGAAAACGATCTCGAAATCGCGGTGCTTGGAAATGACCCCTGGGGTCCCGGATTCTGGTCCATAAACCGGATTCATCTGCGCCACGAGTACATCCGTATGCTTTGGGAGGAAGTTAAAAATGCCGTAAGCGAGGGCGCAACGCTGGAAGAAATGCAGGATAGATTATCCCTGGATAAGAAGTTTTCTTTCGTTAAAGAGTGGCCGGTTCACAAGAATAATGAGGATTCGATCAGGTCTGGACGCAGGTCTCATGCTGCAAATATTGAAAGCGTTTTCCTGAATTTACAACAGGTTGCAGCAAAAGAAGTGTATTTGACTCTCGAAGAATCAGGATTGGAGGCTGCCATCGAAAAATTTAAAGAAATGCAGCAAAATCCTTCCGGCTATTATTTTGACAACGCAACATTTTTCACGGTTGGAAATAAACTGTTAAATGAAAACCGTATGGCTGAAGCTCTGGCACTCTTCAAGATGAGTATTGAAAATAATCCAGATGAAACAACGTATAACCGTATTGGCTACGCGTTCTTGGGCAAAGAACTAAATGATAATGCTATCGAATTTTTTAAGCTAGGGATCGATGCCTTCCCGAACTCTGCCAATCTCTATGACAGCCTCGGCGAAGCCTACATGAAAAATGGGGACAACGAACAGGCTATAAAGAACTACAGGAAATCATTAGAATTGAATCCTGATAATCAAAATGCTGTGGAAATGCTTAAAAGACTCAAAAAGTTGGTATTAAAGGATTAATATGCGTTTTCTTAAAATCATAAAAAAAACAGAGATAGCCATAATTAGAACAGAAGTATACCCGGCACGCGGACATAAACTGTTCGTGAATGGACACAGAGCGTTCTATTCACTTTCGACTATCCCTGGAGGTAATCTTGGCATGTTTATTGCTGATTAAAATGATAAAGGTTGTATTTAATATTTTTTACTGATCGTATCGAGAAATAAGCTCATAAAATTGAAAGATGAATACAAATGAATAGATTTAGCTTATGTTGAGAAGGCAAGATCTTTGAGTTGATATAAGGAGAACCCAGTATGTTTGAAAATTATCTTAAAACCACTTGGAGGAACATTACCAGGCACAAAGGATATTCTTTTATAAATATTGCCGGGCTGGCGCTTGGTATGGCCTGCTGCATTGTGATTGCCTCTTATCTCCGGTTTGAGCTTTCATTTGACCGATTTTACAAAAACGGGGATCGTATTTTTCGTTTGGTCGAGAGACAATTCTTTGAAGGACAGGACGAAACGAATCTCGGGCAATCTACTCCATGGATGGGAGAAACTTTTGTAGAATATCCAGAAGTCAGCATGGCCGTCAATTTCATCAATATGGGGACCATCTGGACCAAGTACAAGGATGAGATGGTCGAAATTCCTCGCGCTCTGATCGCCGATCCGGATGTTTTTGAGGTTTTCTCCTTTAAACTGCTGCAGGGCGATTCTCAGACTGCACTTTTAGAGCCGAACACTGTGGTCATAACAGAGGATACCGCCCGGCGCATATTCAAAAAGGAGGATCCTGTGGGCCAAATCCTTCGGGGCCCTGATTCCGAGATTTATAGGATCACAGGAGTTGCCGAAAATATCCCTAAAAACTCTCACATCCAATTCGATATGCTGGTTTCAATCATGGAAATGAGGAGCCAACCGGTCGAGTGGGATAATTATGACCATTATTCACCCACCTATATTCTACTCAAGCAAAATGCGGATCCTAAATCCCTGGAGAGTAAACTCTCGGCCCATACCCGGAAGTACTTCAGAATGAATGCAGATCATGTATCTTTATCCCTTCAGCCCTTGGGAAACATCCACCTTCGCTCCAAGCACATCATGTGGGAAATCAACTGGCTGAAAGGCGACATCATGGATATCTATTTCTTTTCCATAATTATGGTTTTTATCCTACTGGTCGCTTGCATCAATTTCATCAACCTTTCCACTGCCCGTTCTATCAGTCGTGCTCGAGAAGTCGGAGTCCGCAAGGTTGTCGGGGCAAACAAGTTAAAACTGGTCCGGCAGTTTATGGGTGAGTCCTTATTGTTTTCGGTATGTGCTCTGTTTCTGGCGACAGTAATCGTTCAAACGATCAAATCCGTGCTTGAAAACACTTTGGGTGTTAATATGAGTTTCAATTATTTGAATAATTGGACTTTTGCAGTCATGATGCTCTGTTTTCTGGTTGGAGCAGGAGTATTAGCTGGTATCTATCCTGCTTTTGTCCTTTCCTCTTTTCAACCCGTTGTCGTTCTTAAAAGTTCTTTTTTTCAAGAAAAAAAATCCGACAAACTTAGAAAGGCCCTTGTTATGGTTCAATTCGCCATTTCCATCATGCTGATCTTTTGCACAACTGTGGTTTCCAAACAGTTCGGATTCATGAGAAATAGAGACACAGGCTTTGATAAAGCCCAGGTTGTCGTCCTGCCCATGACAGAACAGATGCAGCAGCATTTTGACGCCATCAAAGAGGACCTTTCGAAGCATCCGGGAATAAAAGGAGTCACTGCATCGACGCGTAAATTGGGCACTTCCCTGTGGAGAAATCAAGTATTTTTTGAAGGCAAGAATCCCGAAGAGCAATGGATTTCTCCATACATGACAGTGGATTATAACTTTCTCTCTTTTTATGGGATCGAGTTGCTGGAAGGGAGAAATTTCTCCCCTGAGTATGCCGACGACAGCAGCAGCCGGTCTTACATCATCAATGAAACCCTTGCACAACAGATAGGATGGAAGAATCCCATAGGACAGAGGTTCAAAATTGGTGAGAAAGATTGGGGAACAGTGGTCGGAGTTGTGAAGGATTTTAATTTTCGATCTCTGCATCACAGAATTGAGCCTGTCGCTTTTTACATTTACAGACCTTGGCTGTTCTGCATGTCTGTCAGAATCGGAACTGAGGATATGAGTCAAACATTGGGGTATCTGGATGAGAAACTTCAGCCTTACAGAGGCGGACAGCCGTTCCTTTTCTCATTTCTCGACGAAGATTTTGCACGGCTATATCAAAACGAGGAGAAAAGCAGACGTCTCTTCGGGATCTTTTCTTTGTTGGCCATTGTTATTTCCTGCCTGGGTCTCCTCGCACTGGCGTCCTTCACTACCGAGCAAAAGACCAAAGAGATCGGTATCAGAAAGATTCTTGGATCGTCAGTTTTGGATATCATAGTCATGCTGTCCTGGAGGTTCATCAAATGGGTGATTTTGGCCAACATTATAGCCCTGCCTGTAGCCTGGTATGTGATGAACAGGTGGCTCCAGAATTTCGCTTACCGTATCCAAACAGGGATTGATACTTTTTTGCTGGCGTCGGGGATTGCCCTTTTATTTTCTCTGTTCACTGTGTCTTTCAAGGTATTCAGGGCCGCCTCGACCAATCCAATCGATTCAATCCGGTATGAATGAATCTCTAGCTGCAAACTATAAAAGACACTATTATTTCTGTTTAGATGCGAACATAAGTTGTTCGAAAATGGATATGGTGCTGGACAAGCATCCGAAAATCTAGGAAGTAATATTTGTGTGTTTAATGCTGATTAGAATAGGGAATGGTGGATGGACATTCTGAAACCTGTATTCGTAAAGGTTAAATAAAGAGAGTTTCCTGTTTCAAAATTATATTAAAATCGTTTTTCGTACTTTACTTTTTGGATTTAACTCGAGTGTGCTTGATCA
>JABAOF010000410.1_pt7 | contig 13157 bp, 7 predicted proteins | sample 7062171 | NCBI WGS metagenome assembly JABAOF01 (sample SAMN14538628, study PRJNA623070) | marine sediment metagenome | biome: marine biome [ENVO:00000428]; feature: marine pelagic biome [ENVO:01000023]; material: deep marine sediment [ENVO:00002113] | place: India: Gulf of Khambhat ...
TTCGGGTGGATTGGTATCGTATTTTTCTTTTCCCCAAAAAAAGGAAATGCATTTGCCCTGCCTGTCGACCACAAAGATGAGGTCCTGCATGGCTTGAAGAATGGCTTGAAGATGCTGTTCGGATTGACTTAATGCCTTTTCGGTTTTCTTTCGGCTGCTCATGTCCCGTGTTATTTCAACCACAGAATAGACGGAACCATCCTCGTCGAACATCGGCGAAGAAGTGATTTCCCAAGTTATCCCATCGGGATTGCTCATTTCAGCCGTATGGATTTTACCGTCTTCGAATGTCTTCGCCGCAGGACACCAGGTGCATGTTTCCTTCGTGCCGTAATATACCCAGTGGCAAATCTGTCCAATGATACCCGAACCGAAGAGTTTCCTCATAATCGAATTAGTGTAAGAAACCTTCCTGTCACGGGTTATGACAGAAATGCCATCTCCGATTCCCTCGAAGATGGCTTTGAGTTTGTCCCTTTCCTCCTTGATGGCTCTTTCCAGTCGCTTCGTCTGTGAGGGTTTCACTGATACCTCCCTGAGGCAAAACAACCCGTTACCGAGCTTGCAAATGAGATACCAAGGTTCTGCTTAGACCATTGAGTGAGTGGTCTTGCATTCCTCGGCAGGGGTGCCTTTGATAGATAGTACTTTGACATGTTTTGTCAAAGAATTGACAATAAAGCTGAAAAAGGTCGACTGATGATCATGCAAAACGAGGCTTGGGAATTCGGGACTCGCGTTGACAATGCAGGTTTTTTCAACTATGCTTCCTGGAAAACCAAGGAAAACATTCACCCATAGAGGATAGGAGCAATTTGTGGATGAGCGACTGATGCGTTCAACCGGCTCCAGGGGGGGCTCTCTCTCAAACATGGAGGCGTCATGGGACGAATAATGATCGCCCTTGGTTACGTCGGTCTTCTTTTGGCGATAAGTGTCACTGCTCTGGGACAGAATGTCTGCAAAACGCCGCCTTTCATCACCGCAGGCGTTTCCCCGAATGTCATGATCATTTTTGATACCTCGGGCAGCATGTCAAACATTATTTGGCTCGATGAGTACGATCCTCTGACTGACTTTGCCACCCCCCTCCTTTCCCAGGGAAAGGGCGTCGTCTTTGCCAAGGAGGCCGATAACTGCTACGTTGACCACCACAGGGTGAGTTTCCAGACAGAGGATGGCAAGGTCAAGCTTCGCTATCGGAACTATACGGACTCTGGAGAGATTTGCAGCGGAAGTGACTACCAGACCCAATGGAGTGAAGGAGATGAATTTTTCTATTTCGATCGTTCAGAGGGAGAATTTATTTCTCAGGCCGCGTTCAGTCCCACGAACCCGAGCCACATCAGAGTTTTTCTTCCCTATGCCACTTACAGCGTGGACGTGGAAGATACGAGCCAGAAGACCACCTGGTACGATTACAATTATTTGAACTGGATCTTTTACCACTCCACCCAACAGCAGCGAGACGCCTTGAAGGAGATGCACGAAGATTTAGCTAAAAGAGAGTTACTGACACGGATCGTCACCGCCAAGAAAGCCGTGAAAGAGATGGTTAACTCGATTGACGATGTCCATTTCGGCCTCATGCGTTTCGATGGTACCAGTGGGGGGCAGATTGTCGCCAAGATTCCCTCGGGTAACAAGGACCTCAACAAGGCAATCGATGACCTATGGGCTGGTGGGAGTACTCCCTTGGCCGAGACACTCGAGGATGCTTGGGACTATTTCAGTGGTGGGGAATCCTTTAATATGGATCTCTGGTGCCGCAAGAACTTCGTCATTCTCATGACAGACGGCCAACCGACCTTTGATTCTAACGACTTGAGCAGTGACATGAAGAAGGACTGGGACGGTGACAGTGGGGGAACCGAGGCAAACGGCTGGGAAGGAGATGAAACAAAACGGTATTACGGGGAAGGGTCAGACTACCTGGACGATGTCGCTTACTACATGTATCAAAATGATGGGTGGCCGAGCTTGGATGGCGACCAGAATGTAACGACATATACCATTGGCTTTACGGTCAGCAACCAACTACTCAAGGATACAGCCTTTAACGGAAACGGACTACACGGTCAAGAAGCTGACTGGGGTGACCCGGGAAGCCCTCTTTACCACAAGTATTTCTACACGGCCGATGATTTTGAGGGACTCTTGAACGCTCTTGGACAGGCCCTAAGAGAGATTTCCATGTCAATCTCGTCGGGAACCTCCGTAGCCGTTGTTTCGACGGCAACGGGTGCGGAGGACCTCATTTTTCGCGCATCATTCCACCCGGCGGGATGGAAGGGGTTCCTTGAGGCTTTCGAGGTGACAGATAATGCCGCGGTGCTTGGCGAATCCAAGTGGGAGGCTGGAGAGATTTTGAGGAACACAGCCCCAGAGGATCGAAAGATTTACACAGCACTCAAAAGCGCGACCGGCTTCGGTGACAAACTGGATTTTATTGAGGCTAATGTCGCTGCAACTGATGTTGAAGGCCAGCAACTATTCAAACTCCTGGGCACGACCAATGCCGATGACGGGAGAAACATCATCAGCTTTGCTCGAGGGGCTGATGTGGAGGGCTTTCGGAACCGCAATGGCTACAAGCTCGGAGACATCATCGATTCCACACCGGTCGTGGTTGGCCCTCCTGACGGGTACCTCAATGACCCCACCTATATTGAGTTTCGACGCCGGAACGTGTTGAGAGAGAGAATGCTGTATGTGGGAGCGAATGATGGGATGCTTCACGCCTTCCATGTCGATGAACCGCGTGGTGGCCAGGAGGCCTGGAGCTTCATTCCGAATAACCTCCTGGCCAAGTTGGCGTATCTCGCCGACCCAGACTACGACTTCTGTCATGATTACTTTGTGGATCTGACCCCCACAGTAGCCGACGCCTTTATCGATCCGGATGGGGCTGGGCCTGAGCCGCGCCAGTGGAGAACCCTTGTGATTGGAGGAGAAAGGGAGGGCGGTAAGGCCTATTTTGCACTGGATGTAACAGATCCAGCGGCAGATCAATTCAAGCCGATTTGGGAGTTTTCGGATCTCCGTCTCGGGGAGAGTTGGTCCGTTCCTGCCGTGGAAAAGATCGATTCCGGGGGGACCGACAGGTGGCTCGCCTTTGTGGGTAACGGGTTCAGTAATGATGATCGAAGGGGGTACCTCTTTGCTATTGATCTCGAATCCGGGGGGAATTTCACGGAGCCCATTGAGCTGGGGCCCGAATCTCCAAATGTTTTGGCTAGCCCCCGAGCAGTGGACATCAACGGAGATGACTACGCAGACAGCCTCATTTCTGGGGACCTTGCTGGGAAGGTATGGCGCATCAATATCACCGATCAGACAGGGAGTCCGAGGACCTATCAACCTCTCGATCCTGCAGAGTGGCAGGGCCAGGAGATCTTTCAGACTATGCCGGAGCAGCCCATCACACTCCCCGTAGGCCTTTCATACTATTGTTCTGGTCCCACCGATCAAAAGTGCGAGAATCTGATTACGTATTTTGGAACGGGTAAGTACCTTACCACGGGTGACAAGACGGACCTATCCCCCCAGAGTTTCTATGCAATTAAGGATGAATACGTCCCGATACCACGGAGTGAGCTGACCGATCGAAGCACCAATGGTTGCTCTGTAGCCTCGGAGTCTGTCAAGGGTTGGTTCGTGGATCTTGGTATGCCAGGCGAGCGGGTCTCTTCGCCGCCCCTGGTCATGGGGGGACTGGTCTTTTTTCTTACCTTTGTTCCCAATGTCGATGAGCCCTGCAGTGCCGGAGGCACAACGTATCTCTATTACAGGGAATTCGATACCGGCTGCCCGCCGAACCAAACCATATTTGGTGAAGACCCAGACCCTGAGGGAAATGAGAGACCTGTCGGAAGAATTCTCATTGGACCGGGTTACGCCTCAGACATCTTCTACTACGCAAAGACCCAGGAAATGTTGGTCCAGACAAGCGACCGAACGGTTCATAGCCGCAAAGTGAGTCTCCCCAAAGAGGGTATCGAGAATTACGCTTGGCGAGAGGTCTTCTATTGAAAGGCTCAGCAAGACCATTTCTACTCTCAGGGTGTTCGCCCCGCCAATGATCTTCTGACCCATATCTCAAATCAGCTCTCCTGCCCGCGATGTTTTTTCTCGAAGAGGGAGCGAGTCTCCCCGGGTCGGGGCCCGAAAGGGCCGTAGTCGAAGTCCCTCGACAGGCTCGGGACCCTTGAGGAGACTCGAAGGACCCCAAGGGCGGATTGTTCATGGGGCCATTAGGAATTCATGAATAGTCCGGGCTAGGTATCCACATGTGAACTACCGGATTGACTATCCGGGTTTGGCTTCATAGGTTGGATTCTTTCTGATGAGATAAGCGTCAAGAAAATCATTCAATAAACGGGCATTCTCTTCGGAGATCTCAAAGAACCGAAGACCAGCTACCGAACTCCCGTCCGGCAAGGGACTCACGTAAACAATAGTTCCACCGAACCTCAGAATACCCTTCTCATGGGCTAAAGCGATTGTCAGTGGTTCGCCGACAGACAGGGATGTTCTTGTTTTTATTTGGATTCCCTCTCGACTGACATTCTGGATTGTGGCCTGAAGCCTGTCGTAAAGGAAAGTCTTTCTGATCTTCATTCGCGGACTCTTCCTGCGATCTGTAACAGGACGGGGGGGAGTCTGGGGATGGCTTTTTGCGATGGCCTTCGCCTTTGCTGAATCTGTTTTTCTCCTCGGGTCGGCGAGACAGTTTTCACAGAGAGAAGACGCCCAGTGAACAAGGCCGCCGCAATTCAGACAACGGATATAGTAGTTATCCCTGCTAAGATCGACTTCAAGTTGGGGGAATGCGAGGGTTTTCGATTTCTTTTTGTCCTTGTACATTCGCTCGTCGACGAGATGGACGAAGGCTTCGGCGTCGAAATCCTTTTCAAGCTGAGCCACCCCCATGCTGAGTGTCAGCCCCCCTGGTGCCGTTTCCTTGAAGTTCGCTCGCATGCGATTGCCGATCGAGAGGGCAGTTTCTTGATCTGCATCAGGGAGAATCATGACAAATTCATCTCCCCCGTACCTGAAGGCGGAATCAAGGTTTTCTCTGATTGATGATTGAAGTACCCTCCCGACCGTCTTCAAGAGGGCGTCTCCCTTGAGATGGCCATATCGATCATTGAATTTCTTGAATCCATCCACATCCAGCATAATGATGGAAATGGGGTATCTCTGTTCATTTGCCCTTCCTATCTCCCGATTCAGTTTCTGATAGAAATACCTCCGATTATAGAGTCCGGTGAGCTCATCAGTAATGGCGCTCAAGTAAAGTTTATTTTTCAGGGCTTTCTCTCTTTCAATCTTATAGAGTTGGACTGAGAGTAGTTCCAGGTTAAACGGCTTTGGAAGAATGTCACTGGCTCCGGCCTGGAGAATCTTCATGGGCGCATACTTGCCTTGATCTCCCCCAATCATCAAAACATCGACATGGGTGTATCTCTTCTTGATGATATGGAGGAGTTCAAATCCGTCCATCTTATGCATGATAATCTCAGATATGACAATAGGAAAATGAATCTCCTCCAGCAGCTCTAGCGCGGCATGACAGGAGTCCGTTTCAGTACAAAAATATCCAAGGGATTCAACAAAGCCTCGCATCATTTCTCGGAACACTGCGTCATCATCGACAACAAGGATCCTTTTTTTCGAACGCTCATCTGCCTTTACCGCTTCCATCGTCTCTCCTGATCGTCCGCCACGTTGTATACCACATCACAACCTTTGTGCAGCCTGATTTTTTCAGCTCGATGATCACTGTCAGGTGATTCGTCCCCTCCGTCCACAACTCTTTGGACAAGAGGAGTCGGCCTTGATTGTGTGGGTAATGATCGGTTATTTTGTTGCCTGGGGGCCCGAGATCGGCCTTAAGTCGGAACACGATTCCAGACTTTCAGGGCCAACGGTATGATGCTGTTTCCGGCACCTGTTTTTGGATTCCCCGTTGTGCAAAATCTGTGCCCCTGTATCTCGTCTCTTGAAAGGCACGACTTAAACTGTTAAAAAACCCACCCCACTTGCATATCCACCAAGGGGCAGATGGGCCAGCAAGAGAGTTGCAAATCCGGAGTTTCCTGGCGCTTTTTTGATCCATCCTATAAGCAGATAGCCCAGACCCCTTTGAGCNNGCTCATAAACCTTAGGCGAGGCGGAAGATAAGCGCCTTCAACTGTCTGAGCCCGAAGGGCGAGTTTTGAAGGCGCCTGAAGCGAGCCTTAGATTTATCAAAAAACGTTTGGGAAAAGCGAAAAGGGAGTCGGGTATTTGCATAATGAGGGAATGGATATTAATTCCGACTACTTGCATAGGTACATGCCTGGTTTTTGAGGAAACTCCAGTTGCAAATCACTTGACACGTGATTGGGTCACCTGGGTTTTCTTTGGCTCCCCGGGTTTCGGGCCCTGGTGGAATCACGTTGGAAGCGTTGAATGGGCGTCACACTGAGACCCATTGTTTTCAGAGACTCAATGCCGTTGACCGCTGCGGAGGCGCCTGAGACTGTTGTTATGCAGGGAATCTGGCGAAGCCACGCTTCCCGGCGAATAACCGCTTCGTCAGATTTCGGCCTTTTCCCTCCAGGAGTATTGATTACCAGAGCGATTTCTGCATTCTTGATGAGGTCGATAATGTCAGGTCGGCCCTGGTCGACTTTATGAACAGTCCGAGCAGGGACACCGTTTTTCTCGAGGATGCTAGAGGTGCCCCGGGTTGCCACGATTTCAAATCCTAGATCCACGAGCTTTTTGGCGATCAGTATGATCGCTCTTTTGTCCCGATTCATGACGCTGATAAAAACACTTCCCGTCGTGGGTAAGACCTGGCCGGCGGCGATTTGTGATTTTGCGAAGGCCTGGCCGAAATTGTAATCAATGCCCATGACCTCCCCCGTCGATTTCATCTCAGGCCCGAGAACTGGATCGACTCGGTTGAAACGGCTAAAGGGAAGAACGGATTCTTTCACGGCCACGTGGTCGATCTCCACCTCCATGACACCGAGCTCAACAAGTGTCTTTCCGACCATGGCCTTGGCAGCGACCCTTGCCCACGGGATCCCTGTGGCCTTGCTGACAAAAGGGATTGTTCTAGAGGCGCGAGGATTCACCTCGAGGACATATAACACATCATCTTTAATGGCGAATTGAATGTTTATTAAGCCAATGACCTGGAGTTCCTCTGCGAGTGCATAAGTTGCTCTCCTAATTTCTTCCATCTCTTCCTGTCCAAGAGAATAGGGTGGAATGACACAGGCACTATCCCCCGAGTGGATACCGGCCTCTTCAATGTGCTCCATGATCCCTGCGATAATGCACTGATTGCCGTCCGCCACAGCATCCACATCGATTTCGATTGCATTCTCCAAGAACCTGTCGATCAGCACTGGGTGTTGGGAAGACGCCTGCACGGCCTTCTCCATGAAATGGTCCAGCGACCGTCGGTCGTAGGCAATCTCCATAGCACGGCCTCCCAAGACGTAGGAAGGTCGTACCACAACCGGGTACCCGATCTGCTCAGCAATTCTCCGGGCCTGCTCTGATGATACGGCTGTTCCGCTCGGGGGTTGGGCGAGGCTCAACCTTTCAAGAAGGCTCTTGAAACGGTCCCTATCCTCGGCCCGGTCGATGCTATCGGGACTGGTCCCGAGAATGGTGGTTCCATCGGCTGCTAGCTGTCTAGAGAGATTCAGAGGGGTCTGACCTCCGAATTGGACAATGAGGCCATCCGGCCGTTCATGGTGGACGATGTTGAGGAGATCCTCGGCAGTCAGTGGTTCGAAGTAGAGTTTGTCTGATGTATCGTAGTCCGTGCTAACTGTCTCCGGATTGCTATTGACCAGAATCGTCTCGTATCCAATTTCTTTCAAGGCAAGGCAGGCGTGGACACAGCAGTAGTCGAATTCGACGCCCTGGCCGATCCTGTTGGGTCCCCCACCGAGGATCATAATTTTACTACGGGAAGATACTTCCGCCTCGTTCTCGATCTCGTAAGTCGAGTAGAAGTAAGGAGTATCAGCCTCAAATTCAGCAGCGCAGGTGTCTACCTGTTTGAAAACAGGATGGATCTGTTCTTTTTTTCTCCACCCGGAAACCGTATTTTCATCAGTCCCAACCAGAAAGGCGATTTGAGCGTCTGAGAATCCCATCTGTTTGGCCCGGACAAGGAGGCTCTTCGGAAACTGCACGGCCTTGGCTGGGGATATCTGGAACCAGAGCGCGAGTTCTGGAATTTTTTGTCTGAAGGACGCGATTTCTCGCTCAGTTTCGACGATACCTAGAATATTGTTAAGAAACCACGGATCTATCTGAGTCGCTTCATAAACCTCTTTGAGTGTCATCCCAGACTGTAACGCGTTCTTGATAAAAAACACGCGATCTGCATTCGGGATTTTGAGCATTTTCAATATCTCGTCCCGTTGTCCTGAAGAGACGGATCTCGTACTCAGGCCGTTTTGATAGAATGGGTCGTTTAGGTCAGCGCCCAAGCCAAATCTTCCAGTTTCGAGGGACCTGAGCCCTTTTTGGAGAGCTTCTTTAAAAGTCCTGCCGATCGCCATAGTCTCGCCTACCGATTTCATGGATATGGTTAGGGCCGGATCAGCCTCAGGAAATTTCTCGAACGCGAACCGGGGTATCTTGACCACGCAGTAGTCGATGGTGGGTTCAAAACAAGCAGGCGTTCTTTTGGTGATATCGTTGGGAATTTCATCCAGCCCATATCCAACAGCAAGCTTAGCAGCTATTTTGGCGATGGGAAAACCCGTGGCTTTCGAGGCGAGAGCTGAACTCCGAGAGACTCTTGGGTTCATTTCGATAACAACCATTCTGCCGTTCTCGGGGTTGATTGCAAACTGGATATTCGAGCCTCCGGTCTCCACACCAATTTCTCTAATCACAGCGATTGCAGCATCCCGCATCCTNNTGCTACTGTAATGCTGTCACCGGTATGAATGCCCATGGGATCGAGATTCTCGATCGAGCAGATGACAACCACGTTATCATTCAGATCCCGCATGACTTCCAACTCAAACTCTTTCCACCCAACGAGCGACTCCTCGATCAGAATCTCGCCGATCATGCTGGCTTGGAGACCTCGAGAGGCGAGTTCCTCAAATTCATCAATGTTGAAAGCAACACTCGCTCCGGTACCGCCTAAAGTGAAACTGGGCCGAATGACTGCAGGAAGGCCGATATCTCGGACGATGTCATTGGCTTCACCAATCGAGCGGGCAAAACCGCTCTGGGGAAGATCGAGGCCGATTCTCTTCATCGATGTCCTGAAAAGATTTCTCTCCTCTGCCTTCCTGATGGCCTCATAACTAGCCCCAATTAACTGAACGCCGAACCGGTCGAGGACACCCGCTTCCGCAACCTGCACAGCCACATTGAGACCGATCTGGCCTCCTAATGTCGGAAGAAGCGCTTCGGGTCGCTCGGTCTCGATGATTCTTTCCAGAACCGGGGCAGTGATGGGTTCAATGTAAGTCCTGTCGGCCAGCTCCGGATCGGTCATTATCGTCGCCGGATTGCTATTTACCAAGATGACCAGGAATCCCTCTTCCTTGAGGGCCTTACAAGCCTGTGTTCCAGAATAGTCAAATTCGCAAGCCTGGCCGATGACGATCGGCCCTGACCCGATGACGAGAATCTTACGAATATCATTACGCTTAGGCATTTTTGCCCTTTGCCATGTCCTGGACAAATTCGCTGAAAAGATGATTTGCGTCGTGGGGTCCGGGAGAAGCCTCAGGATGAAACTGAACCGAGTGAGCAGGGAACCATCGGTGACGCATCCCCTCCAGTGTTCCATCGTTCAGATTGATAGAAGTTACCTCGGTCACACGCTGATCGAGAGAATCGATTTCGACGCAGAATCCATGATTCTGAGTTGTGATACTGACTCGGCCTGTCTTGAGATTCTTGACGGGTTGGTTGGCCCCTCTGTGTCCGAACTTCAGCTTGTAGGTTTTTCCCCCCAGGACCAGCCCAAGGATCTGATGGCCTAAGCAGATCCCGTAGATCGGTTTCTGGCCGAGAAGGTCTTTTACGGTATCAACAACATAGGGAACTCCTTTGGGATCACCCGGACCGTTGGAGAGGAAGATCCCGTCAGGATTATAGGAAAGGATCTTTTCCGCTGATGTATCCGCAGGGACAACGGTTATCGCACATCCCTGAGCCTGAAGCATTCTCAGTATGTTTCGCTTTACCCCAAAATCCATGGCGACGACTGAGAATAGGGCCTCCCCATCACCCAGGGGAGATCCTACTTCCGGTGAGACAGTTGACCATCCGTCACGTTCGGGGTCAAGATGCCAGCGATAAGGCTTCTGACAAGTAACTTCTCTCACAAGATCCCGGCCAATCAGACTCGGAGATGCTCTTGCCTTCTCGAGGAGATTCTTTGTGTTCAGAACCTCGGTCGAGATGATGGCCTTCATAGCCCCGACGGTTCGAATGCGTTTCGTCAGGGCCCGAGTGTCAATTCCCTCTACGCCAACGACATGGTGCTCCTTTAAGAAATCTCCGAGACTTATTTGACCCCTCCAATTGCTAAAGGATTCGCTGTATTCTTTCACGATGAATCCCTCAACTTGAGGAGCAGAGGACTCCATGTCTACAACATTGACGCCATAATTTCCGATGAGAGGATATGTCATTGTGACGATCTGACCCCTGTAGGAGGGATCTGTCAGGATTTCTTGATAGCCGGTCATACTTGTGTTGAAGACGATCTCCCCTGTTCTTTCCCCAAAACCACCGAAAGAGGTCCCCTCGAAACTGGTACCATCTTCCAGAACGACCATGGCCCTGCGGTTTTCGTTCACCTGCGGCTCCTTTTCCGATTTCTTTCACGACCCATAGGGTGATGAAGAGACGTTGCATTCCCCTCAGTCCATCCATATCATCCTGCCCATCGGGACACGAATGTGTTGGCAATCTCTCCGTGCTGTCCCTAAACAGAGCTCAAAAAAAAGCCCTCGACATGACCGAGGGCTTTTTGCTTTTTCTCAGCGAAATTTAATTAACTTCATATGTAACGAGTGATTTTTCCTAACTTATACACTGGGAATCGACCTTTGTCAACAATCGGTTTGAGTAAAGTGTCCTGAGTTTTCAAAGCCAGTAGTTTGTAACCTTCTGATGTTTCTCGACAATTTTGAATCTTTTGATTGGACCCTCACATGCCTTCGCTCCTTCCTTCTCGCATTGCCCTCCTTCCCGCCCATGGCGGGACAGGTGGGGACTGGCTTTTGCCCAAATCCCTTTTCTCAGCTTTTGTCTGATGAAAGTGGAAAAGGAGCGCTCTTCGCTGCTCAAAAGCTTTTTTCGACAATTCTAAAGCTCGGCTCCACTGCAAATCCAAAACTCTCCGCCTGCGGCGGATCAAATCCCGCCGAGGGCGGGACTAAGGATTGTAAGCGAAAAAATCTTGACTCGCGCTCAGAGCTTCCTTTCCCACTTTCTGGCGAACTACTCTTGCAGTGCCGTGACCAGAGTGTTCTAAAGGTATTTGGGCACGGCCCGGGGAATACTGACACCCTTCCACAGCCAACGTCCCTCAGGGGCATGAGCATCCACAAAAATGAGGAAACTCCACATGGTTTGAATTTTTCTCGAGAGCTTTTAGACTATTTCAAACGAGACTGTCGAAAAAGTCCAATCTTGGTGTTTTTTCAAAATTCGCCGTAGAAATATTAAGCACTTACAAGTCCAAGAATCGCGGTTTCAGGGTTTTTCGACAGTTTCAACAGGTTGAGGATGGAAAAAAAATTCAATCGGAAACCCGAAACAGGGAGGAATCATCGGGACCGTTGCCCGGATCCTCTGGAGGAGATTCCCTTGCGGCGATTTGCAAAACGTTCCAGTCGCGTAGGAGTTTATGAAAACCGGCCAGAATACCCCGCCCGGAAGGGCGGAGTTAATGCCCCGCCTGCGAAGTGCCTGTGCCCGAAGCGTCGGAGGTGCGAAGGGCGGGGCTTTACTTTCACACGGAAAAAGAAGTTTTTTTGAGGAATCGCCATCAAGGTGCTAGAAAACCTGGGAAATTTGCCGATTGACGCCCAAAACCTTTTGTGTTATTCCTATGTCCTCGGCGCCAGGAGCGAAGGGGGACAAGAGGTTGAGCCAAGACCTGCTATTCATCAGAATTTGGTGGACCGACCATCCTGAGGATTCAGAGGAGGGTCTCTCATGGCGAAGATTGAAAGGGCGGTTGTGAGTGTCTCGGACAAAACCGGTGTGGTGGAATTCGTAAAAGATCTCGTGGAGATGGGCGTAGAGGTTCTATCTACGGGAGGTACGGCAAAGGCCTTGAGAGAAAGTGGAACAGCAGTGATGGATGTGTCGGAACTCACCGGTTTTCCGGAGATGATGGATGGCCGGGTGAAAACCCTCCATCCAAAGATCCATGGGGGATTGCTTGGCCGAAGGGACCATCCTAGAGACATCGAGGAGATGGAGATTCACGGCATCAAACCCATCGATATGGTCATCGTCAACCTCTACCCTTTTGAAACGACTGTGGCCCGAGAGGAATGCTCGCTTGAGGAAGCGATCGAAAATATCGATATTGGCGGCCCTACCATGATCCGCTCCGCAGCGAAGAACTATTGTCATGTGACTGTGGTGGTAGATCCCGAGGATTACGATGAGGTGATCAGGGAAATGAGGGAGAATCAGGGGGCTGTTTCTCCCCAGACAAACTTTCGTTTAGCGAAGAAGGTTTTTCTCATGACTGCCCGATATGATCGAGCAATCTCGGAATACCTCGAATCTCTGCATGAGAGCTGATCGGGAGAAGGGTCTCCGACGGAGGAAACCAAATTGGAAGTGTTCGTGGTCGGTGGTGGAGGAAGAGAACACGCCCTGGTTTGGAAGATTGCCCAGAGTCCTCTGGTCGAACGGATCTATTGTACTCCAGGAAACGCGGGCATCGGAGGAATGGCGCAGTGTCTGGATATCGGTGTGACAGATCTCGAGGGACTCTGCCAGTTCGCGGTGGATTATGGAATTGATTTGACCGTCGTGGGACCAGAGTTACCATTGACCCTGGGAATCGTCGACCGGTTGGAGTCCCGGGGCCTGCGGGCTTTTGGAGCGAGTCAGGCTGCTTCTGAAATAGAGGGGAGCAA
>JABAOF010032046.1_pt2 | contig 13156 bp, 12 predicted proteins | sample 7062171 | NCBI WGS metagenome assembly JABAOF01 (sample SAMN14538628, study PRJNA623070) | marine sediment metagenome | biome: marine biome [ENVO:00000428]; feature: marine pelagic biome [ENVO:01000023]; material: deep marine sediment [ENVO:00002113] | place: India: Gulf of Khambhat ...
GGGGTGTATTCAGTAAGCCTTGGCCAGCACGAATCGGCGTTCGGTCGGTTCTCCGCTGACGACGCACCTGCCGGGTTCGGCTTCACCGTCCAGCGGGACGCAGCGGATGGTGACCTTCAGCTTCTGCAAGAGGGCGGCGGTCTGTGGATTTTCCGCCCAGTGGCACCAGGCCAGGCCACCGTGGATTTCCGGTTTTTCGCTGTTTTGCGGAGTAAAGTAGGACTGGAAGTCGTCCAGGGAGTCGATGTGGACCGAGTGATCGTCACGAAAGCGGCGGGCGCGCTGGAAGAGGTTGTTTTGTATCTCGGTCAACGTCGCTGCTGCCGTGGCCACGAATTGCGAGCGGGGTATCGCTTGTTTTTCGCGTGGGCTCTGATCGCGACGGCCCACAAAACAACTATCGCTGTCCATGTCGCGTGGCCCAATCTCCGCTCGCAGCGGCACTCCTTTCTTGATGTGTTGCCAAACCTTCTCGCCCCCGCGCAGGTCACGTCGGTCGATCGACACGCGGATCGGCTGGCCGTCGTAATTTTGCGCTCGCAGCTCCTCAGCGACGCGGTCGCAGTACTGCAGGACCGCGGCACGACTGTCGTCTCGTAGCACGGGCGAAAGGACGATGTGCTGGGGTGCTAATCGGGGTGGGAGCACCAGCCCGTCGTCGTCGCTGTGGGTCATGACCAGTCCGCCGATCAGGCGTGTCGAGACGCCCCAGGAAGTGGTCCAGGCATAGACTTCCTTGCCTTCCTCGTTCTGGAACTTGATTTGTTGAGCGCGGGCGAAGTTTTGGCCGAGGAAATGGGAAGTGCCAGATTGCAACGCCTTGCAGTCTTGCATTAGCCCTTCGATGCTGTAGGTCGCGACGGCGCCTGGAAACCGTTCGTCGGCCGTTTTCTCGCCCTTGATGACCGGCATGGCCAGGTAGTTTTCGGCAAAGTGGGCGTAGACGTCCAGCATTTGCATGGTTTCTTCCATCGCCTCGGCCTCGGTGGCGTGCGCCGTGTGGCCTTCCTGCCAGAGGAATTCGGCCGTGCGGAGGAACAGCCGCGTGCGCATTTCCCAACGGACCACATTGGCCCACTGATTGATCAGCACCGGCAGGTCGCGCCACGATTGGATCCATTTGGCGTACATTTCGCCAATAATCGTCTCGCTGGTCGGTCGCACGACCAGCGGCTCTTCCAGCGGGCCAGCGGGCCGCAGGCCACCCTGACCGTCCGGTTCCAGCCGGTGATGCGTGACGACCGCGCACTCCTTGGCGAACCCTTCAACGTGTTGGGCCTCCTTTTCCAGGTACCGCATGGGGATGAACAGCGGAAAATACGCATTTTCGTGGCCAGTCTGTTTGAACATGCGGTCCAGCGCCTGCTGCATGTTCTCCCAGATGGCGTATCCCCAGGGCTTGATGACCATGCAGCCACGCACCGGCGAGACCTCGGCCAGGTCGGCCGCGCGGATCACCTGCTGGTACCATTCCGGATAGTCTTCTGCGCGAGTCGGGCTGATCGCGCTCTTGATGCCTTTAGCCATCTTGCCTTTCTCAAATCAAACGGGACGGGAGATGACCCGCCCAGGGGTATCCCTTTCGATCAGGAAATGGGCGGCAGTCTTCTGCCTGCTGATGTGGATCTGTCTGCGGCAGGAGGATTTGTGTTACGCACAAAAGACGCCTGCACCCAACTGCGTTTGCCGGCTGGCAGTCCTGGCAAGGCGGCATTCTAGCGCACTTTGACAGCGTCAAGCAATACAGACACTTGAGGTTTCTCCTGCAGAGTCCTACAATCACCCTTTCGTGATACCTGGCTTACCTCTCCTGGCGGATGCAATCAAGGCGACACGCGATGGGCCATCGTTTTGTCAAAGAGCTGAACGACAAGGAATCGGTCGACGATATTTTTCTGGTCTCAGAGAAACAACTGCGTTCCAACCGCCAGGGGAATCTGTACCTGCAGTGTGAACTGTCCGACAAGACGGGCTCAGTGGGGGCCCGGATGTGGAACGCCGGCGAGGAGGTCGCCGACGGGTTCCACGATGGGGATTTCGTGCGGGTGCAGGGAACGACGCAGGTCTACCAGGGCGCTCTGCAACTGATCGCCACCAAAATCAACAAGGTGGCGGTGAACGAAGTCGCAGAACAGGACTATCGCCGCCTGACCACCGACCAGATCCAGCGGCTGACCGACCGCCTGCGGGAATTGCTGGGCAACGTCACCGATCCCGCCCTGGCGGCCGTCGCCGAAAGTTTTCTGGCCGACGAACAATGGATGGACAAATTCACGCGGGCCCCCGCGGGCGTCAAAAACCACCACGCTTACCAAGGCGGGCTGCTGGAACATGTCGTCCAACTGCTGGAAATCATTACGCGGATCGCGGATCTCTATCCCGAGTTGGATCGCGACCTGTTGCTGCTCAGCGCTCTACTGCATGATAGCGGAAAGGTAGACGAACTGGGGTACGAGCGCCAGTTGAGCTACACCAGCGAGGGACAGCTGTTGGGTCACATCGTGATGGGGGTAGAGCTACTGGATCGCAAGCTGGACCGGTTGGCCCGTCAAGGGGTGCTGGTGCCGGCGGAGACCGTGCTGCGGCTGAAACACATCATTGTCAGTCACCACGGTTCTCTGGAATTCGGCAGTCCGGCCGTGCCCATGACGGTCGAGGCAGTTGCCTTGCATTATTTGGACAATCTGGATGCTAAAATTCACCACTTCGCCAGCTTGCTGCGCGAGGACGCCAACGTTGACAGCGAGTGGACACAATATCATCCGAACCTCGGCCGCAAATTGTATCGCGGCTCGATCCCCAACAATCTCAGCCCTGCCCAGGCCCCCCATGATCGGCGATAAGGGGGGCGGTTCTCCGGCGGGCAGGAACGTTGCCACCCAGCCGGCAAGAGGTCCGCGGGAGAGATTTCTGCATTTGCGCGAGGCTTGGTTATTTCCCCCCGCCTGGCCCGCCCGAAAAAAACGAACGTCATGGACCGTCACGCTAAAGCGCAGCGTTCCGGTCGGCGATGACGCGATGCGGGCGGGGGGTTTTCGGGTGCCGTTTTCCCAGGCGATCTACCCATCATGAACGACGACGAACTTCGGCAGGCGATTCTGCGGCTGGTATCCGCTCCCGGCTATCAACCGGTCAAACCGCGTCGCATCGCGCGGCAGCTGGAACTGGGTGACGATCAGGCACGCATCGTCAAGCGGGTGATTAAAGAGCTGGTCCAGGAGGGTCGCTTGACTTACGCGGCCAGTCACGCCGTCTGCCTGCCGGACCAGCCAGCCAGCAACCAGGTCACCGGCATCTTTCGTCGCATGCCCGATGGTTACGGTTTCGTGCGTCCCAGCGGCGGGCTGGCCAGGCGGGATCGCGAAGAAGATATCTACGTTCCCAAGCTGAAAGGCGCCGACGCCGCCAGCGGAGACCTGGTGCTGGTGCAGATCAGCCGACGGCGCGGCGGCAAGCCGGGTCGTTCCCGTCAGGGGGCCGTGGTCCAAGTCCTCAAACGCGAAACCCATGACTTCGTGGGCACGTATTTTGAACGGAGTGGTTATGGATTCGTCCAGGTCGACGGCAAAGTGTTCGCTCAGCCGATCCTGGTGGGCGACGCCGGGGCAAAGGACGTCAAAGTCGATGACAAGGTGGTGATCGAAATGGTCCGTTTTCCGTCCCACGTGCATGACGGCGAAGCGGTGATTGTGAAGGTGCTGGGCCCGCGAGGTCAGCCAGGTGTCGATACGCTCTCGATCATCCACGAGTTCAACTTGCCCGGCGAGTTCGCCTCAGACGCGCTGGCGGACGCTCGTGATCAAGCGGAACAGTTCGATGCCACGTTGGACCCGCAGCGGCGCGATTTGACGAAAGAAACAGTGATTACGATCGACCCCGTCGACGCTCGGGATTTCGACGACGCCATATCCTTAACACAAATCGAAGGTGGCCACTGGCGGCTGGGCGTGCACATCGCCGATGTGTCTCACTTCGTTGGTGAAAAGTCGGCATTGGACCGCGAGGCCAAGGACCGGGCGACCAGCGTCTACCTGCCGGATCGCGTGATCCCCATGTTGCCCGAAACGATTTCCAACAACCTGGCCAGCCTGCAGCCCAACCGCGTGCGGTACACGAAGTCCGTCTTCATCGAATTTACGCCCGACGGTTCGCCGATCGGTGCCGAGGCGTGTGCCGCCGCGATTCGCAGCAAACGGCGTTTCACCTACGAGGAAGTCGACGACTATCGCGCGCATCCGGCCAAATGGCGCAAGCAGCTCAAACCGGCCGTCTACGATCTGCTGGGCCGCATGTACACGCTGGCCATGATCCTCCGCCAACGAAGATTCGATCGCGGGGCACTGGAATTGACCATGCCCGAAGTCAAGATCGAACTGGACGACCAAGGCCGCGTCGCGGGGGCTCACCTGGTGGAAAACACGGAAAGCCACCAGGTGATCGAGGAGTTTATGCTGGCCGCCAACGAGGCGGTGGCCAGGATGCTGCAGGCGGCCGGGCTGGTCTTCCTGCGGCGGATGCACGAACCGCCCGACCCGCGCAAACTGAAAGAACTCTCCCAGTTTGCGGCCGAACTGGGATTTGAAGTCGACTCGCTGGAAAGCCGCTTTGCCCTGCAAGGACTGCTGAACCAGGTCCAGGGACAGCCGGAAGAACACGCCCTAAACTACGCCGTGCTCCGCAGCATGCAAAAGGCGGTCTACAGCCCAGAAGAGGAAGGCCATTATGCACTGGCCAGCGACTGCTACTGCCACTTTACCTCCCCCATCCGCCGCTACCCTGACTTGACCGTCCACCGCTTGCTGGACGCCTTGCTGGCCAAACGGAAACCCAAACAGCATCTGGAGGAACTGGCCACGCTGGGCGATCACTGCTCGCAGCGCGAGCAGCGCGCCGAACAGGCCGAACGGGAACTGGTCAAAGTGAAACTGCTGAATTACCTCAGCCAGCGGATTGGCGAAGAGTTGGATGGCGTGGTGACCGGCGTTCAGGAGTTCGGCCTGTTTGTCCAAGGCGTCAAATTGCCGGCAGAAGGGCTGATCCATGTCACTTCGCTGCAGGACGACTATTACCGTTACGACCGCCGTACGCATTCGCTGAGCGGTCATCGGTTGGGGAACAGTTTTCGCCTGGGTGATTACCTGCGCGTGGCCGTCGCCCATGTCGATGTCGACCGCCGCGAACTCGATTTCCGGCTCGTCAAGCGGCTCCGCAGCCGACCGGAAGGCCCCGCGACCAAGTCGGCCCGTGGCAAAGCGGCGNNAGAAAAAACGGAAGGACCAAACGAAAAAAACGACTGCCCGGAAAAAAAAGAAAAAAACCGGCTCGGCCAGCGGTCGCCAGAAAACCAAGCAGAAAACCAAGCAGAAACGCCAGCAGAAAAGCAGCAAGCAGCAACGACGCGAGAAAAGGGGATAATTCGGCCGCCCCTGCCCAAAGATCCCCCCGCGCCATGGGGAACCTCCCCTGGTGAACCGCTGGCAGAGCACTATAACATACCAACGTTTGATCTTTGGGCGTGGCAGCGGAATTTCTTTACGAGCAGATGACCAGCAAACTGGCCAGGACGCGACTGTACCCGTGGCATGTGGAACACGGGGCACGGATGGTCGAATTCGGCGGGTGGGAGATGCCCGTGCAGNNTCCATCGTCGACGAACATGGTGCCACCCGCCACGCCGCCGGACTGTTTGATATTTCTCATATGGGCCGTCTTCGATTCGACGGCGGCCAGGCGGTCCACTTTCTGGATTCGCTGGTGACACGCCGCGTGGCAGATCTGCCCGTCGGACGCATTCGTTACGCGCTGGTCACCAATGACCAGGGGGGCGTGCTCGACGACGTCCTGGTCTATCATCTGAGCGACGAAAGTGGACCCTTCTACCTGATGGTGGTCAACGCCTCGAATCGCCAAAAAATCCTCGCCTGGATCGCCGACCGCCTTCCCGCGGACGTGCAATGCACCGATCAAACGCTGGAAACGGCCATGATCGCCGTGCAGGGACCGCGGGCCCTCCAGCTGACCAAAACGGTGGTCGGTTTCGACGCCAGTTCCTTGAAATACTACCGCGGGAAGGTGGTGACGATTTCGCTGCAGGGTGGGGCGAGCGGCGAGGGGGGGGTGGAGGCGGTCATCAGTCGTACCGGCTACACCGGGGAAGATGGCTGTGAACTGATGGTGACTGCCGATTGGGCAGAGCGATTGTGGCAGCAGCTGGTGGATCGGGGCGGCGCGGTGGGGGCCCGGCCGGCCGGGTTGGGCGCCCGGGACACGTTGCGGCTGGAGGCGGCCATGCCCCTGTACGGGCACGAAATCGACGAAACGATCACTCCCTTGCAGGCCGGGCTGGAATTTGCCGTCGAACTGGAGAACCGGCAGTTTCCCGGCCGGGATGCCTTGGTCCGGATCCAGAAAGGCCCTGCCCTGCCCCGCCGAGTCGGCTTAGAATGTTTCGGACGCCGGGTGCCGCGAGACGGTTACGCAGTCATGCGTGACGGAGAAGAGGTCGGAAGGGTGACCAGCGGTGGGTTTTCGCCGACCCTGCAAAAACCGATCGCCATGGCCTACGTCGTGCCCTCGGCCAGCGGCCTCGGCACCCAGTTGACAATCGACGTCCGTGGACGTGGCGAGCCGGCGCGGGTCGTCCCATTACCATTCTACCAGCGTGAATGAAAACAACGAGGAAATGTCGTGAATCCCCAAGAATTGTTGTACGCCAAGACGCACGAGTGGGTTTACCTGGCCGAGGAAGGTGGTACCCAGGTGGCCACGGTCGGCATCTCCGCGTTTGCGGTCGAAGCGCTGACCGATTTGGTGTATCTGGACTTGCCGGAGGTAGGCCGCACTGTAACGGCTGGCGAATCGTTTGGTGAGATAGAATCGGTCAAGGCGGTCAGCGACTTGTACAGCCCGCTGACAGGTGAAATCGTGGCGGTCAACGAGGAATTGCGCGAAGCTTTGGAAAAATTGGGCGAGGATCCCTACGATGCCGGCTGGATTGTAAAAATCAAGGTGTCCGACCAAACCGGACTCGACCAACTGATGGATCACGCTGCGTACGAGAAACTGTGTGAGGAAGAGCAGGCGTGAGCTACTGTTACAACACCCCGGAAGACCAGCGGCAAATGTTGCAGGCCATCGGCCTGGACTCGCTGGACGCGCTGTTTGATTCCATTCCCGCACCGCTGCGGATGCAGCGTGCGTTGGATATTCCGGGTGCCATGGGGGAACTGGAACTGACGGCGCACCTGGCCCAGCTGGCGAAGCGAAATGCGTCCCCGTCGGAAAAAATCTCCTTTCTAGGCGGCGGCAGCTACGATCACTTTGTGCCCGCCGTCGTCGATTACGTCAGCGCCCGCGGCGAATTCTATACCTCGTACACGCCCTACCAGCCGGAAGTCAGCCAGGGCAATCTGCAGGCGATGTTCGAGTACCAAACGTTGATTTGCCAGCTGACGGGCATGGAGGTTGCCAACCAAAGCCTTTACGACGGGGGGAGTGCGGCGGTCGAAGCGGTCCTGATGGCCATGTCGGTCCAGCGGCGGCACGGCCGAGTCGTAACCGCCGGTAGCGTCCATCCCGAATACCGGCAGATTATCGAGACCTACTTTGCCAACCTAAAGACCCAGCTGGTCACGCTGGAGACCCCCCAGGGCACGTTGCCGCCGGCCACGCTGGAGGCTGCGTTGAGCGACGATACGGCGTGCGTGTTGGTGCAGCAGCCGAATTTTTTCGGGTGCCTGGAGGAAGTCGAGCAGCTGGCGGAAATCACGCACCGGGCCGGAGCGTTATTGGTGGTGGTGACCGATCCGATCAGCCTGGGGATACTCAAACGGCCAGGCGACTACGGCGCGGATGTGGTGGTCGGCGAAGGGCAGTGCCTGGGCACGCCCATGCAGTTCGGCGGCCCCTACCTGGGAATCATGGCCTGCCGGGAAAAATTTGTCCGCCGCATGCCGGGCCGGATTGCCGGCCAGACCGTCGATCGCCAGGGCCGTCGCTGCTGGGTGCTGACGCTGCAGACCCGCGAACAGCATATCCGCCGCGAGAAGGCGACCAGCAACATCTGCACCAACCAGGGTTTGTTTGCGCTGCGAGCCAGCGTTTACCTGGCGGCCATGGGCCCGACCGGGATGCGGGAGGCGGCCCGGCTGTGTCTGCAAAAGGCCCGCTACGCACAGGCTCAACTCTTCGCCAGCGGCCGCCTGGAACCGGTATTTGCCGCCCCGACATTCAAGGAATTCGTGGTGCGGGACCGGCTGGCCGATGTGGACGGCCTGCTGGCGGACGCTCTGCAGGCCGGTTTCCTGGCCGGCGTGCCGCTGGGCCGCTGGTACCCCCAGCTGTCCGATTGCCTGCTGGTGTCGGTCACCGAAAAGCGGACCCAAGCACAGATCGACGCGCTGGCTCAATTCGTCGCGAAAACCACCCCCATCAAGACCGTTGAGCATGCGAAACACGCGTGATACCCAGCTGTTGTTCGAACTATCCAAAGCGGGCCGCCGAGCGGTGGAGCTGCCCGCTTGCGATGTGCCACAAGAACCTATCGCAGATTTGATCCCCGCTCGCCTCCTGGCCACCTGCGATCTGCCGCTGCCGGAACTGACCGAGCCCCAGTTGGTACGACATTATGCCAACCTTTCTACGTTGAACATGTCCGTCGATACGCATTTCTATCCGCTTGGCTCCTGCACGATGAAGTACAACCCCAAGCGAAACGAGCGGTTGGCTGCTTTGCCAGGTATCGTCGACCTGCACCCCTACCAGCCGGACGAATCGCTGCAAGGTTTGCTGGCCCTCCTGTATGGTCTGCAGGAGATGTTGAGCGAGATTGCCGGCCTGGACGCAGTCAGCCTGCAGCCGGCCGCCGGGGCACACGGGGAGCTGACCGCCCTGATGGTCGCGGCGGCTTACTTTCGAGAACAAGGCGAACGGCGGACGAAAATTCTGACGCCCGATTCCGCACACGGCACCAACCCGGCCAGCGCCTCGATGTGCGGCTTTGATGCCGTCACGGTCAACAGTACCTCCGCCGGCTTCGTCGACCTGGAAGATCTGAAGCAGAAATTGGACGACCAGGTCGCCGTGTTTATGATCACCAATCCGAACACCTTGGGCCTGTTCGATCCGTACGTCCGCCAGATTGCGGACCTGGTGCACGAGCGGGGTGGGCTGATCTATCTGGATGGTGCCAACATGAACGCGATTTTGGGAGTGACGCGGCCCGGGGACTTTGGCACCGATATGATGCATTACAACCCGCACAAGACGTTCAGCGGTCCCCACGGGGGCGGCGGTCCGGGCGCAGGGCCAATTGCCGTCACCGCACAACTTGAACCCTACTTGCCATCGCCCACAATCGTCAAAAAAGGGAACGGTGCGGATGCCTGCTACCAGCTGGATTACGATCGGCCCAGGTCCATTGGCCGCGTCCGCAGTTTCTTTGGCAATACCGGGGTCCTGGTAAGGGCCTATTGCTACATCATGACCCACGGCCCGGACGGACTGCGTCGCGTGGCGGAAAACGCGGTGCTCAATGCCAATTACCTCTTAAGCCGCCTGCAGCCCCTGTTGCCGGTGCCACATGGCCCGCGGTGTGCGCATGAATTTGTCGCCACGGCCCTGACGCTGAAACAGCAACGGGGCGTGACGGCGATGGACGTGGTCAAGCGCCTCCTCGATTTTGGATATCACGCGCCCACGGTCTATTTTCCGCTGACGGTCAAAGAGGCCATCATGGTCGAGCCGACAGAGACCGAGAGCAAAGAAACGCTGGATGCCTTCGCCGAGACGCTGAGGCAGATTGTCGACGAGCCGCCCGAGACCCTCCACGCCGCTCCGCTCATGACCCCCGTCAGCCGCCCCGATGAAGTCGCGGCCGCCCGCAAGCCGGTCCTGCGGTGGAGGGAAGCTGAGCAACCATCGCAGGTCGAAGGCTAAAGGGAGCAGGTAAAAGGTGCCTCCCCCCTCCCCCCCGTCGCCCTGCCACCTCTGAGCGACACCAACCGTGACACGCCCCACCCGACCCTGCCGACTGATGCTGGATTCGCCCGCCGACGGTGCATGGAACATGGCTGTCGACGAGGTGTTGTTGGCCACCGCGGCCGAAACCGGGCAGCTGACCTTGCGTTTGTATGAATGGTCACAGCCAACCCTGTCGCTGGGCTACTTTCAGGCTTACGAGGATCGGCAGCAACATGCGGCCAGCAGGAAATGTGCGGTTGTTCGTCGCATGACCGGCGGCGGCGCGATCTTGCACGATCGAGAGGTGACGTACAGTCTGGGCTGGTCCGCCCAAGGACAACCAGGCAGACGTCCGGACTTTGCCTGGTTGTACGACGCGGTTCACGACGCTTTGCGAGCGGAATTAGCGGGGCACGATGTGATTTTGCAGCCCGCCAACGGGCAGGTAGCCGGCAGGGATCCGAGGGCCTTTTTGTGCTTTCAGCGACTCAGCCCGCAGGATCTGGTTTTGGATCAAGCAAAAATTGTGGGAAGCGCTCAGCGACGCCGCAAGTCTGCCGTCCTGCAGCATGGCAGCCTCCTCCTGCAGACCTCGTCCTGCGCGCCCGAGCTGCCCGGACTGCGGCAACTGCAAAGCAAGGTTGTGGATATCCGCCTCTTGCAACAAAGCTGGCCTGCCCGCCTGGCCGCTCGCCTGGGCCTGGAAATGGTGCCCGCCTCTCTTACGGATGACGAATTGAGGCAAGCTGGTGAATTGATGCGGATCAAATACGCTCGCCCCGCTTGGTCTCGTCGTCGCTAACCGGGATTTCTCACAAACTTCGTGACCGGCGACGGTAGGTCTTCACTTGGTGAGGTAGGGAAAGCGATTTGAATGCGGAGGTAGGGATCCTAAGTTAAGTCTCAAATTGTGACGTCTGACGAGCCTAGGCAAAGACTCGTCCGTCGCTCAGCAGACGGCTGGTCAGAAATCCGGATCGAGATTGCCGGTTGAATCGATGGCGACGAGAAACATGCTGCGGTGGCCGCAGCCTCCCAGCCGGAGTGGAAAAAGCCCAGGACCATGATTCGGCGACGGCCCCATTTTCAGTAGTTTTGACTACTGGTCGCCAATCCGTTAAGCTAAATCTGCCGGGTCGATTGGCTTGACAATTGCTTCTCAGCCCATTCGGTGCTGATCTATCAAGGGCCATCCTTGCTCGTCGCCTGGTTGAGGCCACTTAGGGGTCGCAAAGTTCGACAAGGAACAGACGATCGATGCAACTCAAACTTAAAGTCATCGGTGGCGAACGCGACGGGACAGAAATTCCTGTTCCCGGACCAAAATTTCTGATTGGTCGCGATGCCGACTGCAACCTCCGCCCAAACAGTGAGATGATCAGTCGGCATCACTGTATCGTGATTGTGGAACAAGGTTACGTCGGCTTGCGTGACTTCAACAGCAAAAACGGTACGTTTGTCAATGGAGAGCGAATTTGCGGCGAGCGAGAATTGAAGACGGGGGACGAATTAGGAATCGGCAATTTGCGGTTTGTCGTGCACATGGACTATTCGCTGGGCGGACCGAAAAATCCGAAAGTGAAGGATATTAGCGATGNNTCGCACGAACGGCAGATACGGTGTCGACCGATGACAGCATCGATGAGTGGCTGATTGATGATCCGGCGCAAAGCGATGCATCGGAGGAAGATTCCGCCAAGACCCTCGCCCTGTCCAGCGAATCCTTAAACGATACCGCCGAACTTCGCTTGCAAGACGATGTCGGTGCGACAAAAGCCGGTCCCGCAGCTGGCGGCGACGGCCTGGCCGCCGAAGCGGCTGATCAAAAACCGAAAGACACACGGGACGCGGCGATGGATGTGCTGCGAAAATTTCGCAAGCAGCAGTTGGAAAAGCAACGGCTGAAGCAACAGCAAAATCTTGAGGAAGACGAGAGTTAGTTCGCCACAGAAGGACGTTAAAAAAATTCCGCCACACGGGCAGGAACCACTTGCGGCACCAACAGCAGCCAGATCGGCACTTGACGATCTGTCCCACCCCGTGATCGGTAGTGCGATCCAAGTTCAGCGACGCCTCGAACCGGCATGATGTGGAATCCGCCTATTCGCAGGGCTGGCGGATGAGTGAAATCGACCTGAATTGCCTTGTTCTCCTTGTTGCCGGCCCTGGTGGGAAAACAACGAATTTGTTTTTCCCCAGGTAGCCTGGCCATCGACGCTGGCAAAACAGACGCTCCATCGACGGGCGAAGCGGTCGTTTTCAATGGTTTCGGTCGTTCTCCAGTGGTGGACCTCCCATCCGCCCGTTCGGTGACCTTGGATTCTTGAGTCGCTGACGGCCCGGCTTCCCAGGCCGACAGCGGTTATCTTGCCACGGACCCTTGCCCCCGACCCCCGCAGCTCGCCGCCGCCTGCTGACCCTCACGGTCGCTGCCCTGCCCCCTGGCCGGCCCCCTCCCTTTGCTCTGTTGGCCAGCGACCGCTGCCTACCCCCATTGGACCGCCTACCGAACGGGTCTACCCACGCAGAACTCGTACAATCGACAATTTTGCCCGATCGCACAACTTTGCCCAGACAAAATGCTCTACTAATCCCTTGCATGCACTGTAATTGTTGTATTTTTACAACAGGGTTCGTTGGTGTATGCCCTCGTCTCTGGGATGCCGGCGGCATGGGCCTTTGCGGGTGGAAACAACATCTTTCGGAACAGGGGAGAAAGTACTCATGACGCAAACAAAGTCTTCTACGGTGAAAGTCGATCGACGGCGGACCAAGGACCGTAGGACGGCGGTCGACCGGCGGACGAAGAGCGAACCGGTAAAGAACGAGCGGCGGAAGCTGGAGCGGCGGAAAAAGGTCAGTCGGCGCCGCCAGATCGATCCGACCACCTGCGAGCGCGATTATTCGGGGGAGGAAGTCGAATTCATGCAGGCCCTTGATCAGTACAAGCGGTCCAGTGGCCGGATGTTTCCCACCTGCAGTGAAATTCTGGAAGTCATTCACAAACTGGGCTACGTCAGGATGCCTGCAGCGGTCGCTGAGCAGGCTACTGAAGAGGTAAGGGCCGCTGACGGAGTCCAGGATCTGCCGGGGCCCCCGTTGCAGCAGCCGGCTGCAGATTCGCGGGATCCATGAGCAGGCGTTGACGGCGCAAGCCGGGGGTGCATTTTGCTTTGCGTAACACCTTAGCCGATTG
>JABAOF010001185.1_pt1 | contig 13152 bp, 7 predicted proteins | sample 7062171 | NCBI WGS metagenome assembly JABAOF01 (sample SAMN14538628, study PRJNA623070) | marine sediment metagenome | biome: marine biome [ENVO:00000428]; feature: marine pelagic biome [ENVO:01000023]; material: deep marine sediment [ENVO:00002113] | place: India: Gulf of Khambhat ...
ACAAAAAACATCTCTGCGTTCTCGCAATTACCCTTGCTCTGTGGTGAATAATAGCCACAGAGAGCACAGAGGTCACAGAAAATTCCCCACGAACAGTTAAGATCAGAAGTTGAGAAGTTAGGAAGATAAGAAGTTGAGAAAGAACTCAAAGGAAAAGACTTTTTTGTTTTCTCAACCTCTTAACCTCTCAACCTCTCAACCTCCGAGTTTTTAAGCTTCGAAGAAGCTTAAACGTTACTTCCCTACTCACCTTACTCACCTCACTCAACTCACTCACCTATTCTTAAAGAAGTCGCTCAACTATTTTCAACTTTTCAAACACCGTGTCAAGTCCCGAGTCAGGCTCTCCACCAAATAAAAAAAAAACTTGCAAAATATTTCTTAATATGCTATAAAGGGATTTAAGACAAAAAGAGATTTGTCTTATGGGACTTGAGATGACAAGCTATTTGGCCAAGTCAATGGCAAAAAGCCAAAAGGCGGAAGCCTTTTTAATGATTGATAGGCCATGAAATAATTCCTGTTGGAATAACTGATTCATCAACTGAGAGTTGAGCAGGAAGAACCGGTTGGCACCTTATACGGGATGACATGTGTTGAACAAGAAAGAAAACCCGGATTACCCCCCAGGCAAATGTCAAGAAGGCAAGGGCAAAAAAAATGAAGAAATTAAACATCACAAATATTAACTTTAGGTATAGACAATCAAAAAGTGGGCCTGAATTTGATTTGGTTAAATCGTTCATGAACTCTTTTGGCCAAATTTTTAACAAAACCAAACTCAAAGTCAGGCTCTTTGAAGAACCCTATATTGATATGATCACTCCCGATATTATAATCGCTTTCTGGGATGTCGATATATTTGATTATTGGGCAGAGGAAAGAAATTTCCTTGAAAAGCGTGATATAAAAATACTTCACCATATGTACAGGAAGGGTGATTTCTTAGACATAGATAGGCTAAAAAATGAGCTTGGTTATTCCGTTAGTGAGATTGAGAAGTCCCTGGAAATGTTAATAAAAGCTGATTTGTTGACTGAAAGAGATAAAAAATTCAGAACAAAAGATATCAAAAGAATTTTCTTTGTAAAAGCAATTATTTCAATTGAGGCAAAAATCAAAAATTGGAAAAAAGCCTTTGAACAAGCATGGTTAAATGAGTCATTTGCTTCGGAATCTTATGTTTTATTGCCTCAAAATAGGATTAACTCTGATATAATCGCATACGCTAATAATCTCGATATCGGCGTTATAGGGCATGAGAAAAAGGACGCAAGCATCATAAAAAAACCCAATAAAAAATCAATTCCGTTATCTTATTTGTCATGGTTAATTAATGAAAATATCGGGAGAGAACTATATCATGAAAACCTATGATTTGGAGTGGATAAACAGTAATTTCCCGGAATTGGATCAGGTAGAAACAATTACTTCGGGTGGTCAGAAGGAGGTGTTTAAAGGTTACCATAAGAAATATGGCGACGTTGTTTTGAAAATTATAAAGCCTTCCGATGATGAATATCAAAGAACCATAAGGGAAATTAAAGCAGCAGAAATTATAGAATCCGATCATGTCCCCAAAATATATAAAACCAACCTCTCCAGGACAAAGCTTGAGCCTATTTGGCTTCTTGAACAATTTATCCCAGGAAAGACTTTGCGACAATTTTTACGTGAGGGTACAAAATTTTCGTTAGCCGAAATTGTCAAATTCCTGGACACTTTGCTCAAAATATCCATTGAAGCAGAAAAAAAGAAAATTGTTCACAGGGATATTAAACCGGAAAATGTAATATTAGATAATATTGGTAGATATTGGCTGATTGATTTTGGTATTGCCCGTCATTTGGAACTTAGCTCTTTAACTTCTACAAGCAGAGATTTTGGTCTTTTTACTGTTGGATATGCAGCACCGGAACAATTTAGAAATATCAAAAAAGAGATTTCAATTAGAGCAGATCTATTTTCCATAGGTATTGTAGCCATAGAATTGGTAACAGGGAAAAATCCTTTTATAGAAAAAGCTCGTAATGCTCTAGACGTACTGCGCAATACAGAAACATTTGTTCTACCAACATTAAAAATTGAAGGGGACACCCAATATGAGCTAGCTGCGTTTATAAAAGTTTTAGGCGATAAAAGGCTTTCAAGAAGACCTTCTAGTGCGAAAGAAGCTTATGAAATATTGGAGTCTGTTAAACCAACTTTAGTCTTGTAAATGGGAGGATAAAGTGGATTTGTTTTTACAGATGGGGCATGGCATGATGGCACATTCGATAGAGTTAATTAAGAAATGGCATGGAGGAACGATTATTCTTAGTCCACGGGATATGACTCTGAAACAAATGGAAACATTAAGCAAAGATATAAAAAAAGAGGGAGGGGATGTATTAATTGATCCCCAATTTTATTTACCCAGAGCTGATCATTACAAACTTACAAAACATTTATTCTGGCCGAATGAATATGAAACCAGTGCTTTTTTCTCAGCAGATGGGATGAAAGATATGCTTAAAACATTATGGGATGACTATAATAAGAAGTTTGCAGCAAAATATTTTATATTACCCGGGACATTTAGCTCAACAATTGATGATGATTGGAAATCTTTGAATGACCTTTTGATTGAGTCAAGTCTTAAGCTTTCAATACCTATACCTTTGTTTGCCACATTATGTCTTTCAAGCGATGTGTTACGCTCTGAAAATGAGATTCACGAAATACTGGATCATGTTGAATCCTGGGATGTATCCGGGTTTTATATCGTACCACAGCATCCGAAAAATTTATACCTGGTGGAGGATGCTATATGGCTTGCCAATCTTTTGGATTTTTGTGCAGGCTTAAAAAATATCAATAAAAAAGTGATTGTTGGATATGCCAATCATCAGCAGTTGTGCCTTGCTGCCGCAAAAGTTGATGCAATAGCATCCGGGACATGGATTAATGTCCGTATGTTTCCATTGGAGAAGTTTTATAACCCGGAGGAAGCTTCTGTTAGCAGAAGAACAACCTGGTACTATTGTCCTCAATCTTTGTCGGAATATCAAATTACATTTTTAGATATCGCTCAGAATACCGGGATATTAGATAAACTCAAAACCGACAGTTCATTTCAGTCACATTATGCTGAAATTCTTTTCGAGGGTGCACAACCGACAACTGTTAAATTCCAGGAAAAACAAGCCTTTAGACATTATTTGCAATGTCTAAAAGTCCAAACACAGTACGCTTCTGGAAACAGTTTTAGTGAAACCATAAATGGACTTCTTATGCAATTGGAAGCCGCAAATCAACTGTTGAAAGATTTTCGTTCAAAGGGAGTCAGGGGTAAATACCGGGACTTTTCCGAGGTTATAGACATCAATATCTCTGCACTAGATTCTTTTAAAATTGCAAGAGGATTTATTTTTAGTAAAAAATGGGACTCAATTTAAATATTCGATGTAAAAAAGGAACTTAGAGATTCTATGAGGTATTGAGAAGGTAAAGATGAAATGATCAAGTCAATGTCAAGGGCCAGACATCCAGGACATTCGGGATATGCAATTGTGAGTGCAATGCAATACCATCACATGGAAACCGATTAAAATAGCCACAGAGAGCATAAAGGTCACAGAAAGTTCCCTACTCACCTTACTCACCTCACTCACCTCACTCAACTATTCTCGGATAAGTCGCTCAAATATTTTCAACTTTTCAAACACCGAGTCAGTTCCCTCTCAGCAATAAGTAACCGTTTTTTACTTCATGCCTATTACCAGGCCCCACAGAGCCGGGTAATGGTTAAATCCCTTTTTATCCAAACCGTCAGTGTGTAGCCGCGCGTGTCTACTCCTTAACTGCCTTCTTTCTTGATCTTTTTAGGGTATTCGGAAATTTTGTTCGCTTAGACTATTGAAATACGCTTGCATTTGGTTTAAAATATGTCCATGAGAGGCAAAGATGTAATAATGCTATTGTTATCTGACATGTTTAAGAATGCGAATCATCTTTCGTTTATTCCAGAGGAGGGTGCCAAATAATGAGCGAACAAATCCTGATCGTTGAAGATAACAAAGATCAGTGCTATTGGTTTAAAAAAAAGGTGGAAGAGAAATTCAAAGACATCAAGGTTTTTGAATGCAATGAACAGAAACAAAAAGCGGTACTGAGAGAAAAAGGGGGCACCGTTAAGAATGTACCCGGATTTATATCAGTAAAAGAAAAATTCTTAATTTGAGGAACAATTATGGCTTTTCGAAGAAGAATATTATGGGTAGATGACGATATTAGTGCCTTGAATGTTTGGAAAAACATTTTTTCAAAGAAAGGCATTGATACTATTTTAGTATCATCTTTCTCAGAGGCCAAATCTCAAATTGAAAAAAGCAGTTTTGATGGATATTTAATGGATTTGGAGTTTGAGGGTGAGGAAGATGGCATAGACCTTGTATATTTTATAAGAAAAATTGACAATACGGTCCCAATATTTATTCTAAGTGGTTACCTGGAGGAACCTCAGTGGGAACAAAAATTATCTGACCCTGTTTTGAATATAACCGATAAAATTGGCAAACCTCTTCCATTGGAAAGTTCACCAGACTTTGAAAAGATTGTTTTTAAAATTGAGTCTGAAGTCTTACATTCTATGCATTTAGAAATGAAGAGAAAGTATGGGGAAGAATATGATCCAGGCAAAATACTAATGGAAAAAAAGGGAAAAGGAAAAAACTGTTTCGTTCTTATGCCTTTTAGTGGCGATTTTGACGATATTTATTCTGACCACATTAAGTCTATTGTTGAATATTTTGGACTTGAGTGTAATAGAGCTGATGAAATATATAGTATTAAACCAATTATTGACGATATAATCAATTCTATAGAGGAAAGTGATATAATTATAGCTGATCTAACGAAAAGGAATCCAAATGTTTTTTATGAATTGGGGATTGCACATGCAATTGAAAAGCCAGTGATTTTAATATCACAATCAACTGAAGATATCCCCTTCGATGTAAAACATAGAAGGTGTATATTGTACAGATTCGTACCCAAAGGCATGAAAAAATTTGAAGATAAATTAAAAAAAACTTTAGAGAATGTAATAGAAGAAATTTCGAGGAGATGAAAATTTAAATTGTAATTTTAGGACCTCATTTCAAATTCATAAAATATCAGTTACTTTGTTTTCACCGTCAAGTATTAATTTGAGTTTATTTTCTACTAAAATATTACGGCCAATAAGCGCCACTCGATCTACAAAATGCAACGCCTGTGGACTATCCTGCCAATTTTTCACCAGTTCGCATTTAAGTTCAATATCTTTTTCTTTTGAATTTCCATACACGGTGCACTTCAGTTTTTCCCTGAAATATGTATATGTTTTATCCCATAACACCTTTGATGCGGTCTGCATTAAGGGTTTCCTTTTAAGTATATCCATTTCCGTAATCTCTTCATAACTGAGAAAAGAATGAGTACTTCCTGTGTCAAAATCCCCTTTCAAGGTTCGCTGATCACCCTTTGAATAAAAACCCAAAGTTACAGTTGGATAATAGTCATCCGGACTCGACTTACATGACCAACGATTATCTATTTGTTCAATGATCTTTGCTCTGGAGTACGTAAACACCAGGGAATTAAGCTTTTGAGATAATTCAAACAAATCATCTTCAAAGGGTTCATTTTTACTCGCCCCTGAAGCTACTATATTGCCTGGTTCCCGGGCAAAAATTAACCAATCTTTGTCAGGGTTGCGTTCAAAATAATTGTCTATAAATATACAATTTATACTGTAGGCGTCTTCAAAAACTTTGTCCTGTTCATCATCTGTTAATTCCGCAAATTCTTCTAAAGACAATTTAAAAGGTCTCGATATTGCCGCCTTGTAATTTTCCTTGAGAGTTCTGAGTTTCTCTTCAATAGGCCTGAAATGAGGACTTGTGATAACCGGAAATGGTTTCTCAATTCTCTTTACTTTTAGGCCTAAATCTTTTAGCTTCTTTTCCCATTGCTGTTCACCAAAATGAGCACTGGCAAAAAGAATAGGTAGGTGGGGATTGATTTTTCTTATTTCTTTAAAAATCTCTATACCATCCATATCGGGCATAGCTAAATCAATAATAACAAGATCATAATCAAAATATCGTTCATAAAGAATTTGAATGGCCTCTTTTCCGTTAGTTACTCCATCCATTTCAAAACCTCTTTGTGCAAACATTGTTTTTGTTCCATTTAGATAAGCTTCATCGTCATCAATACTTAGTATCTTTGCATCTGATAAGCCCATATTACCTCCTTTTTTTTATATCTAGTCACCTTATCTTCTCCAATATAATAAAAAATGTCGTATACTCATAAAAGCTTGACTTAACGCTTATTTCGCCACAGTGATTATCTTCGACAATTCTCTTGCATATAGCTAAACCAAACCCACTCCCTTTCTCTCCTTTTGTTGTAAAAAATGGTTCAAACACGTAATCAATATCTTTAGGTAAAATTCCAATTCCATTGTCTCTGAATTGAATTTCAACATAATTGTCATTCCTCGAACGGAAAAATATATCAATACACCCTCCCTTTGCCATTTTCTCTTTTATTGCATAGATAGAATTATTAAATAGATTAAGAAATACTTGCTCTATCTGACTTCTATCACATTCAATTTGCAATTCCTTGAGATCTTCCTCTGCATAAGTAATTTCACATGCTATTCTATTCTTTTTTAACCTTATTTGATAGATATATAGAATGTATTCTATTATATCTCTCAATTTTGTTGGTTTATGATCTGCATCTGCTCTCTTTGCATACCTTACTAAACTATTAAATAATTTTCTTAAATAATCGGTATCTTGAGTAATAGAATTAATAACACTCTTTACGTTCTCTTTTTTTCTGATATACTCAGGAATAGAATAAATCAATGCAGAAATTAAAGCATTAATGTTATGCATCGTATGCTTAGCATCGTGTGTAAAACTCATTGCCACTTGTCCAGGATTTGCTAATTGTGCAGAATCAAGAATTCTCTCATTGATGTCCTCCATTTCTTTTGTTAATTCTGCACTTTTTATCGCAATAGCTCCACGAGAAGCGAGGTTTTTAAGTAAATGAACCTCTTTATCTAAAAATTTGTAACTCCTTTTTGAATAAGAATTGAGAACTCCGATCACTTCATTAACAACTATTAGAGGAACTGAAATCATTGATTCTAACTCGTTTTCTTCTATAAATTCTTTATGCTTAAATCCATGTTTAGGGTTAATTAAATCTTCATGAATTATCCTTTCTTTTTTATTCTCAAAAGTTTGCCATGAGATTCCTCCTTCACCATCAAACATATTATACTTTTCTTTATCAGGTATATTTACACCATGAGCACTTTCCATAACAAGGCAATGTCTTCCCTTTATGGTCTTTAATAACCACACACAACTGATGGAATTATCCAAAACCTGGTCCGCATTTTCTGCCAGGATATCACAATTCTTTTTGACATCCTTCTCATCAAAATGAATTTCTGAAAGTTTTCCCGTGGCTATGTGAAATCTTTTGTTTTGGATGATAACAGCGATTTGTTCGGCAATTGTCTTTAAAAATAATTTGTCTTGTTCATTAAAAGCATATTTTATATAGCTACCTACTTCTAAAAATCCTATAACTTCATCGCTATATAATAGAGGCGCAATTATTTCAGTCTCTGCATTCCTTTTTAAATTCCTATAAGGAACATTCAATTCATCTGTTTTTTCACCTGATGGCCATAGGTATGCTTTTTTATTATTATAAACCCATCCGGGTATACTCTCTCCACCCACCTTAAGAATTGGAAAATTTTCTTCTTTAATCCCATAATAATACGTAGGCTCAACATACTTGGAATGTTTTGATAACAACGAAATATATCCGATATCAGCATGAAGAAGCTTTATAATTTCATCTAAAGTTGATATAAGATTATTTTCCAGATCTTCATCAGATGAAATTTTTCGTATTATCCTGTTTATTGAATCTAGTCGTTCATAGTCAAATTCCAGTTTTTCTTTTTTTGTTAAAATTTGGCTTTTCTGAACTTCAAGCTCTTTCTTCTGTTTTTCTATTAAATCCTGATATTTAGCATTCACAATTGCACTGGAGGCCAGTGATGAGAAAGCCTCAATAAAACGTTTTGTATTGTCATCAAATCGCTGCACATCTCTGTAGTTAAAGAACATAACACCAATGGGCTCTCCCTCCCCACCTTTAAGGCGAATTCCCACAGAGGATTTTATTTTCTCCCTGGTCCAAAAATCATCTTTAAAATAAGTCCCCATATGCTTGATGCCAATTTTATTTATATATTCCTTATAATCATCGGAATGTTCAAACCAGACCGAACCTTTACTTATGACATAGGATACTACGTGATCTTCGGCTTTAGCATGTTTTATGAATTTCTTCAAGTCTTGATGAAACAAGTAGCCAGAAAAAGTTGCCTCGAAATTCTCTTGTGTTTGGTCGTATCTAAAAAGTATGACAGGATCTGCATGTAACACTCTTCTGGCACTATCTGTAATATTTCCCAAAATTCTATCAAGGTTTTCCGAAGGTAAGGAGTCAGAAATTTCCATAAAAGATGAAATTAACTTTTCATATTGAACAGAAATCGCGCCTTTCGTGGCAACTAAATTGAGGAAAGTTGTCTCTTCAGGAAATAATGATGGCAATTCCCTTTTAGAGAAGACATTGATGAAACCATAGACCTGCTGATCTATAATAATAGGTACAAGAATCATAGATTTAAGATCATATTTTCTGGCAAATTCATTAAAACCACTATAAGTATTATTTTGTTCGAAGTTAATCAATTGTATTTCCCGGCGGCTACCAGTCTTAAAAATATCCTGTTTTAGTGAGTGCATGCCACACTCAGCGTATTTTTCTTTCAGGTTATCACAAGCAATGAACAATTTAAATTCATCTACATCCCCGATTTCGGCTCTCTCCCAAATACTAACCAATTCAGTCATGAAATAATCCCTGATGTTCTGTATTATTAGTTCATAAATTTTTTCTATACCGGTAAATAATTGAAAAGGTAGTACCAGGTCTTTAATTGTTTGGTTAATTTTCTTATTCTGAAAAATTTTGGCAGCTTCATCAGCGATGATTTGAATAATATTGGCTTTCCTATCATCAAAGAAGTCTTTTTCTGTTGAATAGATATTTAAGACACCAATGACTCTTCCAAAATATCTCATGGGTACAGCCAACTCTGAATTCACATCTTCAAATTCTTTGTTATAATAAGGGTCGGTTTTTACATCATTGCTAAAATAACAGTGATTCGTTTCTGCTGCATGTCTAATAATTCCCTTTCTTGGATCGACTTCAAATCTCCGTCTGAATTTCTTCTTATCTTTTTCATTATCAACATTATAAAAGATAGGAGTATTGCTGACATCAATTTTATTCTCATTAAAGGAGAAAAATGAAATACCTCCTTTATCCCCCCCAATGAGTATTACAGAATTTGCGAGTACCATTTCTAGATATTTTTTATGATGCACAATTTCAAAAGATTTCTTCAAAAGACTTTCAACAATTTGTTTTTCACTTATTTTCAGTGCCCTGTAAAATAAACTGGAGCAGTAACTTAAAAAAAGTTCTAATGTAATCCTCATTTCTTTAGGAATAGCAAGTAATGTACTTCTATGAAAACCGGCCTCAACAACACCAAACACAATATTGGCTTCATCTATTTCTATATCTTTACCTTTTGCCCGGAATTCAATCGGTACAAATAATCGAATTAAATCAGAATCAACATCCTCAATTGTTCGATTTTCCTTTGCAACTTTCGTTAAAATATTGCTTTCGTTCAATTTATATTTTAAACCTTCCTTCCATCTATTTTGATCGATTAAACCCGGTTTCCTGGTTTTCCCCCAGGAAGTTTCAATGGTAGAATTCAGAAAATCTATTGTTGAAATTGTTCCATAATCAAACTTAAAAGAATAAACAATATAATCCAACATTCGAAAGATAACGTCTCCGATATGTTCTCGTTGTGAGACATCATTGATCGCTTCTTCAATCATCTTCAATTTGGCAATATACCTTTTGGTTCTACTTTTGAAAACAATGTAAAAATTAGCAATCAACAGGATAGAAATACCCAGTAATATCAAAATAGGCATTATAAGGGGCTTCAACACATAAAACCAATGTCTTTTTATAACAATCTCAATTTCTGCGGGATTCTGATTATTTAAATCAAAATACCCATCGCTGTTGGTACTCCATACCTTAAAAATGTACTTACCAGGATTTAGATTACTAAATGTATAATCATTATCTGGAATCCATCCACCGGAAATCAACTCCCCATCTTTTTCTAACTCATATTTATATTTTATCCTATCCGGGACATTAAAATCCAATGCTGCAAATTCCAATGTAAAAGGTTGTTGACGATAATCTAACTCAAACTTTTTAGTTTCAACAATTGATTTAAGGAATACATTCTTCCCATTTAAAATTCGGCCACTTTTTAACTCATTATTACTAACTTTTAACCTGGTAAAATGTATTGGAGGTATTGTTGTTCTATCCAATATTATTTTGTCCGGATGAAGCACAGAAAATCCTTTTATACCACCAAAATACATATGCCCTGTCTTTTTACTTTTCCAACAAGCACCGTGATTAAATTCTGTCCCCTGGAGGCCATCGTTTACATCGAAGTTTCTTTCTACTTTTTCTTCTTTGGTATTAAATTGTGATATCCCATTATTCGTACTAAACCAGAGATTTCCGTTCACGTCTTTTAGAATACCATAAACAATGTTATTGGGTAAACCTTGTGCCATCGTGAAAATAGCAATGATTTCACCTGTCCTTCGATTAGCCTTACATAAACCACTGTGAGTTCCAACCCATAGAATATCTTTATTGGTGGAATCAGGAACTATAGAAAATATTCTTATATCTTTATTGTCTTTGTATTTAATCTGTTTTACTTGCTTTGTAATCATATTGACTCTATCCAGGCCTTTGGCTGTCCCGACCCAAAGGATTTTATTATCCAACTCATCCTGGAAAATGGAATAAATATTATTGTCAGATAATTCATTGTTGGTTGTATCAGTTGAAAACCTATCAGTTTTACTGAATTCTTTTGTCCTATGATTAAATTTTAAAACTCCTTTTTCTGAAGTCCCTATCCAAAAATGAAGCTCATCTTTATCTTTTTCTATCACCCTTACATTTTTCCTAAGTAAATCGCTTTTTACTTGTTCAAATTTACCCTTTTCCTCATCAATGCAACGGAAAAGACCCCCATTGACAGTAGCAATCCATAAATATCCATCGATGTCCTCATTTATATCCAGGATTGATCTACGTATAAAGTTCTTATTTTTGATATGCTTAAATCTCTCTTCTTTTGAATCAGGGTCCAATTTATTTAATTCCCCGGAATATGTTCCTATCCATATGAATCCATCCTTATCCTCAAAAATCGAAAATATTGAACCCTCGCTTAGTTCGTTTATATTTCCAGGGGCATTGTAATATGTTGTAAATTTCTCTTTTTTGGGATTATATCTATTCACTCCTCCAGAGTGTGTGCCTATCCACATTGTGTCATTATCCCTCAGTAAAGTCTGGATAAAATTGTCATTTAAATCTCTAGGAATATCAGTATTACTTTCAATGTGAGCTAGAGGTCTTTCTTCTTTTATCGAATAAATGACTATTCCATCCCCATTAAACCCTAACCACAAAGTATCTTTATCATACTCTTCGATTGCAATCAATCCGATTCCGAATCTGTCTTTATAAGAAACTTTGAACGAATCTTCCTCGTTTTTGTATTGTAGAAGTAAGCCATCCTCGGTTCCAATCCATAAATTATCTTTTGTGTCTCTATAAATTTTTAAAACCGATCGATCTTCTTCTCCCCCCAGTTTGTAAGCTGCGGCTTTTTCTTCTTCACGATTTATTTTAAAAAGTCCATTTTTTGTACCTACCCAGAAGTCTCCATCGTGTCCCCAGCAAATATCATTAATCTTATGATCCATTTCTATCTTATCGCCAATACATTTGTTTGCTTTGGGATCAACTTTAATGACATCTTTCCCAGCCCCGACCCACAGGTAACCTTCATGGTCCAGGCAAATTGTCATTATATCTTCATTATAATTCCAATCTTTGACACCATAAAATTCTTCTTTAGTGGGATCAAATTTTAGCAACCCTTTATCAGTCCCCACCCAGATTTTATTATATTTGTCTTCACAAATGTCATTTATAACATTTCCAAATTTTCCATTCGTTGGTTTAACATTTGATTCATTGTAAATGACAAAAGATCGTCCATCATACCTGTTTAAATCTTCCTGTGTTCCAAACCACATAAATCCTTTACTATCTTTTAATATAAAAAATACATTACTTTGGGAAAGCCCATTTTCTTTTCTTATATGGTCAAAGTAAATATTGACATTTTGGCTTACCAGTAATTGAGGGGAGAAACATAAGAATAGAACAGAGAATAAAAATAGGGAATTCCATTTGGATATCACCTTATTCCACTGCATTTCTCCACCCCTTCAAATTCCCATTTGCCTGGTACATTGAATAACGGGCATAATTAAGAGATTTTTCATCATCTTTTAAAGGCATAGTCACACAGAACTCCTTATAAACAAAGATATTTTAACCGACAATCTCTTAAATTTCAAGTACCATTTCGCATTTCGTCATTTTTTGTAATCCTATTTCTGTTATTGGTGGGAGTACTCGAGAGTGCTTTTCATTGGTGGTTTTAAAGGTGAAATGTGCGTTATAACGGTTGCAGGTCCAGGTGGGACTTCAAAGAGCTTATTGCGGGTAGGGGTTTAATAGTTGCGGTGGAGAAGCTTTTATTATTGGCATTCGGGACAGGCCGGTAAGCCAGGGCGACGGTGTACTGTCATGATGAGTTGCTGTTAAAAAAAAGTCAGGATTGAAGAAAATTTGCTTGTGCGTGAGCAAAATTTCTCTTCGCTAGCACATCGTTTCAGTATGTATATGCTTCAAAAGCTTGCGAGAACGCTTCGTTTCTCTGTGCACAGGCCGGGCAAGCCGGAACCAAAAAGGATCTGGGCTTGCCCAGAAATTCCAAATCACAAATCCCAAATTCCA
>JABAOF010002225.1_pt1 | contig 13151 bp, 8 predicted proteins | sample 7062171 | NCBI WGS metagenome assembly JABAOF01 (sample SAMN14538628, study PRJNA623070) | marine sediment metagenome | biome: marine biome [ENVO:00000428]; feature: marine pelagic biome [ENVO:01000023]; material: deep marine sediment [ENVO:00002113] | place: India: Gulf of Khambhat ...
GATTGCAATGCTCGAAGGCACGCAGCTTGCTATGGATACCGAGTCCAGAAAGGGCCTTAGCTTAGCTGATTTATTGGCCTATGAAATAGTCTGCTTTGCTGGTACTATTTCGTTTGTATCATAATCGCTTTGGCTTTAGCTTCTTTCTTTTTGGGCAATTTTATTGTGAGAACGCCATTTTCACCGCTTGCCACAGCTTTGTTGCCATCAACATACTCTGGAAGGTCTATAACTCTGTGGAAGTCGCCTCGCCGTGTTTCGTTATACCAGCACTGTTCATCTTTCGCAGCATCTTCGCAAGGGATTCTTTTGCCGCGAACCAAAAGCCTGTTATCTTCGATGGAGATTTGGACTTCTTTCGGATCCACCCCGGGAATGTCTATTCTAACTAATACAGACTTATCTGCAATATGAATATCCACCGGTGGATGCCAAAATCCCTCTCCTGACACAGAGAACAACGGTCTTCCAAAAAACCTTCTCATCATTCTTTCCATTTCATCCCCAATAAAATCAGAGGGATGTTGTGAGAGTACATCTGCCATTTTGACATCTCCTTTATTTTTTAAACGTTTTTTTGACCATCAATTTTTCAACGCAACAGGATCTTTACCACTACTGCAGCAATAAGTAACGCTTCGGTTATTTCTTCCTTAGCCCCACGATTGCATAGAAGAATCAAAAACCAACTTTGACCATTTAGCAGAATCATATAATCCGGGATTTGTCTCGTGCTTTCTCATACTCTGAGGAGATTACAGCTTGCGAGAAGTGTTTCGATTGAAGGAAAACTCTACTCTCACCTTTGCTGGCTTCCCGTTGATCTCCAACACTGGGTAGGCAAGGAAATTGATCGGACCTGAAGCCGGGCCTGGTTCAAGCACAAGGTCGCGGCCGCGGCTGAGCTCGATGCGGTTTGCCGGATGGTGGCCGAAGTAATAGGTAGATAGGCTGGAACACTTGTCGCCCTCGCTAATGTCAACGGGCCACCACCTACCGTCGGTGTAGAACTCCGCCCAGCAATGATAGCCGTCTATCCCGCCTTCATTCCTCTCTGAAGGGATTGACGCGCCAATGGCGAAACGCGCCGGAATACCGACGGCCCTCGACAAGGCGATGAAGTAGGAATGAAAATCTGTACAATTGCCGGTGCGTGCATCACAGGCATAGACGGCATCGCCTTTTCCCCAGCCGGAGCCGAACTTCATGTAGCGCATTCGGTCTATGACGTGGTCGTAAAGGGCTCGCGCACGCACGAGGTCGCCATTCTTGCCCTCAACAACCTTCTCGGCAATGCTGTGGAATCTCTCATTGGTCGGCACAAGGCGCTCCGGATCAAGATATCGCTCGGGTGCTGTCGTTTCCGCCTTATAAACGGCTTTCTCAAGACGTTTTACCTGAAAGCGAATCACGACGGTCTTTCCGCTGTCTTCCGGGACAAGCGTCAGGAAAAGTACTTTGTTTCCATGTTCACGCTCCTGCAATATTTCTAGCTTACCCGGGGCTTCGATGGTCTTAATGTCGACCGTCTGGAATGAGTCTGTTGTCGGCAGGGGAATCCACATCCGAGCAGTGTCGGTCATCTCCGGCAGTGTCGCACGGTATAGAAACTCGAACTCATCATGGCCCTTGATTACCCCAAGCAAGTGTGGCGGCGCTTCCTTCACGGGGCAACGATGCCACGTCTTGTCATGCCTCTGCTTCCATACATAAAGAGGCTGGCCGTTGATCTTGTGGACCGTGGTTTCCGTAACGATCATCGCGCCCGGATCTCCGGAAAGGAAGAAATCCACGTCATAAACATCTCCGTCGGCGCTAGCCAAATCCACACAGGCGAAATGACGGCGTGGACCCAGATTCGCCAGGTACTCGGTGTGGACACGGACCAGCCTAAGTCTGAGTTCCCCCTCATCGAAGGGAAGTTTGAAATATCCTTCACCTAAGCGGGTTTGATCTTCGATGTGTTTTTCGATACCATCCTGTATATCCTCTGTTACCACGTTAGGTGCAGAGTCGGACGAGCCTTGCTCATCATCTCGCGACGTATCGCAGCCCACAAGTACAGCGCATACTACGACGACTGCCATCATTGCCTTTTGCCAGTTCATAGCAGACCTTTCATCACTGAAATTCATGTCGCAATCAAGAGCGTGAACATCATTCAGGATGCTCCCCGGACGGATGTTCCCCGGATGGATGTTCCTCGGCCGGAGTCTCCTCAGTTGGAGTTTCCTCAGCCGGAGTTTCCTTGGTCGGGTGTTCACCAGACGGATGTTCGCTGGAAGGGTGTTCGCTGGACGGATGTTCGCTCTCTTTTTTACAACCCGTCAGGCCAAACGAAACAACTGCGGCAATCAGCACCAACACAAATACCTTTTTCACTCTGTTCATTTTACCGATTCTCCTTTCGTGTTTATGGTTCACGACTTCCGTAAAATAGAGCCTGCCATCTAATTTGGCATCCCCAGCAATCGAGTTATACAAAAAGGGCTACCATTTAATGGCTGACGAAACCACAAGAACAAGAAAACGCTCTTAAGCTTGTTTTGCCTAAACTCTGTTTCTTTGGGTTGTACACAATATTTGTTAAAATTACACGCCTTCTTTTCATCTAAGTCTCACTTAACCAAACTGGTAATACGATACATTGCTTATTTCTTTAGCCCGCTCTTTTATACTATCTAAGTGGGATTGAGCGCTGCTCGTAATATTACGTGATTTAGACTAAAAATTTACGAGGTGATAAGTAGCTTAGATCGAAATGATACCGTGTTTAATCGCACGTTGAACAAGCTCGGCACACCCTGGAATCCAAGAACGACCTGGCTGTCCTGTACAAAGAACAAGATGATTTCGATAATGCAGAACAATTATTTCTTGAAGCACTAGACGGCCGCCGCCTCAAACTCGGTGACATTCACCCGCACACACAAGAGTCCATGAAAAACTTAATCGACCTCTACGAAGCCTGGAATAAGCCCCAAGAGGCCAACAAGTGGCGAGAAAAACTGCAACAAACTGAAGCTGTAGATAAGTGACCTAACCGATGCAAAGCCACCTCTTCCAGGAGCCAAAAAACACCCTGATTTCCAGGTGACATCTTGTCACTAAAATGTCTCCACAAATGTTGATTTTGCTTATATCGAGTAATTATTTTCTCTGTATTTTTATCTTTTTAGTTTCGAGCTCAGAGCACCACCGTCATCGGGGACGGATGAGGATAGACATCAGCGCGAACAACACCACGAGTCCGATCACGGCCAGGAGGTGGGACTTCTTGATTACGTGCCGACTGATTCCGTAACTCAAGAGAACCGAGCAGATAGCGACAATCGCGAATTTGACCAGCGCGGGCCCTTGCCAACTGGCCAGAAGTAGTTGAAATGCTACAACGATCGGCAGATGAACCAGATAGATGTTGTAGGAATTCGATGCCAATCTTTGACCTATGGCAGAGGGTCGATTCCAGTACCGCAAGGCAAGTGAGATGAGCACTCCAACAAAGGCCAAACAAAGGAACGAGTGCGAAAAGGCGAAGGCAATGGCAAGCTCCTTCGTGGGCCCCGCTAACGCTTTTTTCACGACTATCAGGTAGCCAATCGACAACAAGAAGCAAACAGACCCCCACGTTGTCAGTCTGCCCAGCGGGTGGGCGTTCGCAAACCACCTCTTGGAAAAGGCGTAGGCACCGAGCGAAAAATAGCAGACATACAGAACCAGATTTGCCGGCTGAAACAATAGAACATTGGCAATAATGACCCAAGACTCAAAGGAGCTAAGCCAGCCTACCGCCAGAAATCCAGCAGAGCTGATACAACCAAACAGCAACAGCCTTACCAGAATGGATCTGCTGGAGGCAGCTCCGGCCTTGGCCGAATGCACAGAACCGCCCAGCCATTTCTTCTTGGCCTCGTAAAGCAGGCAAAGCACAACAAAGAAACACAGCAGCAGCGAGATGAACCAGAAGTAGCCGGGATAGAAGCGGTCCTCCAGAAGGCTAAGGGGGGCGTAGCGGAACCAGCCGGAACTTCTCATGGACGCGACCCAAAATCGCCAATAACCCAGAGCCACTTCGCCGTTGTCTATGGATCGGGTGTAGTGCCTGACATACGGCATAATCGGGACGAGAAAGAAGACCCCAAAAAACCAGGGAATGCCTAATCGTTTGAATTTGCTCTTGAGAAAGTCTGTGGGCCCTTTGTGTTGAAGAGACGGCAGCGCGAAATAGCCCGCCACGAAGAACAGGACCGGCATCACAAATACCGCAAGAATCGCTATGAAAACATCAAAGAGCTGACTTCGGCTCGAATCGACAACGTACCACCAGGGCACGACGTTGCTATAGCTGATGGCGGCGTGAAACAGAACGACCAACAAGACCGCCAGAGAACGCACATTGTCAAAGAACAACAAACGGTCTGTCTTCTTCTCTCGTGACGTAGGTTCCACGGTTCGGCTCTTGACTTCCCTTGTGAACTCAGGCTTGATGTATGTCATATCCCCGCCGTCGCAGATAGGCGTAAAGTGGAAACCAGCATGTCTTACATAGTATCTCAATCGCCCCTTGATAGCGAGCGGACTCAGGTGAGCCCGCCGCAAGCACAACACTCCAGTGTGTGGTTGCAAACCGACTTATGCCGGTTGCGGTAGAACTCACTTGGCTATCGTCTGGCATTTCTCAGTTAACCTTATCTTCAGCAAAGGCATTCAAGCTCTGTATTACTCGAAAAAGATATTCAAATGACCATAATAGCGAAAGGCCACCAAGTTGCATAGTCTCCACAAATATTGTACAAGTCGATATAGGTTTTGGCAAGACTGGCTACTCAGATTTGCGATTAGAATGGATAGCGTGATACAGAGATCTTCAGGACCAGTCCCACCAGCCAACCAGAAGCCCTCTGACGCGCTCACGAATGCCCCCAAAACACCCCCATTTCCACGCGTCGGCGCCTACAACCATCGTACAACTGTACAACCCCTTATCTCGAAATTTGAAAAAATTCTGACTCCATAAACACTGTAATAATAGTATCTTAGAAAAAAGCCAAGATTTGCGCACGGATTCAATGTCCGATGCTCCTTGACCTCAGAAGTGTACCCTTCTTGGACACACAATGAGATTCCCGAACTCATAATTTTTTGGTCGTACGTATGAATCTTATAAGGTCCCATTGCCAAGTTTTCCTATGCTGAAAGATTGGGCTCAGCAACTTTCTGACCGAACAGCTTATAATGGCTATTTGCGTCATTTTTGCCTCACTGAATCTCTGCAATTGATCTGGCTGGCCCCGAGCGTTCGATATTTTGTTTGACAAGGGTTGCATGTTAGCATATAATGATTTTTTAGTTGGTAAAGGTTCAGAATTTGTGCGAGATCTAACCTTTTATTGCCCTTGCAAGAAAACTACTTCCATTTCCTTTTAAAACTCCAACCGCGTGAATTGGAGAGTTTCTCAGCCAAACTAACGCTTTTGACTGACACCAAAGGAGTCTTCCCGAGACTGCCCAGACTAACTTCTTCCACTTGTTTATTGCCGATATCTCTTGCAAGAAATTCAATAAAAAGCGTCCGTTTGCTCGTATTTTGGAATTTATTTTAATAGTGGGACCTTACATTTCAATTAACCGCCCGTATCGGGCTTTTGAATGGGATCCGAATCCAAGGAAGGAGGTAGTGACAAGTTTTGAAAAATTGTCCAGGGCAGGCACCGAATTTAGTTAAGGTGCGAATTTTTGGTTTTTTTCTTGAAAAACAACGAGCGGTTTTGGTGTGTGGTCAAAACCTAAATTATCTTAACTTTTTGAAGGAGAACTATTATGTCTAAAAAATTGATTTATTTGGCTTCTTTTGTCTTGCTGTTGGGCCTGGCTGTAAGCGTGACAGGTGCGGAGCCGCTCCTGCAGGATCCTGGTCCGGACGGGATCGTGTCGGTGGAAGCTGAGAACTTCGACGAGAACACACCTCAGGGTAGCTATATGTGGCAGTTTGCGACAGACATAGCCGGCTTTTGCGGTACCGGTTTCATGCGGGCGATGCCGGCCGGCGGCGGCGAGCCCACTGGCGGCAACCGCAACCTCGATTACGTGGCTCGCAGTCCACGTTTGGACTTCGAGGTCAACTTTATAAAGACCGGCACGCACTATGTCTGGGTCCGTGGTTACATAATTGGCGGCAACGATGATTCTGCTCACGTCGGCCTCGACGGGGAGGCGCCCACATCCGACCGCATGCAGACCGGCAGTACCGAGGACACATGGGAGTGGAGCAATGGTAGGAGGGAGAACCTCGGGCTGGCGACAATCGATGTCGCCGATGCCGGCGTGCACACGATCAACGTATGGATGCGTGAGGACGGGTGGCGGTTTGATAAGATCGTTCTGACCACCAACCCCGATTACACACCGTCGGGCGAAGGCCCCCCCGAAAGCGACCGATCCTCCCTTGAAAAGGCCTCTTGCCCGAAGCCTGCTAACGGCCAGACAGATGTGCCCCGAGATGTGGTGCTGAGCTGGATGCCGGGAATTTCGGCGCCGGCAATCAATGGGCACAAAGTTTACTTCAGTGAGAACTTTAGCGACGTCAACGACGGCATTGATGGGGTCACCCAAGATGCCAGCAGCTACGCTCTACCCCAACGCCTTGATTTGGGCACGACCTACTACTGGCGCGTCGATGAGGTTAATGGCCCGCCGGACTATACGGTACACCAGGGCAAGACCTGGAGCTTTACGACCGAGCCGGTTGCTTATACCATTGAGAACGTAACCGCCACTGCCTCCAGCAGCGAAGCGAACAAAGGGCCTGAGAATACCGTGAACGGCTCAGGACTGGATGACAGCGGCCTGTTGCATAGCAAAATAGGCGACGATAATATGTGGCTGAGCAGTTTGATGGGGCCGCAGCCGACCTGGATCGAATATGAGTTCGATAAGGTCTATAAACTGCACGAGATGTGGGTATGGAACGCTAATGAAACTTACGAGCCGGTGGTCGGTTTAGGGTTCAAAGACGTTTCCATTGACTACTCGGTCGATGGCAACGACTATACGAGCCTGGGAACTACTCATGAGTTTGCCCAGGCCCCTGGTGCGGACGACTACGCACACAATACCACTGTTGATCTTAGTGGCGTAACAGCAAGGTACGTCAGGCTAACAGCTAACAGCAACTTCGGAGGCATCCTGAACCGATATGGTCTCAGTGAGGTTCGCTTCTTCCATATACCTGTGCATGCGAGAGAGCCTTCCCCTGATTTGGGAGCGACAGACGTAGCCCTGGATGTGATCCTTGGCTGGCGAGCGGGAAGAGAGGCAGCCGAGCACAATGTGTACGTTAGCACCGACCAGCAGGCTGTGATAGACGGTACTGCCCCTGTTGTCACCGTGGCCGAGACCAGCTATGGTCCCTTGGCCCTCGATTTAGGCAAGACTTACTACTGGCGGGTCGATGAGGTCAATGAAGCCCAGAGCCCCGCAACGTGGCAAGGCGGTCTCTGGAGCTTTACGACACAAGACCATTTTGTCGTGGACGATTTTGAGAGCTACAATGACCTTGACACCACCGACCCCGAGAGCAACAGGATATTTCTGACGTGGCTAGACGGATACGAGGTGCCGACAAACGGCTCTCTCGTTGGTTATGAAAATCCTCCTTTTTGCGAGCGAACCATCGTTCACGGTGGCAGGCAGTCGATGCCGATCTTCTACAGTAACACCGACACCGCAGTATATTCAGAAGCCGAACGCACTTTTGCCGTTCCGCAAGATTGGACCCAAGCCGGCGCTGCGACATTGGTGCTGTACTTCTACGGCACTGAGGGCAACACCGGGCAGTTGTATGTGAAGGTCAACGGCACCAAGGTGGTATATGGCGGTGATGCGGGTGACATAGCGAAACCACAATGGAACCAGTGGAGTATCGACCTTGCATCGTTAGGCGTGGACCTGCAAAGTGTCACAACGCTAAGCATTGGGATCGATGGCATCGGCGCCAGTGGTACATTGTACTTTGACGATATTTGGCTGTCTCTGCCGACTATAGAGCCGCAAGCTAATTAATGTGGCTCCCCATTGCTTCTTGCACACCGTCCCGACTCGCATCGGGAGACGCGGGAGCTGGCGAAGCAAGATATTGGGGCATGGTTGGCGTGGCAGACGTTGAGACGGGTAAGTCCGCTTCTGAGAAGCGGATAATGGCAAAGAAATGGCTTGATGGGCAACTTTGGCCAAAGCCTAACTTACTTCAACTTTTTTTGAAGGAGGACTGTTATGTCTAAGAAATTGATCTATTTAACTTCTTTTGTTTTGGTGTTTGCTCTGGTTCTGAGCAGCGTAGCCAATGCTGCTATCCCTGGTCTTATCGGCTGGTGGAAGTTTGATGAAGGTACAGGCGACATCGCCTATGATTCGTCCCCCTATAGTAATGATGGCACACTTTTTGATGACCCGCAGTGGGTAGACGGGATCATCGACGGCGCGCTGGATTTGGACGGGGACTATGATCATGTCTCAATTGACGCTATAGCTGATGACGTCACAACCAACAATTTTACGGTAAGTATATGGATCAAAACCACGCAGACGGGTCAGGGGGACTTGTTTGCATCTAACGCTGCTAACGGCACTCACGAATTTGAGTTTGGCCTTAACGGTGTGAATATGTGGATAGATGATGGTTCCATAACAGAGTTTCCCACTGATGTCAACGACGACCAGTGGCATTTCGTGGCGTACGTCAGGGACGGGTCCACCGGATATGTATACGTCGATGGAGTTCTGCAAGGCACGGATCCAGCCACGGGCGATCCGGCCTCGGACACACGATGGTCAATAGGACAGGAATGGGATAGTAACCCGAGCGACGAATTCACAGGCATGGTGGACGATGCCCGGTTCTACAACCGGCAACTGACACAGGAAGAGATTCAGCAGGTCATGATGGGTACACAGCCTGGTGTGTCTTCTAACCCGAGCCCTTGGAATGGGGCGCTAGATATACCCCGGGAAGTGGTCCTTAGCTGGACGCCGGGAGAGTTTGCGCCGGCCACCAATGGGCATACAGTTTACTTCAGTGAAAACTTTAACGACGTCAACGATGGCATTGGCGGCATCACCCAGAATGACACCAGCTATACTCCTGCCCAACGCCTTGATCTCGACACGACCTACTACTGGCGGGTCGATGAGGTCAATGGCCCACCGGACCATACGGTATTCGAAGGCAGAGTCTGGAGTTTTACGACCGAGCTATTTGCTTATCCCGTCGAGAACATAACTGCTACAGCTTCCAGCAGTGGAATAGCTCAAGGGCCTGAAAATACAGTGAACGGCTCGGGACTGGATGACAGTGGTTTGTTGCACGGCAAACTGGGCGACGATAACATGTGGCTGAGCAGCCTGACCGGGGTCCAGCCGACCTGGGTCCAATATGAGCTCGACAAGGTCTATAAACTGCAGGAGATGTGGGTATGGAACTTTAACGAAAGTTGGGAGCCAATGATCGGTGTAGGGTTAAAAGATGTTACGATTGAGTATTCGGTCAACGGCACCGACTATACGAGCCTGGGAACAACTCATGAGTTTGCCCAGGCGCCCGGTACAACCGACTATGCACACAATACCATTGTTGATTTTAGTGGCGTGCCGGCAAAGTATGTCAGGCTCACGCCTAACAGCAACTTCGGAGGCATCATAAACCAATATGGCCTCAGTGAGGTTCGTTTCTTCCACGAACCCATCCATGCAAGAGAGCCCAACCCAGCCGATGGTGCAACAGATGTCTCCATTGGTACCATAGATGTGCCCGTTGATGTGACCCTTAGCTTCTATGCAGGAAGAGAGGCAGCTCAGCACGATGTGTACTTTAGCACCGACGAGCAGGCTGTGATAGACGGTACTGCTCCTGTTACCACCGTGAGCGAGCTCAGCTATGGTCCCTTGTCGCTGGGTTTAGGCGAGACTTACTACTGGCGGGTCGATGAAGTCAATGAAGCCGAGACCCCTGCAACTTGGCAGGGCGATCTCTGGGACTTTACGACGCAGGAATATTTTACCGTGGACGATTTTGAGAGCTACAATGAACTTGACCCCACTGAACCCGAGAGCAATAGTATATTCCTGACGTGGATAGACGGATACGAGCAGCCGACAAACGGGGCTATTGTTGGTTATGCTGATTCTCCTTTTGCCGAGCGAGGTATCGTTCACAGTGGCAAACAGGTGATGCCATATTATTATGACAACGCTGGTACGGCAAATTATTCAGAAGCCGAACGTACGTTTAGTCCCGGGCAGGATTGGACCAGAAAAGGCGTTGGCATACTATCGCTGTGGTTCAGGGGCTATCCGGCGTATTTGGGCAGCTTCGTGGAGGCGCCAGCAGGCACCTATACGATGACCGCCTCGGGCACCGACATCTGGGACAGCGCTGATGAGTTCCACTTCGCCTACAAGGAGCTCTCCGGCGCCGGGGCGATTATAGCCAAAGTCGAGAGCGTGGAGAACACGGACCCGTGGGCCAAGGCCGGCGTGATGATTCGTGATACGCTTGAGCCGGACTCAATAAACACTGCGGTGCTCATTACTCCTGAAAACGGCGTCAGGTTCCAGTATCGCAAGACCGCCGGCGGTGTGACAGATAGGTCTTTCAAAGAAGGCATTACCGCACCTCAGTGGGTCAGATTAGAGCGCACAACAGGTGGACTTGTCAGGGCGTTTTATTCGGCGGACGGCACCGCATGGACGATGATGAATATGACGGTAGTGAGCATGAATATGCCCGTGTACATAGGCTTAGCGGTGACCAGCCATAACGTTGATGCGATGTGTGAGGCTAAATTCTCCAACGTCAGCTTCCCCGATACCGGTGTTGGTCCGCAATGGACCGACCAAGGCATCGGGATGCCCAGTCAAGCGAATGAGGCTGAGTCGATGTATGTAACGGTGGGAGATGGTAGCGGCACGGCAGCGACGGTGTACCACGACGACCCCAATGCAACTCTGTTGGACATCTGGACGGAATGGAATATCGACCTGAAAGAGTTCGGTGATGCCGGCGTTGTACTGACCGATGTCAGCAAGCTCTCTATTGGCCTCGGCGATAAGAGTAATCCGCAGCCTGGTGGTTCGGGTCTGATGTACTTTGACGATATTCGGCTGTACCCGCCGGCTCCGTGAAAACAAGCCAACCAAGTGGCAATTGGTCGCGTGGCTGATATAGCAGATTTGTTTCAGTTCGGGGCTTATACCGATTGATTCGTTATCGGACGGCAGGTTGCCTTGCAGCTTACTGCTATGGGCATCCCCTGGCTGCAAATAATTGACTTTGATCTTGTTGAGCCAAGCAACCTGGCAAGCCAGGGATATCTGGAAGATGATTTGGGCAAATTCAAAGTTGATGCGACAGCAGATTTGTGCCGGAAAATTAACAGTGGCCTTGAGATTCATGCTGTATCAGAGCGTTTCCGCAGAAGCATGGAAGTTGGCAATATCATATTTTGCTGTGTTGATACAATTGACGCGCGCCGGTTAATATGGCAGGCTGTTAAAAACAAGGTCAATTGCTTTTTGGATGCTCGAATGAGTGCCGAGGTGCTGCGTGTACTGACAGCCTGTGATTTTGAATCAAGGAAACGCTATGGCCGTCCCAAGCTCGATTTGAAACATCGCCAGGACCCGAAAGATGTCCGCAGGGCCAAGAAACAGAAAAAAGCCGCTTTAAAAAAACGAAAGCCAGCGCCGGTCGTTGACTCCAAAATGACTCCATTGTACTTCACGAGTATGCCCTTCATCACTACAATCACCTTGATTTTTCAGCGTATATCCTCGCTTTCAATAGAAACGACGGTGTAACTTGGTTTTGTAAACCAGTACTTGGCAGTTGTTCTTCATATAGATTTCAGCAATGGAACGAGGTGATTGAGAGCTTTGCCAAACTCTCAACTCTCTCGAGGAAAGCCGACACCAGCGGTATAAGATTCTTGTGTCGGGGTTGGCGTGGCCGACAATGGATAAGTCTTTATTATGTAAAGAGTTATAGAAATCCATGCCTCTTGTCGACCGACAACTCCGACATTCATTAAGGGGTGTTGCAGATGGTACAGCAGTATCTCCAGTTCCCCATATGGTGCCCCCGCTATGAAGACCTAGAGATAACTTCTTTACAGCAAGAAGTTATCTCTTTTTTTGTGTCCAAAATTAACCCGCTATGAACATGCAGCCACTCGTTACGAACCTGCGACTTTTTGAACGGTTGAAAGTACAATTATATGTACAGCTAGAAGGGGCTATAAGGCCTCAGCATAGCCGGGATTGAGTTTCAGAATCTCATCGTAGACTACAATGGCATCTCTATGGCGCTCTTGCTCCTGCAAGAATATTGCCTGCGCAAACAGAGGAGCGATGTCCTCTGGCCTGACTTGACTACTTTTTATGGAAAATACGCAACAAAAAAGACGGGCTGGAGATTCAGCCCTTTCATTATTAGTTTAGCCATGCATTGATCGGGTGTTGTCCGGTCAATTGTTTCTTTTACCTATTGCGTCTTGTCCTTCTGCTAGGTCCGTAGAGCGTATCTATCAAATCTACAACATTGCTGCCCCTACTATATCCATAAGGGCGTCCTCCTCCGTAACCACCACCGTATTGTCCCGTATAACCAGCCCTTCCATAGCCTATGCCTCCATAGGGTCTCATACCTCCATAAGGCATCATGCCTCCATAGCCCATACCAGGCATCATACCCCCAAAACCTATAAAAGGAAAAAAATAATTGGCAGGCCTACCTACTAAATCAGTAACATCGTAAACACGGGCTCTCCTTTTAGTAGGCAGAGAATCCTTCGTTGCAATAATAATTACTCCATTGTCAACAACATAACCTAAGCTCTTTGGATCGGCCGAGACCGACATCAACATTAGTTCCAAATTCTTGCCTAACGAGACTCCTGATATAGCTTCTAAACCAATAGGAGTATGTTTATCAACATCTGAATTTTCTTCTAAATCTCTCCAAAAAACTATTATATTTAATGGAGGCTTAGTTGAATTACGTAAGATATCAATCGCTTCGGCAAACGGCGTCTCAGACGTCAGAGCAGAAAGATCAATGGTCTTTCTTGATTGTTTAGCTGGCTCGGTTTTGGTGGAAG
>JABAOF010009335.1_pt2 | contig 13146 bp, 7 predicted proteins | sample 7062171 | NCBI WGS metagenome assembly JABAOF01 (sample SAMN14538628, study PRJNA623070) | marine sediment metagenome | biome: marine biome [ENVO:00000428]; feature: marine pelagic biome [ENVO:01000023]; material: deep marine sediment [ENVO:00002113] | place: India: Gulf of Khambhat ...
TAATCAGAAGAGCGGCTGAAGAAGGAATCTCTCTACAAGAGGTAGAAAGAAGAATGGCGAAAAAGGTGGAGAATGCCCAGGAATTCATTAAACGGCACAACCTAAAAAGTGATAAAGAAATCAGGGATGCAGCTATCCGATTTGTGTTGAGCAATCCGCATGTGAATACGGTTTGTTACACATTGCAGAACTATTCAGAAGCACAGGAATTTCTCAAACTTTCCGGAAGCCGCCTCACCTCAAGAGACAAAGAGATTTTGGCGTCATATTCCAGAGAGTGCGGCAATCTCTATTGCCGCCATGCCTGCGGACTGTGCGAATCCGCATGCCCGCACCAGGTGCCGGTCAACACCATCATGCGCTACGACCACTATTTCGTGGCACAAGGCAGAGAAAAGCATGCCATGTCCGAATATGCTACCCTTGAATCACAGAAAGCAGACAGATGTCAGGATTGCACAGGATACTGCGAATCCGCCTGCCCCTATGGTGTCCCGGTGCGATCCTTGTTAGCTGCCGCTCATCACACACTCACCTTTGCTTAAAAGATTTGAGTCCGTGTTCACTCCTTTCTAGCACATGAATCACTTAACATTGTTACTCTAACTTGTTATTATATATAAAGATAGGGAGTAATCTGGAAATACCAGACGAAACAAGTGGAGGCCAGATTCAAAATGAAAAGTTTAAAAAAAGAAAAAAAGATTCTTATCCTCTCGGTTTTTGTCATGTTGGCTTTACCTCAACAAATATTTCCTTGCTTCATCCTTAAAATCGCCCACGGGAATTGCGTCCTGGCCGGAAATAATGAGGATATTGACAATCCTCTCACCAAAATCTGGTTCGAGCCACCAGAAAAAGGGAAATACGGAATCACGTATTTTGGGTTCAGTGTCAACTATCCCCAAGGTGGGATGAACGACCAGGGACTGTTCTTTGATGCTGTTGCCGGCTACAAAACAGACTGGAAAAAGTCACCGAAGCGGCTCAATTACGCTGGCAACCTGAGCCGAAAAATAATGGAAGGATGTGCAACTATCGAAGAAGCGATTGCAATTTATAGCAAATACAACAAGAGCAGTTTGCGGTATGCCCGATATCTTTTTGTCGACCGTACGGGCGCATCAGCGATTATCGGATGGATCGATGGCGAATTGAAGTTCATTCGCGATAAGGGAGGATTCCAGGCATTAGGATTTAAAGAAGAGACAGGCGCCTCGATGCTCAAATCCATAAAAGAACAGAAAGACACGGTGAGTGTGGATGATGTTAAAGCAGTCCTTCAGGCCTGTCATCAGGAAGGCCGATATCCTACTCAGTATTCCAACATCTGCGACCTCAATAACAACGTGGTCTATATGTTTCTGTACCACGATTATTCCACCTGTGTGAAATTCGATGCGAACGAAGAATTCAAAAAGGGAGAACATCATTATCGTCTCCTTCCTTTTTTCCCTGACAACGCAAAGGCCAAAAAGGCCAATGAACAATACCGGCAAAGCTTGCTCGATCATCATAAGAAGCTGACAGAGAATCCCAAGGAATCCGTTTCTGAATATGGATGGCGCGAATTGAGCTTTTTAGGAATCGATCTCACAGATTATCAGGAGTACAAGGAGGCGATTGCCGTACTCGAACTGACGGCCGAACGATATTCTGATGATTGGCGATCTCATAATAACCTCGCTTTCGTTTATATGAAAGCCGGAGAAATCGAGCTGGCTGTCAAAAGTTACAGAAAGGTTCTTCAATTAAATCCTGGCAACCAGAGCGCTTTGAAGGCTATTCAAGACCTCACACAAAAAAAAGATAAAAGAGGAGATTGAATCCATGAAACAGAGACCTATCGATGCATTTCTCTCAGCCTTTTTAATTTTTCTTGCTGTATCTTTTCATCACAGTCATGCTGATTCTCGAGACCGTTCTTCCTCAAGTAAAACGACTGCAGCAATCAAAGTCATAATAGATACATCATCGATTCAAAAAATATACTTGAAGACTGATGAGGTTCTCCAGGATACAGCTGCATTCTGGGAAACTGAAAGCGCTTTAAAGGTCATAAAACGGTTCCGAGAGAGGCAAAAAAGGCCAGTACCGGATCCTAAATGGGAAAAGAATATATCCCAAATTGCACAACTTTCCAAAAAGAAAAGAAAAAATCATCCTCATCTCCGAATGGCCCAGGAAGTTGCGGAGAAGATTGATTATTTCCATTCAACGGCTATCCCCTATGTTTCTAACTTTCTCCCCAATGCAGACAAAATGGATTTCACTCTTACAGTCTATCTCACTGTCTACACAGGCGCTTACAGGTTTATGATGAGTAATGACCTGTACATTGACGTCGCCCATGAGAGGTGGAAGGGCAGCAGCCAAAATATCTTGAACAACCTTGTCATGGTGGTTTTTGACTTAGGATTCCTGGAGTGCAGAGGAACCCGGACTGAAAAACCTTTAGATCAAAAGCTCTACACTCTGCTCGAATATTTGCAGGGCCGGGGCATTTCCACCTATGTTGGGTACAAAGCCCTAGATAAATTTCCCGTCGAAGGTGTCGAATATTATAATCTGCTGGAGAGCGAATCGGAATGTACACGAATTCGAAACAAGTTGAACGACCTCTTTTCCAAGGCAAAAACAATGGCTGACAAGGATTTGAGGAAGAAAGCCGTGGAAATTGGCGTCAGAGGCTATGCCTATCCAGTCGTTGGTGCATACATGGCGAAAACAATCGAGGAAAAACTCGGATTGGATGCCCTGAAAGACACGATTACTCAAGGACCTCTGTCTTTCTTGAAAACCTACAACAGGCTGGTGGATGACGATAAAAAAATCCATGACTTTGGTGACGAAGAATAGAGAGCCAAAGACCATGTTTTTCAACCACCGTATCGAATTTGGTTCCAGACTTTTCTGAGAAGCTTGTGCTAAGAAGGGAATAAAGGAAAGAGCCATACATTCAATCAGAAAGCATTAGAATTTTATCCGGCCAAGGCGAATATCAGGAAGAAAACCGAAAATCTAAAGAAAAAGTAACTTTCTTTATGAAATAATAGTATAAATATAAAAGTGAATAAAGCTAAAGGAGGTTTCTCATGTATCGAATCTGCATGTTAATTCTGGTCGTATTATTATCCGGACCGCTGCCCGCACTCTCCGGAGACACTCCCCTCTTGGCTCAAAGGCCTGCGCTCAGTCGCACTCATGTTGTCTTCTTTTTCGCCGGAGACCTGTGGCGCGTCTCCCGGGAAGGAGGGGCCGCCCAAAGGCTGACTGTCGGTCCGGGTGTGGAGACAAGTCCGGTCTTCTCTCCCGATGGTTCCTCAATCGCATTCACAGGTGAATATGACGGCAATGTGGATGTCTTTGTGATTCCTACCGAAGGCGGAGAACCGCAGCGACTGACCTGGCATCCATCTTCCGATGTTGTGCTGGGCTGGACACCGGATGGAAAGGAAATCCTTTTCACTTCCCGCCGGACCGCCTTCTCTCGGTTTAACGAACTCTTCACCGTCAGCCTGGATGGCGGATTACCGAAGAAGCTACCTCTCCCCATGGGATTCGAGGGTAGCTTTTCACCTGACGGCAAAAGCATAGCCTATGTCCCCTTATCCAGGGCATTCAGAGTCTGGAAACGCTATCGAGGAGGACTGGCGACTCCTATCTGGATCGCTGACCTGGCCGATTCCAGCACCGAGAAGATTCCCCGCACGGATTCCAATGATTTTAATCCGATGTGGACCGGAGATAAGGTTTATTTTCTCTCTGACAGGGAAGGTCCAGTCACTCTCTTTTTCTACGATGTCAACACAAAAAAAGTCACCCGGATGCTGAAAAATGATGGACTGGACCTCAAATCAGCCTCTGCCGGGCCCGGTGCCATCGTTTACGAGCAGTTTGGTTCTCTTCATATTCTTGACCTGGCTTCGGGAAAGGCTCAACGTTTAGCAATAACCGTTGCCGGCGATATGATCGGAGTCCGGGATAAGTTTGTCAATGTCGGGAATCGTCTCTCCTCCCCCAGTCTATCTCCAAACGCGGTCAGGGCTGTTTTTCAAGCTCGAGGCGAGATCATATCCGTTCCTGCAGAAAAAGGTGACTACCGTAATCTCACTAATACTCCGGGAGTCATGGAACGTTTTCCATCCTGGTCTCCTGACGGAGAAAACATCGCTTATTTCTCGGATGAATCAGGCGAATACATGCTCCATATCCAGGGCCAGAAAGGAACCGGGGATGTGGTGCGCATCGCTCTGGATGAGAATCCCTCCTTTTATTACTTGCCCCGTTGGTCGCCGGATAGCCAAAAAATCGCCTATGTGGATTGTCACCTGACGCTTTGGTATGTGGACCTGGATAAGAAAAAACCGGTTAAAGTAGACAAGGACCGCTTCTGGGGAGGAACTGGCGATCTTGTTCCTTCGTGGTCGCCTGATTCCAAGTGGTTGGCTTACGCCAAGCGACTGCCCAACTATCTGGGAGCCGTTTTTCTCTATTCTCTGGACAGCGGAAAAAGCACGCAAATCACTGACGGTATGAGCGATGCACGCATGCCAGTGTTCGATGCAGGAGGAAAATATCTCTATTTCACTGCCAGTACGGATTCGGGCGCTTCTCTTCAACCAGACATCCACAGTATTTTCCGGCCTGTGACGCGCACGACTTATCTGACCGTGCTGTCTAAAGTCGACCCTTCGCCTTTTGCTCCGGAAAGTGATGAGGAAAAGCCTGCTGAAAAGCCCGAGAAGCCTGCCGACAAACCAGAAAAAAAGTCGAAAAAGAAAAAGCCTGCGCCGCCAGATAAAAAATCTTCAAAGGATGTCGATGTCAAGATCGACCTGGACGGCATACTCCAGCGGATACTGGCTGTTCCCTTGCCAACCCGGACCTATGTGGATCTGCAAACAGGCAGTGAAGGAGTGATTCTGGCTGTAGAAGCTGTCCCACCGTTGCCCGGACAGTTTTTCTCTGCGGGAAACACGGTCCATCGCTATGACCTCAAAGCACGGAAATCCGATGTGGTTATCAGTGGAATCCGCGCTTTTGAGATGGCTCGGAACGGGAAAAAATATCTCTACAGCCAGAGAGGACGCTGGTTTATCGGAACACTCAGACCCATGCCACCACCCGGTGCTCCTTCCCCACCCCAATCAGCAGCAAGGCCTTCTGGAAAAGTCCTGGCAACACAGAATATCGAGATCAAGGTCAAACCCCGCGAGGAGTGGAGGCAGATGTACAGCGAAATCTGGCGCATTGAACGGGAATTTTTCTACGATCCCAACCTCCATGGCTTGGACCTAGAAATGGCTCGGAAAAAATATGCTCCATATGTGGAGGTTGTGGCATCAAGACAGGATCTGAACTATCTCTTTGCCGAGATGCTGGGGGAGATGACGGTCGGACATCTCGGAGTCGGGGGCGGAGACATCCCGCGAGCAGATAGGATTTCTACTGGACTTCTGGGAGCGGATTACACAATCGAAAACGGCCGGTATTGTTTTGCCCGGATTTACAGCGGCGAAAACTGGAATCCTCAATTCCAGGCTCCCTTGACTCAACCCGGAGTGAATGTCAAGAAGGGCGAGTACCTGCTCGCTGTGGATGGTCAGGAACTCCAAGGCACAGATAATATCTATCGATTCTTTGAAGCGAAGTCGGGAAAACAAGTCGTTCTCACCGTGGGCCCCAATCCGAAACTAGTGGGAACACGAGAGGTGACAGTCGTTCCGGTCGGAAGCGAGACCACGCTTCGCAATTTTGCCTGGATCGAAGATAACCGACGTTATGTCGACCGGGTAACCAATGGACGGGTGGCCTACGTCTATATGCCTGACACGGCATTTGGCGGATACACCTATTTCAACCGCTATTTTTATGCCCAAGTCGGCCGGGAGGCACTCATCGTTGATGAGCGTTTCAACGGCGGCGGCATGCTGGCCACGGATATCATCGAGCGCTTTCAGCGAAAAATGATGAGCCTTGTCGCCACTCGGGACGGCGCCAACGAAGTCCAACCTCAAGGCGCTATATTTGGGCCCAAGGTTATGCTGATCAACGAATTCGCCGGCTCTGGCGGGGATGCCATGCCCTGGTACTTCAAAAGAGCCAAGGTGGGACCGTTGGTGGGTAAACGGACATGGGGCGGTCTGGTCGGGCGAGCCGGAGCTCCTTCTCTCATGGATGGCGGCTATGTGAGTTCCCCGAGTTCAGCCGTTTGGAGCCCGGACGGCGAATGGATAGCGGAGAATATTGGAGTCATACCAGACGTGGAAGTGGAGCTCGACCCCAAGCTTGTTCGTCAGGGAAAAGACCCGCAGTTGGAGAAAGCCATAGAGATCGTCATGGACGAGCTGGTTAAAAATCCTCTTCCCAAGCCAAAACGTCCCGCTTATCCCAATTACCATAAAAAGAAATAGTCCGCTTGAGTGACTTCGTCTTGCTTCTCCTTAAAGGCGAAGCCCGACGCCGTGCATCTATTTAATGGCGAGTGGAGTTTATGTAAATATACCATATTCTAAGGAGCAAGATTGTGTATTGGAGGAGACTCAAAGTCTTAGTAATTATTTTGGCCTTCTTGATGGCTTCAGTCGCGGCACAGAATGCCCAGGAACAGAAGGGTGTTCTTGAACCGGAGAATGCCAATGAGGCCAGGCTCAATCGTCTGCAGCCGCCTGACAAGGTTATGGATGCGATCGGCGTCACGCCAGGAATGGTCATGGCCGAGATCGGAGCCGGACGCGGACGTTATGTGGTGCAGTTTGCAGTGAGAGTGGGAGAGGAAGGAAAAGTCTATGCGGAAGACATTGACGCCGCAGCTCTCGAATATTTGGAAAAGCGCTGTGAACGTTGGGGACTGAAAAATGTCGAAACCATTCTCGGAGACGTGACGGACCCGAAACTCCCTGATGGCACACTGGACTTGATTTTCGTCATCTCCGCTTACCATCATTTCGAAGACCCGGTGGCGCTGTTGAGGAATGCCAGGTCTGCGCTCAAGCCAGACGGGAAGTTGGCGATCGGAGAGTGGTTCCCAACGGATGAGAGGCCGGGAGGCACTTCACCGGAAAAGATGGAAGCTCAAATGAATGCGGCCGGTTACAAGCTCGAACGCCTCGAGACATTTCTCAAGGCGAATCGATTGAATATTTATATTTTCCGGATTGACGACAAACGCTGATAACCTTCTATTCTGCTATTTCCACACCTGACTGAACACACGCAGGTAATTCCCGCCGAGAATCTTCCGCACATCGGTCTCGCTGTAGCCGCGCTTTTTGAGTTTATCGATAAAGTTCAATACTTCTGCATAGTTACTGAAACCATCGACCATACGCAGTGGCGAACGAATGTTTGGTGTGACATGTGTATTATACGTACCAGTGACATCTTTATAAGCTGGTTCCCCCCAGGGATCTATCTCATGGTCCGGATATGTGCCAAGGCTCATATCTGTTCCAACTCCGATCGAGTCGGTTGAACCGAGAAGCTGCGCCACATAATCAATATGGTCGATAAAATCGTCTATGGTCGGACGCTGGATTCGGCCTGTTTTTAGCGTCATCGGCCCCCAAGGAGAAAGGCCTATTACCCCTTTCTTAGCGACACAAGCCTTGATCTGCTCATCATCGATGTTGCGCGGATTATCGGCAAGCGCTTTTGTACAGGAATGACTGAAAACCACTGGCTGCTGACTGCGCTCGATAATCTCCAGGCTGGAACGCTTACCAAGGTGGGAGCAATCCAGCAAAAGTCCGACTCTGTTGCATTCGTCCACCACCAATTGGCCGAAAGAAGTCAGACCATGGTCTACGCGGTCCAGACAACCCCCACAAATGTGATTCGAAAGGCTGTACGCGGGAATCAGCATGCGCAGGCCGAGCTTAGTAAAGGCCTCGATACGATGCAGTTTGTACTCGATAAAATCACCACATTGGGAAACCAGAAGAAGAGTCGCTTTTTTATTTTTTTTGGCCTTTTTAATATCATCGACTGTATAGGCGACGGACAAATCAGGATATTTCCGGGCGATGAGATGCCAGAACATGAGTGCTTCGAGCGCCTGGTTCAGTGTATCATGAGGATTCCAGGCTGTGACAGCATAGGCCGTCACTCCGTACCTGTGGGCATCCTGAAACTGCGCATCCGGCCAGATCTGCATACAGGAATCTATGAAGATATAGGGATGGTCTTTTTCCAGAATGGGATGGATCCCCTTCTCGTTTAAAGGGTCAAAGATGTCTGCTTTTTTCTGTGCAGGATATCCGACAAGGGATGTTGAACCTGTAGCCGCTATTCCAGCCATTATCAGGAAGTCTCTTCTTTTCATCCCTCTATTTTTTATCCTCAGCGAATCAACGCATTGAAGAGTAATTTAAATGTTCCGTGAGTCTGGCACCGGTGTTGGGTCCGGAACCCGATGAGAACCACCTGACCTTTACCATACTTAACATTGACCATTGCTGGCTGCTTAGAAAGGTGCTCCTCCCCTATCAACCATCCGCTCTGCAGGAGATCCCGCTCCTGGTAGCGGACAACAGTCTCATAATTCTCACTGCCCTGGCTTGTCGTCGCTGCGAACACCGGGCTCCTTCGATAAAGAACCAAGCCTTCTGATGGCATTCCGTAGGCTAGTGGATGAGAGTTGTCAAAATACACTTTTACAGTCGAACCCGGACAGAAAAACTCTTTGGATTCGAGGTTTTCAACAGTGTTGCGAACACTGACTCCCAACCTCTCGACTGCAAAGCTGTAGGCTCCACCAAGAGTAACCAGTGTGCCTCCCTTTTCCACAAAAGCCTTCAGTGCCTCGACACCTTCTTTGCCTATACCGCTTCGGTATTCTGGGGGAATCGAGGATAAGCGACCGCGGAATCTCCCTGTGACATCTCCCACTACTATGCCTGATGAATCGTCCGGTAGGATGATTGCGTCATACTTTTTGATAAGGTCTCCCTTCTTTATCTCTGCGTCTTTGAGTGACGTATACGGAAACGAGAATTTTTCAAGAACCAGCCGGGTCCAGCCCTCATCCATGTTTCCGCCATAATAGCGCTGGTACATGCCGATACGCGACTTCTTGACCTGATGGGTGGCTTCTTTGACTGATTTTTTTATCGCTTTAAAATCAACACCCGTCTGTCCAGCCACATCCTTGAGAACAGCCTCTTTTCCTCTAGAAACAATGAAGTCTCCAGGGCGGAGTCCTGAGACCGCCTTATCCACACGACGGATCGAAATCCCTTTATCCAACAACAGGTTCACGGCCTTGAAGCTGTCATTAAGCCTTCCATCCAGGACATAACCGGCTCCACCACTCTCGACCTTCCCTGAGACAGGTACTTTATCGCTGAGTATCTGAAAGTCGCCTTTAACCTCTTCGTTAACTGGATCGACGCGTACGCCCATGAACTCGTTCATCGTGTGAGTTGCCAGGTCGTACGGACGGCGTGGGGAACCGTCACTGCTTCTGGTCCAATCGTTATCGGCATAAAAAGTCCGGCCGAGCAGGTTCCGGATCAAACCCATTTTGGGCTGTGCCAGAGAAATCACGAAGGAGCCTTTAGGATAGATTACACTGTTGGCATTGAATTCACCCCGGGCCTGCTTGATCTCAATCCCTGATAAGAGCAATGTGTTAATCATCTTCACAACTGTCAGGGGATCATGCTGAGCAATCGATACAATATAAGTCTTGGGATTCCCCTTGGCTCCCCGTTCTGTTTGCCGTTTGGCTTTCAAGTACGCGTTCCAGAGAACGGTTTCTTTATTCCTGGCTGCAAGGTCCAGGAGTGCCCAGGCTGAAATCTTCTTTTGCTCGACAATATCCCGGAGCCTCCACCATCCACCTGGCCAGGGATTCGGGAAAGTGGACTGAGCTTCATAAGCAGGAAACTGTCTGGCCCCACCACGGAGCTGTTCAGGCTGGATGTACAGAGGCGATGCCAGCCTGGCGCTCGCTGATTCGGTGAGCATCCCGGCGATGTTGTGGAAGGGGGTGATCCAATGCCATCCGAAATGACCCCAGCCAGGATACTGAGCGGCATTAAGGATGCCTGATTTACCAGCTTCTTCCAGCTTATAGGCAATGTGGGCGCCGTACCAGCTATGTTCCCGCCAGATGAGAGGATCGGCGTAGGGTCGAATGGGCTCACAGTAGGGCGGAACGTAAAACCGGGCGCCGGAGCTTCCCATATGATGATGATCAATGTAAGCCTGAGGAATCCAGTCCCGGTACATGATCTTAGAGGCATACACTGACTCAGTTAAGTTGATAAAATCGCCGTCCCTGTTGTTGTCGTGTCCGGCATACAGGTGGTACAGCCAGGGAAGGCTAGCTCCTTCGTACTCTGTCCCCACAGTCTTTCGATACCAGTCGGTGACCATGATCTGGCCATCGGGATTAAAGCTCGGTATCAAGAAGAAGACCACGTTGCTCAGTATACGCTGCGTCTCTTCATCACTTCTGGTCACCAAGTCATAGGTCAACTCAGGCGCCATCTGAGCCCCGCCGATTTCAGTGGCGTGAAGGCTCATCGATTGGCACATGACCGCTTTTCCCTCTTTGACAAGTTTTTTAATCTCTGCTTCCCTGATTCCTCTCGGGTCGCTGAGCTTGGCATTCACTTCCTGGAGCCGATTTAAGTTGGCCAGGTTCTCCGGTGAGGAAATGATGACCACAAGAAAAGGATTGCCCATAGTGGAAGGTCCCATGTTGATGACCTTGAGCTTTCCGCTTTGCTTCTCCAGCAGGTTGTAGTATTCGACGATTTTATCCCAGCGGGCAATATTTCTATCGCTGCCGAGCTGGAACCCAAAGAACTCTTCCGGAGAAGTGACTCTCGTTTGGGCCTCGATGACCTGTGTCCAGAATCCTAAAACAAAAATCACAATCGCAAAAAACTGGACAACACGCAGAAATTTAGTATTTTGTCTCATTTATATCCTCCTCGATTAAAGTGTGAAAATTCGATTCTGAAAACTCGATTAAACAGAAATACAGGAGTCTTTGTCATCTCTCAATATCTCATTACTATATTGAATTGAGCATCCATTTCAACAAAAAAATTTTATTTCTATCCAGCGATACATTCGAGTGTTCAAGCCAGCCGTTGAGAAAAGAGAAGAATCGACCGCTTTGCAAAACACGGAATCTGGACTGTTCTCTGCAACAAAGTTAATATTGGGAATATTAATTTTTGTTCGTACACGGACATAAATTGTTCAAGAGCGGACATAAATTGTTTTATGAGTTTAAAAAATCTCAAAAGAAAATATTGGCATATTTTTTGCATCTATAAACCATAAACAAACAGTGCAGGAGTAAGAATACAATGATTAAAAACTACATAAAAATCGCCTTAAGGCATTTCAAAAGACAAAAGGGTTATTCTTTTATTAACATTGCAGGGTTAGCCGTAGGCATGGCCTGCTGTATTCTCATATTTTTGTGGGTTTATGATGAGTTGAGCTTTGACAGGCATCACGAAAATGCCGATCGCATCTGCCGGATAACCTATGCTGAGGAAATCGGCGGCGCCTACGATCATTATGCNNGATCTTCTATGTGGATCCGGATTTTTTCAAAATTTTCAGCCACGAGTTTATCGATGGCGATCCGGACACAGCTCTGGATGCCCCCGGTTCGATCGTACTCACCGAGGATGCCGCAAAAAAGATTTTTGTCGATGAAAATCCCCTGGGAGAAACCGTTAATCTTAACGCTGATGGCGACCTTAAAGTGACAGGGGTTGTCAAAAATGTCCCCCGAAATTCTCATTTCAGATTTAATTACCTCGTTTCTATGAATACAATCCGAGGAAGAAGAGCCGAATTCTTGAATACCGAATTCTCGGATGCGTGGTTTGTCATCCAGGGATGGTCATACATCCTGCTCGACGAGAGAGCCGATGCCGAGGTGGTAGAAAAAAAATTGGCTCCCATTGTCGAGAAACATGCAGGAGAAGAGGGCCGTAAGTACGGGCAAAAAATGTTCTATTTCCTTCAGAGGCTAACAGACATTCATTTAAAATCTCATCTCCAGGCGGAAATCGAAGGGAATGGCGACATCCGATATGTTTACGTTTTCTCTATTGTGGCTGCATTTATTCTCCTCATTGCCTGTATCAATTTCATGAACTTATCCACGGCCCGTTCGGCCAACCGGGGAATGGAAGTCGGAATGAGGAAGGTTTTTGGTGCGCACAAAAAAAAGCTGATTTCTCAGTTCATAACGGAATCAATAGGCATGTCGGTCTGTGCTTTGTTCCTGGCCATTGTCATAGTCGAACTTTCTCTTTCGGCCTTTAATAACCTCACCGGGAAAGAAATCAACACGGCATCTCTTCTTAACTTTATTGTGGGACTCGGCTTGATCGGGCTTGTGGCGTTCACAGGTCTGGCAGCCGGTAGTTATCCGGCCTTTTACCTTTCTTCCTTCCAGCCCATCGAAACTTTAAGAAAAAAAATGCGAAGTGGTACCCAAGGAAGGATACTGCGAAGCAGCTTGGTCATTCTACAGTTTACAATTTCCATCATCCTCATTATCTCCACACTTATCGTTATGATTCAGTTGCGCTTCATGAAGGATAAAAAACTGGGGTTCAAAAAGGAACAGGTGCTTGCTGTCAGGATTAAAGGAAGGGCTATTCCGCAGCAGTATGAAGCGTTTAAAAATGAAATAAAGAAGCATGCAGGCATTCTGGAAGCTTCCTATGCAAACGGTATCCCTGGAAGAACACAGACTGTTCTCACCACCTTTCTTGAAGGAAAGCCAGAAAGCCTTTCATATACATTTGATTTTATTTTTGCCGATTATGACTTTGTGAAAACCTATGAAATAGAAATCGACAAAGGACGGGATTTCTCGCGAGAATTCGGATCGGATAAGGATGGTGCTTTCCTGATCAATGAAACTGCAGCGGCAAAACTGGGATGGGGAGAGGAAACTCTGGGAAAGAGAATCGGCTATTCCGATGAGGTCATGCGGCCCATTGTTGGCGTCGTAAAGGATTTTCATTACAGGTCGCTTAAAGAAGTGATAGGCCCTCTGGCTATCTTTCTTGTGCCTGAAGACCATCCTTTCCTGTCAGTCAAAATGAATACGGGAGATATTTCTGCAGCCCTGTCCTTTATAGAAAAGACTTGGAA
>JABAOF010021943.1_pt2 | contig 13143 bp, 14 predicted proteins | sample 7062171 | NCBI WGS metagenome assembly JABAOF01 (sample SAMN14538628, study PRJNA623070) | marine sediment metagenome | biome: marine biome [ENVO:00000428]; feature: marine pelagic biome [ENVO:01000023]; material: deep marine sediment [ENVO:00002113] | place: India: Gulf of Khambhat ...
CCAGCGTAGCAGTGAACACAGTTGTTCTGACACCTAAAAGTAAGCGCCAAATCCACACGTAAGGGTGCTGAAAGCTCTTGGGTGAAAGGTTCCACGCTCTTCACGTCTAGAAAAGATACGGGACACACTTCCTCGGTCTGCGCCAATGTGCTCACGGCATAAATTAGCCGCTCATAGTCCTCCCTTGCCGTTTTCTTACTCACTCGATATATGCCCCTGATTTTTTTAACAGCCTCATCCGTCGTCATCCCTTGCATGAAGAAGAAGGCATGTGCTGTAGCTGTCTCGTTTAGATACAGAACAGTGTTGGCGTTGATGACTAACAGTCCCTGACCATCTGGCTCCACACGAAGCTGTAGAGCCAAACCGGTGAAATTGCCTATTCCCCGATAGGCGTAGCGGCCTTGAGGAATCTTAGACGCACGAAACACCTTACGCACAAAGCTCATAATCCCTAATTGCCCCCTTTTTAGCCCACTCCTCCACTCGCACAGGCGCAAGCGCACGATACACAAGCGCATACACACGCGCAGGCCGCACAAGCGCATACGCAACTGGACCTATGATGAGCCGGTTGTGTGGAAGCCTTTGCAGCTGGCATTGGGACGATCGCGTTGGCGAATTTTTCGAGGTTGGTAACAATCTTGTTTGAGGTGCTTTCTACAGCCGTTGCAATGTTGTTCGCGAAATCTGCGCCAGGAATTGTGGGTGGCTTTGCCGCTTTGGTTGGTGCTTCTATGTTTGGTTTGTATGTGGGTTTAGGATGATAGTGTCGGTAGCCGTACCAGTACCACAGCCAGAATGGGCTCGGCTCGAAGGCTTTGTCGCGGAACGCTGTTTGTGTGCGCGATTGATAGTTTGGGTCGAGGAACAGCCACAAAAGTTGTTCATCGTAAGCTTTCGAGGCTAACTCTGGTGTGCCTGCCTGTTCCACTTGTTCCCAAGCCTTCGCCACAATTTTTCTGTAGTAGTCGATTGTGTCGCGTCTGCAGTATCCACGCAGTTTTTCTTCGACAGTGTCTCTGAGAAACATAATTGTTTGTGCCAGTTTCTCCTCGTCGAGGATTCCGTTCTCTTTGATTGCGTTCAGAAAGTCGATTTCATAGTATCTTAGAGGCGTTTCCGGCGTCACTGTTTTGCCCCGGAATGGATGCATGACTTTCAGTTTGAGCGCAGGAGCTGTGGATTCAACCCATATAGCTCTCTTCCGTAAGAGACTGTAGAGGATTTCCGTGACTATTTCTGTTGGCTTCACGTCAAGGAGGTAAGAAGCCTCTACTGCTGTCAAGCCATGTCTTATCCCGAGGGTCTCCATGCTGATCGCGGGCGTCAGATATTGTCTCTTGCGAGCCACATAGACAACGGCGCCTATTACACCGACCGAAACTCCAAGTATCAAGAGCGCAGGTCCGTATTGCTGCAGAAAGGCGACTACACCTGTCGGCTTTGTCTCGTAACTCTGGACATACTCTTTCGGAAAGGAAACTCCAAAATCGTATTGCTGATTCAGTGAAAGGTTTTGTCTTTCCCAGTAAATTGCTAATCGCCCATCTTCAGTCAGCACATTATCCCAATCCACTGACGTTTTTACCATATCTACAGTGACGTTGGAAGGCAAAACAATCAACACGCGAAGGTCGAGCACACTTGCTTCTTCCCACCAAGTTGGAATGAACTCCATGCCAACGTTGCCAGGGTTTTGTGGTTCGTCGTCATATATCATGCGAGCAACGTTTGTGGTGAGGTTGAACCTCACAGTTTGCCCAGCCTTTAGGGGCTCGTAAAGGTTGACTTGCACCTTGTAGTCGCTTCCAGAACTTGCGTCAGAGGTCGCAAGCGTGTGACCATATTGGTCCATGGCTGTTCCTATCGTGAAGTCGCGTTGAGGTTGACCAATCAATACGTAGTTTATGTCATCACCAGAATCGAGTGTTATACTTATGTCGTAAAGCAAATCGATTGTTCCATCTTGGTTTATCCATATTTTTGCCCATTCGTGTTCAAGATGATACTGTCTCTGTGCTGCTGCAGTGCCTACAAACATCATCAAAATGAATATTGCAGATAATGTGACCAGCAAAGGATGGGTCTTCACCATTTTGGTTCCTCGGCTATCTCAAATGTTTGTCCACAATAGGGGCATGTTGCGTATGGCACGCCAGACACAATTTTGATCTCGTTAGCGTTTACAGAAGCCGAACAGTTGGGACACTTGAGCGCAACAGCCTTCATCTGCCCTGACAATTCCAACCTCTGGACTATCGTCTTTGGCTTTCTGGTTATATAGTAAGCGATTCCGAAGCCGACAACAAACAACAGGGCAGCAACGATTAGTCTTGTGGGCGCGTAAACTGAGGCTAGAGCAAACACTATGCCGAAGAAGAAGAGAACCGCGATGGCTATTGACCCGATTACAGTTTTGACGTTCACAACTATGCAGAATACAAATTCTGATAATTGAACTTTGCCCCAAGTGTCCAATTGACCAAATCAAACCACGACTTCTTCCGCTATACTCCGGTTATTTTTGTCTTAGTGCAAATAAGCTCAGAATTCGCGACATTTCAGAGAGGTTGAAAAAGAATTAATGATCACTTATGCGCACCCGAGGATGTTTCCTGACCTGGCCTCACGCTACCATAAAACACAACAACTAATATTTGAGCAACAAGCAGTTCTTGGTCACCTGTGAGGTATTTTGTCAAATTTTGTTTTAAATCCAAGGTATTCAAGGACGACCGCTTTTACGAAGAACCAGACAACGAAGAAGAAGTAAAAGTAACTCAGAAAAGGCAATACGAAGATATCTTTTGTTTTGTTCTTAGCACGAGAATTGGCGAGAAAAGCGATGAAAGTGAAGGTGACCAGGGAACAAAGTGCAACATTCATCAGAAGGAACTCGCCGAGGAAGTAGCAAAGCCAGAGAAATGTAAAGTTAGAGGCCCAAACAAAGGGCAAAGAATACCCCAGTGCCTTCAAGAACAAGCCTAAAAGGCCAATGTGTGGAAACACCCTTTTCCAGAAGCCCTTGCGCTTAAAACACACCTCCACGGCCCCTCTTATCCACCTCTCTCTTTGTCTGGCGAAAAAGGAGAACGAAGGCGGAGGAGAAACATAACTGATCGCTTCAGGCTCAAACTCTATTCCGTATCCTCTAGACGCCATGTCCACCGAAATGTCGAAGTCTTCAGTCAATGCGTCCTCATCAAAAGATGCTAGTTCTCGCCTGATACAGAAATAAGCTCCGTGAAGGATTGGAAAAAAATTGAATCTGGTTGAAAAAGGTTGGAACGAATAGAAACATAAGCTAAATTCCAAGGCAGCAAGCTTGCTCACAAATCCATCCGACAGAATCTTTGTGGCTCCTGTGACAGCCCCTACGTCTTTGGAATCAAAGTGTTTTATCAAATGCTTGATGCAGTCTTTTTTGGGGCGGTTGTCAGCATCAAAGACGACTACGATGTCTCCTTGAGTGATTCTTGCGCCCTTGTTTAAGGTGGCTGCCTTTCCAAGTTTTGTTTTGTTGCGGATTGTTACCGCGTTCATCTTTTTGGCCACTTCATATGTGGAGTCTGTCGAATTGTCATCGAGCACGATTGTTTCACTGATAGTGAAACTTGACTTTCTGAGGTCTTTTAGTAAATTATCGATTACGCTTTCTTCATTGTGGGCAGGGATGATTACGGAGACTTTCTGAGGATCTTTCGAATATCTACGGGTTTTCATTTTGCTACAAGCGAAATAACATGTGGCGCCATAAAAAACAACCAAAAAAACTGTCATCGCAATCAGAAAGACTCGTACCGCTGTGGCCAACATGATTGTTTCTAGAGATTTAGACGTAATAAGCTTTAGCGGTTTCCAAATTGGTGGATCGCTCTGCCATTTCCTGCAAAGTTAACTTGTTTAACCCTGTCTCCTTGATACATAGAAAAAGTTCTTGGAGAATATACAGGCCCCATGCGGATAAGGCTCCGATGTGAGAATTGATAACTAAACAACCGCCTTTGAGTTTCGAAATGTTGTTCTTGAGGAATGCCTCAAATAGGCTGACCTCGAACTTCAGATTGTACCATGTGTACTCCTGAGTGATCGGTATTTCCCACAGTTTTAGATTTGAAGGATGAAATATCGTTGATTTGGTAAGGCCCCTTTTTCTGGAAACGCAGATTGCCCTTAACGGTGGGACGTAAGAAAGGAGAACACTAGTCAAAGCTATCTTAGACGAGTCATAGAGAAAATTCAGATCATCAAGAACTCTCAATAGACTTTCACTGCAGTGATGATACGGCGCTCTAAATCCTCTAGGATTTATTTCCAGCTTTTCATTGAGGATTCTGAGTCCCTTCAGAATTTTGTCTTTAATCGATGAGTAGCCAAAACTTAATATGTTAAATGGATTTCCAGTTTCAAAGAGAAAATGACTGAGACCGTGAAGACCGATTTCATGTCCACAACTTTGGGCGTCTCTCAAAACTTCTGCAAGGGGGCAGCAAGAATTCCACTTCGCCTCACTTTTTGGGATCACAAACAAGGTGACATTTATATCAAATCTATCGGCTGTTCTCAACAACTCTTTCAGTCTGGCAATTTTGGTTTTTGGGGATAGATCATCACAACTGAAAGCTATCATTGGTTCGCACATGAATAGGCACATCGTCAAATGCCGTTAAAGCATATTTAAGAGTATTCTAACAATAATCTCGGAGAAGGTTAGGTGAGTCGAGCTCTCTCAGCTATACCATTAACAGGGCTTCTTGCGGCTTCGCTTCTGAAGCTTCGGACTGAAAAATGGAAAAAATATTCTTTAGTGGTTTCTAAATCGTGCAAAGGAGGCCCGCCTATCGCTATGTGGGCTATTACAACACGTTGCAACTGCAGATGCTATTTCTGCAAAGTTTGGCAAAAACCAGTGATTGAACCCAGACTTGAGCAAGCCTTTCAGACAATTGACATCTTGAACAAGATAGGTTGCTACAGTCTAAGCATAACCGGCGGAGAGCCCTTATTATACCCTCACCTCACAGAGGTTATCGATTATGCACATGAAAACGGGTTCATTGTTCAGATAAATACAAATGGATCCAAACTGGTCGAAACCGTTTCAAGCATCTCCAAAGCGGACTTAGTAACAATCTCACTTGACTATCCAGGCGAAGAACACGATAAAGTACGTGAACACCCCAACTTGTTTCAAAAAGCGCTCGAAGGCGCTAATGCGTGTAGACGTGCGAACTTGCGAGTGGATTTTAGCGCGCTTCTTCTCGGTGGTCAAGATATAGAGAAGTTGGTTGACATTGCTCGAAGTTTCAACGCAAGTTTGGTTTTGTCATATCCGGAGGTGGGAGGTTCTCTTCACGCGGATGCGTGGGAACTCCCTTCAAAACAGTGGTTAACAGAATGCTTAGACTCGGCGATAGCCCTGAAACAAGGTGGCTACCCAATATTCAACACCACACTTGGACTCCGGGATGCAATCCAGTATTTAAGCATTGAAAAACGCTCTCTCCCATGTTTTGCAGGTGAGAGCATAATCTACATAGATTGGGATGGATTGGTCTATCCATGTCTCCACGAGACCCAGATGTGTCACATAAAATGCTTGGAGGAGAAATATCATAGTTTTCCCAGATTCTATTCTTGTACAAAGTGCTACGACCAAGCTTGGCTAGATCTTTCAGCAATAGAGTGGTCGCTCAGAAACTCAAGGCCGGATCTTAGTTTCCGAGATCTGCTGCTCGTAGGTAAAATAGCCTTCAAAATGGTTTAAAACTCATCCCAGAATCTTCTGAATAGCGTGTGTAGACAGTCCATGAGAAAAGAAGGAAGCCTAAACCTATAGCCGACCCAATCAGCATGTCGAATGTTAAGGTGTGCTTATGACCTAAAATGAACGAGACAACCCAAGCGATCGACCAAGGAATCGACCATTCGCCGATGGGATAGGGATCCATCCACCACCAGCTTGGATAGCTTAACCAGTTCAAAGATCCTTTTCCGCGGACGTGTTCTATTACCGAAGCACTGATTAAATCAAGGAAGCCAGAACTGACGAGAATTGCTGGAGTCAGCACCAAGAGAATGATCCCAACATAGTCTTCACGGATGGTTTGCACAAAGTTCCTCCTCCAAAAAAGCGGCGTCAAGGTTATTCCGAACGTCAAAAGAAACATTGCCAAACTCACAGGAATCCAATAGGCTGGGGCCTGATTCTCAGGTATTAATGCCCCAAACAAGAGCGCATCTACTAAGGCGTAAAAAAACACGCTAAAGGCCAGTGATAATAGAGCCAATACAAGCATTCGTTGTTTCTGTTTCAATAAACCATTACTCATTTCAAGAATTAGTGGCGAATCAAAACTAATTAGCCTTTTCACGCAAACTAAAACAAGGATCTTGTCCCAATGCGTGCGCAATACAATTGGTTTTCACATAGGTAAGCCTCTTTTATTTCGTTTACGGAAGATGCCCGCGCTAAAAGTGGAGAGAAGAAAGGTTCAAATTGCCGTATGGTATTTGACATGGTAAGTGCTTCAAATGAGCAAAGTTGCCATTGTAAAGGGAACAAGCCCTGTCGAAACGACCGTTAAAGCTCTTGAAAGGATAGGGTCTGATGTGGATAGCGTCCTCTCTAGAGAAAAGCCGATTTTAATCAAGCCCAACTACATAAATTCGAAGCACCCTTCAACCGGAATCACAACAGACAGCAGAGTCATAGAAGGGATTGTCAAGTTTCTGAGAGAGCGCAAAATAGAAGAAATTATCATAGGTGAGGGAAGCGGGTTCGGAGACACCTTTCAAGCTTTCAAAGTTGCAGGTGTTGACGCAGTCGCTGAACGATGGGGCGTGAAACTTGTTGACCTCAACAAAGACGAATTTGTTGAAGTCAACCCGCCTGATCCGCTGTCGCTTAAGAAGGTTAGAATTGCCAAGACCGCCTTGGAAAGCACCATAATCAGCGTTCCCAAGCTTAAGCCTCACAGAATAGCCACTGTCACGTTGAGTTTGAAGAACATGATGGGTGCCTTGGCTTCTAAGGGCTCCATGCACAAGGGGAGACTCAGCCAAAACATTGCTGACCTAGCATCTATTCTAAGACCTAGCATATCGGTCGTCGACGGGATAATTGCAGGTGAAGGACACGAAACCAGCGGAAACCCTGTAGAAATGAATCTGGTCATTGCAGGAACAGACCCAGTGGCAGTTGACGCCGTTGGTGCCGCAGTGATGGGCATACCGCCAACCGATGTTAAACACCTACTCCTGGCAGAGAAGAAAGGACTCGGAACATGCAACCTAGAAGAGATAACCGTGCTGGGAGAACCCATAGAAAAGGTGAAACGAAAGTTCCACAGATCGTTTTCATCAAGGCTCCTCGTTCACCTCGGCTAGAAATCGCTAGTTTTCCATAAAATCTATACAAATGGTGGTGCACGCGCAATCGAAAACAGCAAAAGAATATAAGATTGCCAGATTCTCCTTGAAAGTATGAAATTACCTGTTAAAGGAAAGGAANNGGGCAAGCGGTAATAGAGGGGGTGATGATTCGCTCCAAAAAGCATATGGTAATTTGTGTTAGACAGCCTAATGACGAAATATTGACAAAAGTAGAGGAAATAAAATCGGTATCTGAGAGGTACAAAGTCTTAAGACTGCCTTTTCTGAGAGGAATTGTAGCACTGTTTGAAACTCTGTATTTGGGCATTAAAGGTCTCTATTTTTCTGCAGATGCAGCTCTGGAAGAAGAGGAAGAACTTGACCCCAAAGTACTGGTGCTAGCACTTATCATGGGTATAGCTTTAGCAATCTTCTTGTTCAGTATCTTACCCTTCTTCTTGACCACGCTCTTGAATCTTAGAGGAGTAGTTTTTAATGTCGCAGAAGCAGCAATTCGCCTCGCGATTTTACTACTCTACTTGGCCTCCATAGCTTTGCTTAGAGATATCAATAGAATATTCCAATATCATGGCGCAGAACACACGGCTATAAATGCCTATGAAGCTGGAGTTGAGCTGAATGTTTCGAACGCTAAAAAATTTTCTCGGTTTCATCCAAGATGCGGAACATCTTTCATCCTCATCGTCACTTTAATCAGTGTTCTGTTATTCTCAATCATGCCAAATCCAGGGTTCTTTATGAGACTAGCCTATAGGCTTCTTCTTATTCCTGTAATTGGCGGTGTTTCCTACGAGGTTTTGAAGCTTAGCGATAGGTACAAGAAATCAAGAGTTATGAAAATCTTAGTAGCACCAGGCTTGGGGCTTCAATGTTTAACAACAAGGAAACCAGACGAGAAGATGATTGAGGTTGCCTTAGAAGCTGTAAAGAAAGTAAATAGATTAGCAGAAACATCTCGGTAATGTAGCCTCAGATCCCTTTTCGAAAAAAGACTCACGTGCTGAAAAACACTCTTACGCGTGAGTGTTATGGTTAAGTGCACAATGTCTCTTCGTCTGTCTTTACTACTATTCCGTTGGCCTCACAGAAATCTAAGATTATTTGGCGCATCTCCTTCAAAGTCTTCACCTTTCTAGCTCTCTTGTTCCAATCTGGGTTTTCAAGAATCCGTACCACGACATCTAGACTGGCGACAACGGTGCCACTAGGCAAAGAAGCCATTCTCCTTTCTCTAACTGTAACTAATCTAAGAAATGGCAGCAATAAAGTGATTATTCCGAAGTTCGACATGTTTGTAATTGCTGTGCAGATTGTTCACTCAAGAATCATACTCACGCAAGCGATAGTTCATTGTGTGACTGCTGCAGTTAAAACAAAGTGAAGTTTATTGTTTAATCATGCCACAATCTGAAGCCGTACGGAGGTGAAAAGAGGATGAGCGAGAAGAAAGTCATTATGGCGGAGTTTCGAAAAACTATCGCTACTTCATTGGGCACAGCCTTTGGCATCGTGATCGGTATGATATGGACTAACGTTGTGCTTGGAGCCTTCGCCACTGCGGGAATACCTCTGACTACTGCTGGAGGGACATGGTTCCAGTGGTTCTACCTCGTAATAGTTGCCATCATAGTTACAATAATATGCGTAATCGCTATAATCTTCAATGGGAAATGGGGAGGAAAAGAGTAAGAAACACACCAAGAAACTGTATGAAACAACAGAAGGAATCTTTACCGCTACTACTTGCGCATGCCATGACCATGTAAGATTTAAAGCAGAGCACCCAATCAGATTAACGGAGACAGGGCGGGCAAATGCAGTGAGGTGATCTTGTTGAAGCTTCTCCTTGATGAAATGTACGCAGGCCTGAAAGAATATTTCGAGATTCTAGGATGGGATGTGCTAACTGTTCAAGATGCAGGATTGCAGGGTGCAAAAGACAGGGAAATCATAGAGTATGCAAAGAAGAACAACTTGCTTCTGGTGACTCAGGATCAGAAACCGGCGAATCTGGCTGAACTCGCAGGAGTCAAATATGTGCTGATCTCTAATGCGATGATTGCAAGAATAACCGATGCCAAGATAAGAGAAAAATACCCAAATGCGCGAGCTAATAACTATTGAAAGAGTGTCAAGCTCCAATCAGATTTACTTCTTCAACACGAAGCGATGGCACCACAGCATTTTGAAACTGCTTAGTATCTTTACCTACGCCAGAGATTCGCCTAAACCAGTCAAAAGCGACACCGGAAACCATTCCAGCCTTTATCGGATATTGTATCTCTCCGTTTTCTATAAAGAAAGCCCTAGAAAGCTGGGAACTAATCATTCCAGAACCTGGTTGAGCGAAGCCAGCCATGGATTCAACCAAAACACCTTTCCCGGTTTCAGACACCAACTCCTCTTTCGACTTGTTTCCCTTTTCGATTATCAGATTTGACGGGAAAATTTCCGGTTTAGCTCTGTAACCATTGCCAACTATCGCGCGAACCATGTCGAATCCGCTAGGAAAACGTGACGCGTTCCCCGTGTTTCCTGTTTCCAGAGCATTTGAAGAAGTAGCGTCATGGAGAAAACTTTCGAGTCTGCCTTTTCTCATCAGAACCGTGATCTGAGAACAGCAGCCTTCATCGTCGAAACTTCTTGAAGCAAAGCCTTTTTCAAGAACAGCATTGTCTGTTATCGTTAAATCCTCAGACGCTACCTTTTCGCTAAGTTTTCCAACCCAAGCAGACCGCCTAGCGACTACGTTGTCCCCTTTCAAAGCGTCAACCAGCGTGGTAAACAGTTGATATGAAACCGCTTCAGGCCCAAAAACCGCTGTACCCTGAAAACTTTTCAGAGGCTGCGGTTTGAACAGTTCGATGACCATTTTTCCAACATTTTCTCCAACTTTTTCTGGTTTCAGGTCTGCTGCGCGGTTGAACATGAAGTCGTAACAGCTACTTGTTACTTCGTCATTTTGTTTTCCGCTTCCTCCAAGGTAGATCACGGCTTCGGTTCCTTGTTCCTCAGAGTCTATGCCTAAAGTATTTACGATTCCTCGCCAGCCACACCCTAAAAGGACACGACCATCCTTCGCTATAACCCGCTTATCAAAGTCTTCAGCAGCACTTATCGCCCTTCTGGCAAGATTAACCGCTTCTTCAACAGTTATTTCTACAACTTGGGAATCAAATAGTCCCTTGACTCTCGGCGGCTGACTTGGTTCTGGAAGAACAAAGTTAGGCACTTGCGAGCTCACTTTAGCAGTAGCGAAAGCCTTTTCCCCAGCCTCCAGAATGGCTTTTTCGCTTAAAGTGTTGGTGCATGCAAACCCTACTTTGTTTCGCTCAACAACAACTCGAAAGCCCACACCAGAGTCATCTACTCTGTTTTGTGTTAGAACCTCAGAATTCCTAATCGTGACCTCGGTTGTTTGGGTGCTTGTGAAAAATGCTTCTGCGTGTGTTATATTCTTCTTTTCAAGCACACGAATGGCTTTGTGAACAAGATTGCTCAAAGAATTCCAGTTTTTGTCCAAACTCATCTATTAGCCCCCGTTCCTCCAACCATAATTTCACAACGAATCGCCGGAACCACCCGCCCCTGAACAGCAAATTGAAATTTTCCACACGCACCTGGACGAAGAACCGCCTCTTTACCAACAGCATCTATCGTATTAAAAACTTCAATGGCATTACCCGCCACATTCGCACCATGCAACTCTTCAGCCAGTCTTCCATGCTGTATCCACCTAGTGTTCTGAAAACCAAAAGTAAAATCAGCGTTAACATCTGCTTGACCGCCAAAAGTTCCCTTAAGAAACAAGCCCTCCTTAACGTCTTCAATCATCTCTTCCAACGAATGGTCACCAGCTTCGATGCCAATGTTAGTTTGCCTGATTAACGGCTCAACACTGTAATCCCAAGCATGAGCATTACCAGTCGGAGATACGCCGGCAACTGCAGCGCTTGTTCTGTCGTGCATAAAAGACCTTAACACTCCATTCTCAATAAGAGCTGTGCGCCTGCACTCAACTCCCTCATCGTCATAAGCAAAATAGCCCAAACCACCAGGCACAAGACCATTATCATAAATCGTGACAAGCTTAGAAGAGACAACCTCGCCAATCTGGTTGCCAAAGCCACCACCAGCCATTGCCAAATCCGCCTCCAACGGATGCCCAATAGCCTCATGAAGCAAAGTCGCACACAAAGCCGGATCTATAACTACCCGAAACTTCCCAGAAGGCGGAGCCTTAACATTCAGAAGCTTTACGGCTTTCTCTGCAGCAGCTTTTCCTAAGGAGTAAGACGAAGTCTTATCAAAAAGTTCTAATCCGCCAGCATGACCGAGATTTTCCCGCGCTGGGCAAAGTAGACCGTTGCTTTTGGCTATGATGTTAACAAATAGTAGCACTCGTGTGATGTTTTGATGGATGTGGGACCCCTCGGAGCTTAGGAAATATTTGTCGTCTTCTATGCTGATGTACGTCGCTTTGACATCTGCAACTTGTGGTCCAGCCTCTTTTGCACCTTCATAAGCATCTAAAGGAAACTCCACAATGTCTTCAGCAGAAAAATCTTGAGGCGGCTTCTTGACGGGCGTTGACACATCCGCTGTCGTTTCCTTAATAGGCTCAAGCATTATTTTCTGCTTTTTTTGTTCTGAAGAAGCCTTAGCTAATTTTAAGGCATTCTGTAACGTTTTCTCTACATTTTTAAAGTCAAGCGTGTTAGTTGAACTGAAACCCCAAGATTTGCTGTCGGTAAAAACTCTAGCGCTTACACCACTCAAAGAAATATTAGAAAAATCTTCGACAACACCGTTCTTGACCGTGCAGGTTGTCATTACTCGTTTTTGACCACGTAAATGCGTCAAATCCGCTTTACTCACAATCTTTGTTTGTAAACATTTTTCCAAGTTTTCAAATATCACTATCAACTCCGTGGTTGCATGTTGAAATAGAGTAAATACGTTGAGATAGGTAAGCTTTGCTCCTCTATTCTTTTGGTGATTTTCCAACTTCTAAATTTCGGATCAGTTTAGAATCTCAGCTTGGAGGTATGTTTGAAAGGCGTTCACAACATGAACGTCTACAATTCTCCCCAACAATGATTCTTTGCTCTTCACAACTATTGGCTTATACGCGAAGTTGCGACCAATCCATGAACCTGGCTTCGTCCCCTCTTCATCGACAAGAATCTGTCCTTTCCAGGCTATCCAAGCCTGATTCTTCTCTAATGCGACCCGTCTAGCCAGCTCAGCCATCTTTTTGCTTCGTTCTTTTATTTCGCTCGGCGGGATTTTGGGCTCTAATTTTTCGGCTGGTGTGTTTGGTCTTGGGAAAAATTTGGAGACGTTTACGATGTCTGGCTTCACCTTCTCTATGAGATGCACAGTTTTTTCGAAGGCTTCAGCTGTTTCGCTTGGGAAGCCACAGATAACGTCTGTTGCAATCGTTATGTTAGGTATGGCTTTTCTGAACATTGCTACGATTTGGTTGAAATCTTCTATGGTGTAGAAGCGTTGCATTCGCTTTAGCACTTCGTCGTCTCCGCTCTGAACTGGCAGATGGAGAAACTTGAAAATTTTCTTATGCTGGTAGGCTTCAACTAGTCTGTCAAGAATATTTAATGCATAGTTTGGCGTCATCATCCCGACTCTGACCCAGAAGGTTTCTTCAACGCTGCAGATCTTTTCCAACAAATCAGCAAGAGTCACCCCAATGTCTTGCCCGTAACACGCCATGTCTTGCGATGT
>JABAOF010022045.1_pt1 | contig 13142 bp, 14 predicted proteins | sample 7062171 | NCBI WGS metagenome assembly JABAOF01 (sample SAMN14538628, study PRJNA623070) | marine sediment metagenome | biome: marine biome [ENVO:00000428]; feature: marine pelagic biome [ENVO:01000023]; material: deep marine sediment [ENVO:00002113] | place: India: Gulf of Khambhat ...
GACGACGACCACCACCGACGCCTCAGAGTTGCGAAGCATGAATTGGAGCTCGTGAGCCGAGTAGGCGGGATTCAAGGGGACGATGCTGGCGCCGAGCTGCGCCGCTGCCAGCGCCGATATGACGAACTCCGGCCCGTTCGGGAGGTCAATCGCTACGCGGTCTCCAGCACCCACGCCCAGATTGTGGAGCGCCGCCGCGAGTGCGCGGGCTTGAAGCTCCGTCCGCTCGTAGGAGAGCGTGTCCTTTCCGAACTTCACAAACGGCCGATCAGGCTCCTCCTCGGCTTGCCGCTCGAGCAGGTCGCGTACCGACAGGCCTGAGAAACGGGCTTGGTCCCCGATTGCTCCCCTCCCTGGCGGAAAAACTCTCAAACCCTGCAATCTGCCGAGAAATCTAGGGGCCGTCAAACCCCCGGCTCAAGGCCCCCCGGCGAACAGCGCCGCCACCACGCGGTCCGCCGGCGTCTCCCAACCCCAACCACCTTCTGGGGTCACCGCCGCCGCACCGACCTCTCTTAGTAATGTATACCGGAGCCCCGCCTGCGACCGCCGTCTCTCCCGCTCCAGCGCCTCGAGGAACCGTTCCCGCGTCAGGTCCTCGTCCGGCTCCACCGGGAGGCATGCCGATTCCAGGGCCTGCCGCACGCGCTCGGTCGTGTCCGCCTCCGTCGCCCCGAGCGCCACACCCAGCGCCGCCTGAGCCACCATCCCCACCGCCAATGCCTCCCCAGGCAGCCAGCCGTAGCCCATGACCGACTCCAGAGCCCGACCCACCGTGCCACCGAAGTCGAGAACCTGCCCGTAGCCGGCCTCCGTCTCGGCGCGCGCCAGGGCACCGGCCCTCAACTCCAGGGCGCGCTGGATCAGGCGCCCCACGACCTCCGGGTCGCGGCCGAACGTCGCCTCCACCCCCGCCACCAGCTCGGCGAAATAACCGCGATCGAGAACCAGGGCATGGCGGAACGCCTCGGCCAAGCCAGCGGCCAGCTGGGGAGCGGGCAGCGTCGACAGCAGCGACGGATCGATCAGAACCAGACGCGGAACACATGTCGTCGCGATCAGGTTCTTCCCCGCCGTGGTGTCGAGCGCCGTAACGCCGCCCACCGCGCCTCCCACCATCGCCGCCAGCGTCGTCGGGACCTGAACGCAGGGGAGACCGTCCAGAAAGGTGGCGGCGACGAAGCCGGCCAGAGCCATCGTCACCCCACCCCCGAGTCCGACGATGGCGCCGCCGCCGCCGACGCCGGCTCGGAAGAGTCGATCGGCGAGGTCGGCCCAGCTCTCCCGCGTCTTGTTCCACTCGCCGGCGGGGAACGAAAAGAGGGCCGCGGCGAGCCCCGCGTCCGAGAGGGCGGTGAGCAGGCGGTCGCCGTAGTGCCGGACCACCTGGCTGTCGCTGATGATGGCGAAGTAATCGGCGGAACAGGCGTGTGCGATCAGCGGTCCGGCGGCGTCCAAAAGGCCCGGCCGCAGGCGGATTTCGGCCGGGTAAACAGATGTCGTCGCGGCGAGCGCGAGGGTCAGATGATAGTCGAGGTCACCCCTGCTGCTCATCTCTCGCTCCAGTTAACCCGCAAAGGGGGCGACCGACGTGAACACCATGGGTGGATGGCAACCTAAGCGCGAATTTCGACGCGATCAACGCACGCGGTCCACCCGACTCGCGTTCCGACTCGAAGAGAGCGCGGGTGATGATTCAAAAAAGGGGTGACAAAAGTCTTTCCTTTTTTATAATTTGTTCCTATCTTGATGCGAGTTGCGGTGTTGGTGAGGTCGGGCGGACGTGCTGAAGAAAAAAATTTGGGTTCGATGCGCGGCTACGCTCGAGTGAACTCCCACAGGAGGGGGTCCAATAGGAAGCTCCGGAGCACGATCAGCTCCCAGCTCAGAAAAACACCGTCGCGCTAGCAAACTTCGTATCGGATTCGCCTTCAACTTGAAGCCGACGGCTGCGGCGATCTCGTCGCCGCAACAGGGAGAGTCGTCCCTAAACCCAACCCCAGCCCCCACCTACCCCAAGAACTCAGCCCTTACCCGCGCCCCCGGCGCCCAGCTCGAGTTCGAGGACACCTACGCCGAGTGGGACGACGAGCCCACCATCGCCGCGATCGAGCGGGCCCTGGGACAGGCCGGGGAGGTGGTCCGGCTGGAGGCCGATCCCGACTTCCCTGTCAGACTCCGCGAGACGCGGCCCGACATCGTGTTCAACTTCGCCGAGGGCTTGGCCGGGCCCAGCCGCGAGTCGCACGTCCCCGCCTTCTGCGAGTTCTGGGGCATCCCCTACACCGGCAGCGATCCGGTCACCCTCGGCATCTGCCTCGACAAGGCCCGCACCAAAGAAGGTCTACTCCAGCATGGAATTCCGACCCCGGAGTTCCAGGTCGTGGAAAGCCCCGACCGGATCCGCCGCACGCTCCAGCTTCCCGCCATCGTCAAGCCGCTGTACGAGGGCTCGAGCAAGGGCATCAGCCAGCGCTCCTATTGTAGGAGCTGGCGGGAGGTCGAAGACGAGGTCGCACGGGTCGTCGAGCGCTACCGTGAGCCGGCGATCATCGAGCGGTTCCTCGGGGGCCGCGAGTTCACCGTCGCCATGCTGGGCAACGACGGCGACGGCCGCGCCTTGCCCATCGTCGAGCTGGACTTCGGAACGCTGCCCAACGGGGCGCCTCCCCTCTACGGCTTCGAGGCCAAGTGGATCTGGGACCGCCCCGAGGACCCGCTGGAGATCTTCCATTGCCCGGCGCGCGTCACGCCCGACCTCCAGCAGCGGATCGAAGCGATCGCGATGGCGGCGTTCCGGACGCTTCGCGTTCGCGACTGGGCCCGAATCGACGTCCGCTGCGATGAGGCGGGCGAGCCCTACATCCTGGAGGTCAATCCCCTGCCGGGCGTGATTCCGGACCCCGACGCCAACTCCTGCTACCCCAAGGCGGCGCGGGCCGCCGGGATCTCCTTCGACGAGCTGATCCTGGCTGTCCTCCGTGCCGCGGCGGCCCGCTATGATTTCCCGCTCTCGTCCTGATTCCGAGACCGCACTCGCCCAAGCCTCGGCGAGCGACCAGGTCCAGCCGGCAGGTCTGGGACGAGTCGCCGTGCTGGTCGACCAGGTGGCCGAGCGCGAAGCCGCCGCCCTCCAGGCCGGTGCCGATCCGAGCGCGCCACCCCAGTCAACCGCACGGATCATCACAGCTCTCCGGTCTTTGGGCTACGAACCCGTCGAGCTCGCCCTGGTCGCCGAGCGCCGAGCCGACTGGCTGGGCCAGCTGATGAACAACGACTTCCGCTTCGCCTTCAACCTCTGCGAGACGATCGGAGGCCAGGCCCACGGCGAGCACCTCGCCGCGGCGGCCGTCCAGCTGCTCGACCTCCCGATGACCGGGGCGTCGGCCGAGACTCTGCTTCTCTGCCTCAACAAAGACCGCTGCGCCGCGATCCTGCGCGCTCACGGCGTCGAAGTCCCCGACTGGTGCCTCCTGCGTCGCGATCCTGCGCGCTCACGGCGTCGAAGTCCCCGATTGGCGGCTTCTCAGGCAGAACCGGCCTTTCCCGGACGACTGGGATCGCTTTCCGGCGATCTTGAAGCCGGCGGCCGAGGACGCTTCGAACGGGGTGCACCCCTATTCCGTCGTCCGGTCGCCGGGCGAGCTGGTTGAGCTAGCCGAGACGTTGCTCCGCAACTTCCAGAGCCTGGTCGTCCAGGAATACATCGACGGGCGCGAGATCAACCTGGCTATCGTCGGCGACTTTCTGCTTCCAGCGGCCGAGATTGACTTCAGCGCCCTGCCCGAGGGCTCGCCCCCCATCGTCTCCTTCGAGGCGAAATGGAGCGAGGGCAGCCCCGAAGACCTGGGGACGCAGCCGGTCTGTCCGGCACCGCTGCCGGCCGCGCTCACTCGCGAGTTGCAGCTGCTCGCCGGTCGCGTCTGGCGGGTGATGGAGGGTCGCGGCTACGGGCGTGTCGATGTGCGNNTGTCGGCCGACGCCGGGTTGGCCCGGCAGGCGCGTGTGGCGGGTTGGTCGTACGAGCAATTGATCGAGAAGATCGTCGATGACGCGCTGGCCGGTCCCAAAGGCGCCGGCAGCTCTGCGTGGACCATCCTGCAACCTGTCGATCAAGCTGAGAGCTGAGTTCATGGCATCCGTCGGCCAGACGCCCAGTACCGGCACATCCATTCCCGCGCGATGCGAGGGCAGCGCGCTGCGCTGGGGTCGTCCCGAGGCGCGGCATCGCGTGCAGGTGGCCGAGATCGTGGCCGCCACGGGTCTGTTCCGGCCCGAGGAGATCGACGTGGCGCTCGAGGTTTTCGACGACTACTGCCGGGCGCCCGGCGGCGATTACTGGGCGATCGGCGCCTTCTCTGGCCCGGACCAGCTTGCCGGCTTCGTGCTCTATGGGCCGACGCCCTGCACGGTCGATACCTGGGACCTCTACTGGATCGCCGTACACCCCGATCTCCAGCGCCGGGGTGCGGGACGTGGGCTGATGGAGCGTGTCGAGCAGCACCTGGGTGAAAAAGGCGCGCGTCTATGCGTGATCGAGACTTCAGCGCGCGACGACTATACGGCAACACGTCAATTCTATCTTTCCTGTGGTTACCTAGAGGTCGCGCGTGTCGGCGACTTCTACGACGTGGGTGACGACCGGGTCACCTACGCCAAGCGGTTCGCTCAGTCAACAGTCTCTTCGCGAGAGATGAGTCGCGAGAAGTGAGGAAGAAGGGAGACGGTGCGGGGCGCGGGGGGCGGTCCCCTGGCTCACATCTCTAACTCATGTTGGGGCGAGGTGCATGACTATGGGGAAGTGGCAACAGGTACTCAAGAAGAGCCTGACCACAGTCGATCAGCTCGTTGAGGCCTTCGGCGAAGAGAACATCGACCGCGAGGCGGTCCAGCAAGCGATCGACAAGTTCAATCTCCGAATCACGCCCGCGGCACTGGCGACGATCAAGGAGACCGGCGACGCCTTTTGGAATCAGTACGTCCCGATGCCGGAAGAGAACGAGGTCATCGACGGGATCGTCGACTCGCTCGCCGAGGACGACGATTCGCCAGTTCCTAACATCACGCATCGGTATCCCGACCGCGTCCTCTTCCTGGTCAGCCCGGTCTGCGCCACCTACTGTCGGTTCTGCACTCGCCGCCGCAAGGTCGGAGACCCGGAAAAAATCCCCCTCAATCAGTTCGATTCGGCGTTCAAGTACTTGCGCAAGCACACCGAGATCCGCGACGTGATACTCTCCGGCGGCGACCCGCTGATGCTGTCCGACCGACGTCTCGAGCACTTTCTCAAGAACCTCAGGGAGATCCCCCATATCGAGATCATCCGCATCCACACTCGAATCCCCCACCACCTCCCGGAGCGCATCACCCACGATCTCTGTAAGATGATCGCCAGGTATCACCCGGTCTTCGTCAACGTCCACTTCAACCACCCGGCCGAGCTGACCCCGGCCACCGAAAAGGCCCTGGCCAAGCTGGCCGGCGCCGGCTGCCCCCTGGGGTCGCAGACGGTCTTGTTGAAGGGCGTGAACGACGAGCCCGAGGTCATGAAGCAGCTGATGCAAAAACTGCTCAAGAACCGCGTCCGTCCCTACTACCTGTATATGGCGGATCCCGTGGCCGGCGCAGAGCACTTCCGCACGTCGATCGAAAAAGGGCTGGAGATCATCAAGGCGATGCGCGGCTGGACCTCCGGTCTCGCCATCCCCCACTTCGTCATCGACGCCCCCGGCGGTGGCGGCAAGATCCCCTTGCTGCCCCAGTACATCGAGGAGATCACCGACGACGAGGTGGTGATGCGCAACTACTCCGGCGATCGCTACCGCTACCCGCTGCCCAAGGAGTTGGTGCTGGCCTCTATATTATAAAGCAAGCCGAGCTCATCACCTCGCCTCGCCGGCGCTCAACGTCCTAAGCTCCTGCTCCTCAGGACCTTGGGCGCGAGCCCAGCTTCATGCAGCCCCAACCTCCGGGACGGCAGCTCTGTGTCCTAGCTTACAAAACGCCGCCCTTCCCCAGAATTGCCGTATTTTCGCCTCCTACTAGCCGAAATCGATTAGTTTCCCGCGGCAATGCACTTTGCGGCCTTCTGCGGCCATTTCGCGCAAGCCATGGCCACATTACGCGGTCAAACGCAAAGAAGCCGTTTCTGCGACCTTCAACCGCCCGACCGTAACCGCACCTCGGGTGGTTGATTCAGCTCCACTCCGGTGGGCGTCTCGATCACCCGCACCATCGGGGTACCCGAAATCGTCATTCGCTCGATTCTCGCCTCACGCTCTCGTCCGACAAGACGATCGGCGCTAGCCTCGAAGCGGACAGCGAAGACTCGGCGATAGGCGTCTTCGAATTCCCGGGCATCGTTCTCCGAGTCCCACGCCGTATACCAAACCAGCGCCAGCGCTCCATCGCGAGAGAGAAGCGCGTAGGCGTCGCCGTCCCAACCTGCCGCAGCCCGTTCCGCCGCACGCCGTTGCCCCAGGTGCTCATTGAAATAGATCTGCAGCTCCAGCTCACCCAGGTCGCTGGCGTATCTGACCTGCCAGCCATCGCTGGGCGGCGACAGGCTGAGCGCGGTGGGCCGATCTCGTTGGGCGAGCAACTTCTCGGTGTGGATCAACTGCTCGGTGGACTCCGGCAGCCACTCGCCCAGCGGGGCCGGCCGCTCCGCACGGCGGCGCCACAGCCGCTGAACGAAACGCGCGCCACCCAGGTAGGCGAAGAGGAGAGGTTCTTTCACGATCGCCGGCGCTTCGGCCAGTCGCGGAAAGCTCGCCGGGTCGGCGAGGGCCGCGGCCATCTCCGGACCCAACTCCGGAAGTTGGTCTACCGAAACTTGCGTCCCAGAAACCGTTCCCGCCTGGTAGGCGAGCATGACCACTGTGGCATGCCCTTCCAAGGCCGCTTGCCGAGCCGAGCGTGTATCGTTGACGGTCGTCGATCGGAGCAGCGAATCGAGGTCCGACCGCTGATCCTGAAGGGCATGCACCAGCTCGTGGACGATTACAGCGTCCAGCAGCTCTTTCGGTGCCTCCTTTCGGATGAAGAGCACGTCGCGGGCCGGATCGTAGTAGCCGACGGCTTGCTCGAGCAGCAGCTCGACCAGCAGGCGCCGCAGGTTCACCGTGTCGGGAATCAAGCCGAAGCTCTTGTAAGCCTGGGCCAGGTTCTCCAGCGTATCGCCCGGGTACTCCGCATCGAGCCGTTCCACCAGATAGGCCTCTAGGGTTTCACGACTCGATCGGCGCACCGCCGGCACCTCCCGCGCCTCCAGCCTCGCAAGCTCTTCGATCTGCGGAAGCAGATCTGTCACCCGCGCTTCCAGTTTCGTGTCGCGCCGGCCCTCCTCCTGACCGCTCGCGCCATTACCGCAAGCGGTCGCCGTCAACAGGACCAGCCCGGCCAGAACGAGGCGTACGCCCTGGCTATCGCGACTCATGGCTGAAACTCGGCCCACGAATCCGGTTCCTGCCTGACGCGTATGCTCACCAAACGCAACTCCGGCCCGTACTCTCTCGCGATCTCTTCACTCAGCCGCCGATAGATGTACTCCGCCTGGCGCTCGGCGCTGGGAACGCCGCCGCGGAACGGTTCCAACTCGTTCAGCAGCCGGTGATCGAGCTCATCGGCGATGGCGGCCAGAGCGGGTTGCAGCTGATCGAAATCGACCACGAACCCACTCTCGCCCAGCCGCTCGGTCTCGACCACCGCCTCGACCGTATAGCCGTGTCCGTGCGTTCGCGCTGATCCGCCCTCGGCCCCCGGGATGAACAGCGCGGAGTCGTAGGAAGCCCGAACGGCGATGCGGTAGGGCATAGGGAATCAGAGGATCGGGCCCGCGGTCTTCAACGGCGGTGGGTTAGCGTAAAGCCGCACGACGTCATCGATCAGTTCGGCGCGCAGTTCCCGGGCCGTGCGCGCCAGTCGCGGGTGCTGCCAATCGGGCGCGATCTCGGCCAGCGGCTCGAGCACGAAGGCCCGCTCGGCCGCGCGGGGGTGCGGCAGCTGGAGGTCCGGCTCATCGATGACGCGGTCATCGTAAGCGATGATGTCGACATCGAGCGTGCGGGGGCCGAAACGCTCGCCTCGCTTTCGTCCCTCCGCCCGCTCCACCTCGTGGATGAACTCCAGCAAGGCGCGCGGCTTCAGCCGCGTCGTCCCGCGGCAAACCAGGTTCAAGAACCACGGTTGGTCGCGAAGTTCCACGGGCTGCGTCTCGTAGATCGAGGACACGGCGTCCAGATCTACATGGGCGCGCAGCCGCTGGAGCCCGCGCTCCAGGTGCCGCACGCGGTCGCCCAGGTTCGAGCCGAGAGCGAGGATGATCCGGCCGAGTCCGTTCTCGTCATGCGCCGGTTTCCGCGGCAAGGTTCAAGCCCTCCCGTAGCGGTCCTCCAGCCGGACCACGTCATCGAGCTCGGGGGTCGACGCTTCGAGCAGATCGCAGTCGGTCACCGCCTCGATGCGGTGCCGCGTGCCGGGCCGAACACGAAAGCTCATCCCTTCCTCGAAGCGCTCCTCGCGCAAGCGATCGTCGGACTCCCCGACCAGAAAGATCATCTTGCCCCGCAGAAGGTGAAGCGTCTCGTCCTTCTTCCGGTGATATTGCAGCGACAGGATCTCACCCGCCCTGACGTGCAGAAGCTTTCCGACGTAGCGATCCGTATGGGCCCAGATGAGCTCGTAGCCCCACGGCTTTTCAACACGCTTGACCTGTGCTTCCACCTCGTGGTTCTCCTATCGATCCTCGCGGAAGCGCACGCGCGCGAATCGCCGCTTGCCGCGCTGGATCAGCACCGGTTCCGAGGTGCTGAGCTGGTGGTTTTTGTCTGAAACGGTCTCGCCGTCGATGTGCACCGCACCCTGACGTATCAGACGCACGGCTTCGCTGCTCGTTCTCGCCAGACCGGCCTCGACCATCACCCTGGGCAGCCACATACTCGCGCCCTCCCGCTCGACCTCGACCTCTGGAATCTCCTCCGGACGCTCGCCCCGACGCACGACGCGGTCGAAGTGAGCCTCCGCCCCGCGGGCCGCGTCCTCGCCGTGGTAGGTCCGCGTGATGTCCCAGGCCAGCGCCCGCTTTGCACCCATGGGATCCGTGGCAACTCGCGCCAGCGCGCCGGCCAGCTCCGCTCCCCGCAGCGACGACGCGAGCCGCAGCCACTCCTCGAGCAGGTCATCCGGGATCGACATCGTCTTCCCGTACATGTCTTCGGGCGGCTCGGTGATCCCGATGTAGTTGTCGTACGACTTCGACATCTTGCGAGACCCGTCCGTGCCGCGAAGCAGCGGCAGCGTTACGCACACCTGCGGCTCCTGCCCATATCGCTCCTGCAGCGTCCGGCCCACCAGCAAGTTGAACTTCTGGTCGGTGCCGCCCAGCTCCACGTCCGCCTCCAGGGCGATCGAATCGTAGCCCTGCATGAGCGGGTAGAGGAACTCGACTAGCGAGATCGGCCGGCCGGCGTTGTAACGACCGGCGAAATCGTCACGTTCCAGCAGCCGCGCCACCGTGTAGCGCGAGGACAGGGTGAGCACGTCCTCCAGCTTCAGCTTGGCCAGCCAGCTGCTGTTCCGCACCACACGCGTCTTCTTGCGATCGAGGATCTTGAACACCTGATCCTGATACGTCTTCATGTTGGCGCGGATCTCGGCATCGGAGAGCTGCGGGCGCGTCTCGTCCTGGCCGCTGGGATCGCCGACCAGAGCGGTGAAGTCGCCGACCACGAAAACCACCTGATGCCCCAGATCCTGAAACGCCTTGAGCTTGTTGATGCTCACCGCGTGGCCCAGGTGCAGGTCGGGCCGGGTCGGGTCGAAGCCCTCCTTGACGACCAGCCCCTCTCCCGAATCGCGCGCTCTCTCAAGTTTGCGCGCGAGCTCCTCCTCCGGGATGATCTCCTCCGTGCCCTCCCGGATGATCTCTAACTGCTCGCGGACAGATAAGAACTTTACCACGCGCGGCTATTCCGTTTTGGCGCTCGTCCCCTCGTTGCAACAAGCCGGGACTGGCTCCAAGCTATCAGCGGATTCGTTGTTAGCAAGTAGCCTTCGGTGAGTTAGGCCGGAGGGGAGTGCAAACGCGGCGACGTGGTAACGCTTACGCTTAAATCATCGGTCAAGGACCACAGCCACAGCGAACGCCGCTTCACGCGCCAAGCACCATGCCCGGCGCGCCCACCCGGCAGGCCCATCCCAGCGCCCCCCTGCGGCCCTCTACGCACCGTCGGCTCGGGCCTATCCCCGCCGCTTGTCCCCGCTCGAGTACCCCGCCCACTACGAGGTGCGACTCGTCAGTGCCAACGGCGGCGTGCGATGGCGCAGCGGCTGCGTGAACTGCAGCCACATCCAGGCCGGCGAATACGTCGGCGTCGACGAAGTCGACGACGGCATCTCCGGTCTACCTGTTACCCATCTACCTGGCCGTTCACGATCAATCGATAGGTGAATCCCGTAACCTCGGCGGCGTCCTCCCCGGCGGCCACCCGGAAGGGGACCGCTCGACTCTCCGCGGTGGGCTCAAGCTGTTCGAGCCGCATTCGGGCCACCTCGCGGCCGTCGGAGCTGCGGATGACCCTTTGACCAAGCCCCTCTACCGAAGAGCAAGCCGAAAAAAAGATGGCGCAGCCGAAGCGGGGGCCGGGTCGAACCCCCCTGACGATCAGGCCGACCCCGGTCTCCCGTGAGAACTCGAGCTTACGTGCAAGCTCGTCCTCCGGGATAGCCTCGACCGCGTCCCTCCGTATGGGCCCGAGCTGCTCGTCGACGGGCCTGGATGCCGTCACCTCTTCCCTCGAAGTCTCCAAGAGTACGCCCANNCATCGGGACGGCGACCGCTCCGGACCTGGCGGCGCCCGAAGGGCCGCCGATCTCCGCACGTCCCTGGCCGTAGCCATTCCGACCGAGTTAACCTTGTACGAGACGTGTCCAGGTTCGACTTCGGATTGGCGCCATTGTGCGAGGGTCCCGTGCGCGCGTCTCGTTACCTACTGCTGTTGCTGCCCGTTTTCATTACTCTGCTCATCGTCGCCTCCGGCGGTGAGCCCGGCCCGATCGAGGGCGTCGCTGATCGAGGACCCCCGGGTAGCGTCCGCATCTCTGCCGCGCGAAGTCGCCCGACCGGACCGGTCCAGATCGACTCGCCGCGCGTGGTCTCCGCAGCACGATCCCAACAAGCCCGATTCGAACGCCTGAGGCGCAGCCGCTTCGCCCGCGGACGGAACGCTTCCACGCGGAGGTGCGACGAGATCATCGGCCGCTTCTGCCTCCGGCACGACGACGAGGAGGAGAACCCGCCGCCCGGCCCAGAGCCCGCGCGGGTGCGGCAAGCGCGGGAGCAGCTCATTCTGCACCTTGATTCCGCAAGCCTGACGCTGCCGGGCGACGAATGGATATCCGGACAGCGCGTGAGGTACTTGGTCGAAGCCGGCCGCCGCGGCGATGCGTTAGGAGCGGCCAGGAGTTGTCGTGCGGCGTCACTTTGGTGGTGCCTCGCGCTGCAAGGATACGTCCATCACTCGGCCGCCGACTACGAATTGGCGGATTCCTTCTTCTCAGCCGCGCTCGGCGCCATGGAGGAACGGCAGCGCTGTAGGTGGACCGACATCGAGGTTCTGCTCGACGGCGACGTGAGAAAACGCTACCGCAAACTTCCCTGCGGACAGCGCGATTCGCTGGAGCGGAGCTTCTGGTGGCTCGCCGATCCGCTCCACACGGTGCCCGGCAACGATCGTCGAACCGAGCATTTCGCCCGACAGGTGCTAGACAGGATGCAAGATGGCGCCGAGTCGGCTTTCGGAGTTCCGTGGGGAGCCGACCTTCGCGAGCTTCTCGTGCGCTACGGCTGGCCGACAGGCTGGGAGCGGGCTATCCGGCGTCCCGGTGAATCGGGTGCTCCGACCATCATCAGCCGTCACGACCCTCAAAGCCGCCAGTTCGCGCCGCCCTCCCAACTGCTGCAAGACATGGCGGCCATCAAACCGGAGGATTGGCGGCTCGCGGCTGAGAAGCCAAGGTCGGGCTACGCGCCGGCGTATGCCACCTCGTTCCACGAACTCGAGCATCAGCTGGCGGTCTTTCCACGAAGGGATTCCGCGATCGTCGTCGCAGCTTATGATCTTCGCAACGACACCCTCTTCGCATCGGAACCGCGCCGCGTCGCCCTGGTTCTCTCCGACGCCCGTTCCGCCGCCCCCGTGGCGAGGGTAGGCAGCGCCGACGCCGCCGCCGCCCTCTGTGTGACCGTAGAATCGGTCCCCTTGTTGCTCAGCCTCGAGGCCTTCTCGCCACGCGACAGCGTGGCCGCGCGTGCCCGCTACGCCCGGAGGCTGGCGAAGCTTCAGCCGCTCCTGCCCGCACTTTCCGACCTGCTTCTTCTGGATCGGGCCGCCCCGCTTCCTGACTCTTTGGCGGAGGCCATTCCGCTGGCACGCAGCTCGCATCGCGCACGCGCCGGGGAGCCGTTAGGCCTCTACTGGGAGCTCTACGGGCCAGATTCTCGCGGGACCACTCTCTCGGTCTCGCTCTCGTTGGCGGTCGGACACCGCAGTTGGTTGCGCACGGCCGCCGAGTCGATCGGCTTGGTTGGCCGGAAGCCACCGCTCACTCTCACCTGGGATGAGGCCGTNNGTCGGACACCGCAGCTTGTTGCGCGCGGCCGCTGAGTGGATTGGGCTGGTTAACCGCAAGCCACCGCTCACGCTCACCTGGGAAGAGGCCGTTCCGCCCGGCACGACCGTTGTGCAGCGTTCCTTCGCCCTGCAGTTGCCGGAACTCGGGCCAGGCCGCTACACCCTTCGGCTCGAAATCACTCTGCCTGGACGGGAGCCGCTTTACTCTACCCGCGAGGTCGAGATCACGGGATAGAAGACCCTAGACAGCGGCCGGCCCATACTCGCTTTTGATCTCCTGGCTCAGCGTAATAGCCCAGGTGCAGGTCCGGCCGCGTCGGATCGAAGCCCTCCTTGACGATCAGACCCTGATCTCCGCGGTTCCTACCGGATGACCTCCAGCTGCTCGCGGGTGGGCCGGAATGTCGCCAGCGGGCTCCTGATCGAGTGAGTCGTGATTGAGTCGCGCCACGGCCGCCAGACCGGCCGCCTTTCCGGAGCCCAGCCTATGCTGTCGGGCGTGGCAGCCAA